>Ga0209977_10000017_pt1:0-42500 | contig 54499 bp, 45 predicted proteins | sample SumtaG_2_FD_183113 | JGI IMG/M metagenome (GOLD analysis project Ga0209977, IMG submission 183113) | Deep subsurface microbial communities from Indian Ocean to uncover new lineages of life (NeLLi) - Sumatra_00607 metaG (SPAdes) (version 2) | ecosystem: Environmental > Aquatic > Marine >...
GGAGAGGATTTCGCTAATCTTGCAAAGAAGTACTCTGATGATATTGAAACCAAGGATAATGCTGGGTATCTTGGAGAAGTATATCTTGAGCAGCTTCACCCACTTTTCAGAGATGCTGTGAAGGATCTTGATGATGGGGAAGTAAGTGACCCTGTAAAAACTGAATTTGGTTTTCATATCTTTAAGGTTTTATCTAAACCGGAGCCCAGGATTCCTGAACTTGATGAAATTAAGCATATTGTGAAGGAATTCATTATTCAAAAAAGGACCAAAGAAAAGACAGACGAATTACTGAAGCGGATATTACCCAATTTTTATGTAGAAACTCTTCTCAAAAGAAAGTAACAACAAAAGGCACTGAGAAATAACAGAAAATGATATCATTGCCAGTTTTTCTTCATGCTTTACTATGGCGAAGCAATCCCCTTTCTTTCGCAATTAGTCATTCGATATTTGTTTTTTTTATTCCAAGATTCTTTATTCAACTTCTATTAATTAATTTATTGAATCATTGCAGAGATTCCTGCGTTTACTCCGTTTCTGTCATTTGTTTTCTGACCCCTGACTTCGTATCTATGACAATCCATTGCTAAAATATTTATTTAAGAAATGCGACTTGACCTTTTTCTGAAGAAAAGCAGGGTTGTTAAGACACGCGCAAAATCAAAGACACTTTGCAGAAAGGAAATGGTTCTCCTGAATGATGTAAAGGCAAAGGCTGGAAAGGATGTTAAACCTAATGATATTATAAGAATCGATTTTAGTAAACGGATTCTTGTTATAGAGGTCACAAAAATGCCTACGGGAAATGTTCCGAAATCTGAAGTAACATCTTATTATAATGTTATAAAGGATGAGAAGGTGAATATTATCTGATGATGAGAATTGGTATAACGATTGGAGACCCAGCCGGAATAGGGCCTGAAGTCATAATCAAATCGATTAATATACTCAAAAAGATAAAGGGATTCAGATTCATCGTATTTACCCCAGTAGGTTTCTTAAAAGAATATGCTCGTAGAACAAATAAAGATGTTTTACTTCCCGTTGCCAGTAGCATAGAAGATGCTGAGGAGAAGATAGAGGTTCTCGAAGTCATAGAAAAGTTTCCATTCCGATTGGGAATTCCGACAACAATAACAGGTGATGCTTCATACAGAATTATCAAAAAGGCAATACAGAATGCATTAAATAAAAAAATTGAGGCACTCGTTACAGCACCTGTCTCAAAATATGCAATAAATTTGACAGGAAAAAAATTTACAGGACATACAGAGATGTTGGAAAGGATGACATGTGTTAGGGATGTCTTGATGTTATTTGTTTCACCGGGACTGAAAGTAGGTGTTGTTACCACACATATTGGTTTAAGGAATGTTTCAAGAAATATTACAGAGGAGAAGATAGTCTCAAAGCTTCATTTGCTTGCAGATGGATTAAAACGGTATTTCTCTGTAAACCATCCTGCTATTGGAGTTTCTGCACTCAATCCCCATGCTGGAGAAGGAGGTTATATAGGGAATGAAGAAATAAAAATAATTGAACCTGCAATAAGAAAAGCACGAAGCCAAGGGATAAAAATTGATGGTCCATTTCCGTCTGATACAATTCTACTTAAAAGAAAAGAGTACGATGCTCTCCTTCTTATGTATCATGACCAGGCAATGATACCAGTAAAACTCCTCTCCTGGGGTAAAAATGTCAATGTAACAATTGGATTGCCATTCATAAGAACTTCTCCTGATCATGGGACCGGTTTTGATATTGCAGGAAAGGATATCGCATCCCCTGGTAGTTTTATTGAGGCTGTAAAATTGGCATGCAGAATGGCTAAACAGGCAAGGATAAACCCGTTAGAAAATGAATTTTATAACGGGGTAAAGGATAAAGGAAAAAATGATACAAAAACAATGGCGTAAGAGCATAAACCAAAAGAAACTGCAAATAACTATAAATCACAATAAAAATACCATTAGTAACCATCTTTCAATTTCACTGCTACTTATTCCAATCTTCCTTGTAATGTGCTCTTCTTCATACGCCAAACCAATAGAAGAGTTTGACCCTGAGTACTGTATCAGTCAGGTCCAGGCGGAATTCCTACCCTGGTGGGAAAATGAATGGGAAGAGACTGTTACAGGTTTCAGAATAAGGGGAAGCTCTTTTGACATGCACACACTCCATACGCTTCAACATTGGAAAGGAAGATTTCCATTCAATGACTACTTTCTTTTCTCTTTTAATTATTTCACTGATGCTGATGCTGATAGTCAGTTCTATAAACGGGAGATGGAATTGAAATTCAGGATCAAGAAGAAACATTACCTTTCTCTTTTTGGCTACCCATATTATGATAAGAAAGAGAGCGATATGGGGATAAGATATTCCTTTGAAGAGACACCTTTCGATTTCTTCAGATTTTCCATCATCTTTGAGAATGCACCCAATAATTTTACATTTAAATACAGAGATATGGATTCAATGAGAATCTATACAAAGCGACCAATCTTATATTCACTTGATATCTCTGTAATAAAAAAAGATAAAAACAGGATAATCCTTTCTTATAGTATTGAACCACCATTTTGTGCCAATTATGAAAATAAGAATGGTGAGATTCTTAATAAAACAGAGGGTCAAAAATCCAGTATTTCTATAAAAGTGAGTTCTTTTCTCGCTGATTCATCAGAATGGGGATGGAAGGTCGATCTTTTATATATGAAAAATAAGTTTCTATCTCATAGCGGAGTCTTAGATAGCACTTGCAAAGGTGTTTATCTCAGACCAACTATTTATCTAAATAAAAAAATCAATCCTCTTTATAACCTTCTTATATTATACAATTATAACCTTGAAAAGAAGTCCCGTTCTATGAATAAGATTAGAAGAACTTTGCTTTTGGGAATAATAAGGAATTTCTCCACACATTCAAAGATTGGTTTGAGTTACTGCCAAGGAACAACAAATGATATTCTTACTGATAAGATTAGAAGAGATAATAGACTCATCTGCTCCGCTGAACACAGGTTCAAAAACAATGCAAGGGTTGGTATAAATCTCGGCGTGGAGCTTGATACAAGGGACGTGACTCATGGATCTTTAGGTCGCTATGATAAATTGTTCCTCTTTATGCAGTACCCGATACATAGAAACGGGCAATAGCAAGGAAAAGTGAGGATGTTTGAGGTTAAGAATTTTCTTGATAAAAATAAAAAAATCGGTAATTATAAGTACAAAGATTTTTTAATAATAAGCTATCATTATCTAATGGGCTTTAAGAATTAGAAGGCATCCGTTACTTTTATCTTTTTCCCAACACCCGCACAAATAAAGTCTTTTCCATAAGCCTTTTCGAACAGTTCTCTGGCAAGATCACCTGAGCAATGACAGGGAGCCACTTTCTTAACTTCTTCTTTTTTCATCCCATTAACTTTCCCTTTTATCTTCAAACCAGTCATCCCACTTAAATGAAAACCACCCAATACTAAATAAACATTAGTTTTAAGCGCCTCTTTTGCCTTTTCGACTATTTTTACAATCCCTGGATGGGCACACCCTGTAATTACTATTAACCCCTTAGATGTCTTTATAATAAGTGACTGTTCTTTTATCCATCTGCCAAGTTCTCCTGTAGAATAGGCATTTTCGCAGATTTCTATTGAACTATGAACCTCAACCAATTCAGCACCTGCTTCCTTGACATTATCTTTAATACTTCGGGGAAAGGATCTTGGCAAATAAACGCAAACTTCACAATTTTCCTCCAGAAAATTGAATAGCCCACCAATATGGTCATAGTGAATATGAGAAAGAACTATTATATCTATTATCTCAGGGGCAATCTCGAGTCTTTTCATATTCTTAAGAAGCACAGAGCCCTCACCACCAACATCAAAAAGAATAGTTTTTTCAAGCCCTTCTACCAAACAGGAAAAACCCCACCTTGTTTCCAGTTCTTCATTATAGGGATTATTATCATATAATAGAGTAAGATTCAAATCCTTTGCAAATGCTAAGGATGTGAATGATATCGCAAATATTAAAAATAAAATTATTCGATTCAGTTTGTGCATTTTTTCACCTCCCTTTCTAAAATAAACCAATTTAGATAACCAACGGTAGATAACGGTCCAAGTGTATCAGAAGTTGGAGCTTCATATTTCTATCACTTTCCCTGCTCCCCCTTTAATATACTTCTCAGGATATAATGTCTTTATCTCTGACTTAAACTGGGTGCAATGAGTGGGACAAATAACTTCCAAATCCCTGACTGCATCGAATTCTCTGAATCCGTGCAACCCTCCGATAAGTGCCTGGGGTTTTCCAAACTGAGATGCTGCTTCCAGAATATTCTCAACTCCAGGATGAGAACATCCCACAATTACAACCAATCCCTTTTCCATTTTCACCACGAGAGATTGCTCTCTATTTTTAAGTTCACCAGTGGAAAAAATATTTTCATGGATTTTAAGGGCTTGTTTTACCTTAATCACCTCTCCTGCACCATGCGGTTCCGGGCATGATGATGGAATATAAACTTTGGTGGGATTAATCAAAAGAAAATCTGAAAGACCACCCATATGATCCCAGTGAGCATGGGAAATAAAAACTTCGTCAATTATGGTGGGATCTATGTTAAGTTTTTTCATATTTTCGAGAAGTAGAGTGCCATTTGCACCAGTATCAAAAAGTATTCTTTTGTTGTATGCCTCAACAAGGCAGGAGAAACCCCAGTCAGCCCTGAAACCAACCTCTGCTGTTTCATTATCATAAATAATGGTAATTTTCATCTTATCACCTCCTTTGTTTATATTTACTTAATTTTTCCATCTTTGTCAAATGATTTCTTATGTCTCCTATAAAACTTTCCCTTTATTATAATTCAATAACATAATAAGTAATATAATACTTAACTTTATATGTCATTTTTTTATTTTGAAATGATGATTTTAACCTTTTGATTCCCAATTCTCAATTACTCGAGAATCATAAATATTTCAAAAAAACACTTGACAAAATTAAAAATCTATGTTATAATTTACTATGTCGCAAAAAATACGAAATATAAAATTAAAACATAAGAGCAAACCGATCAGGACTACAACTATAATTTTTACTTTGTTTGGAGGCTACATTAACCCTCGCGGGGGAGAGATCCTTACCGGTAACTTGATTGAACTTCTCACCCCATTTGGCCTCTCAGGTAATGCTATACGTCTTTCGCTCTCACGGATGTCTAAGCAGGGACTGATAAGGAGCCGTAAGAAAGGACGAGAGAGCTACTATTCTCTGACTAAAAAGGGAAATGAGTTGATGTTAGGAGGTAAACACTGGGCTTTAGAAAAAGAATACAAACCATGGGATAAAAAATGGAGGCTTCTTGTATATTCGATACCAGAAGAAATGCGTCACATTCGGGACACACTGAGAAAAAAATTGCGTAGTATTGGTTTTGGAAGTCTGAGTAGTTCTCTGTGGATTTCACCATATGATCTCAAAAAAGAGTTAGCATGTCTTTTCAAAAAGCTCGAGGTAACAAAGTATGTAGAGACCTTTGAGGCAAAATATACCGGGCAGCGTGAAGGTCAGAAAATAGCAGCAAAAGCCTGGAGCATACATGGGTTGGAAAATCGCTATAAGGAATTTTTAAACAAATACTCACCTCCTCTTTCGATGCTTAAGGAAAAAATAAAGAAAAAGAAAATGATAGATTCAGGAGAATGCTTTGCACAAAGGTTTCGAGTGACTGCAGAATTTATTGATATTGCACTCGATGATCCTATGTTGCCTTTAGAATTACTGCCAGATAACTGGGTTGGTCTGAAGGCTAAAAAGATCTGCCTGGAGTATTGGGAATTCTTGACTCCGGAAGTAAACAAATTCGTTGATTCAATCCTTAAAGATGGCAAATCTAAAGGAAACCAGGTAAAACGATAAAAATATGATTCCATTTATTAGGTTCTGTATAAAAAATTTGTGTAATCAAGTGTAACTTGACCTTATAAAAGGAGGATGAAATGAGAGCAACAAAGAAAGGGGAGAAATGGTTGTTTAGCTGGTTATTTTTTTTGCTACCGCTTTTTTTGCTCACCAACTGCAAGAGTCCATCGACAACGGAAATAAGCGGCGATGTAGCCCTTTATGCAGATCAAGGTGCCGACGAAGATTGTATCAAGGCAACTATGAATATGTTTCAATGGATGGGCTACTCAGTCAAATATGTGACTGCGGAGAATATTAACACCCAGGGGCTCGACAACTTTAAAATCCTGTGCATTCCTGGTGGCGATATGTATCAGTATGGGCGAGATATTTCTTCAAAAGGGAAGGAAAACATAAAAAATTTTATCAGCAATGGAGGAGGCTACATTGGGATATGCGGTGGAGCCTACTTTACAGGTGAAAAGGTTATCTGGCGGGGAAGTCAACTTCCCATGACACCCTTAGGAATATTTCCTGGTACGACACAGGGTCCCTTTGATGAAATTATCCCTTATCCTGACTATGGAATGTGCAAGGTTAACATCGTTGATTCTATCCATCCAATAACAGAATCAGAGCCTGATTCAGCGTGGATACTTTACTATTGGGGTCCTGCATTTATTCCCAACGACAATGCTGAAATCGATATTTTAGGGAAATATAATATTGGAAACAAGGTATCAATAGCTGCATTTAATTATGGTTCCGGTAGGGTTTTCATCATTGGTCCCCATCCTGAATTCGAGGAGGATAGTAATCGGGATAATGTGAACTTTGCCGATCAATTTGATGATAGGGGTTCAGATTGGGATTTAATGAAAAAGGCTGCTCTCTGGTGTCTTAAAAAATAAAATTAGAATCTGGTATTCTCTCCTTTCCAGTGTACTTCGAAATAAAGGATTGTAAACCACTTTCGTAATGCTTTGCCGAAGTAAATATTCCCTCATTGTGAATACCTTTAATTTCAAGAAATTGCTTTGGCTCATTTGCAATCTCGAAAAGCCGGTGACCGTGACTAATAGATATCATTTCATCGCCGCTGCTATGTACGACAAGAACAGGGCAATTCACGTGGCGTAGATATTCCAATGTGTTATAGTTAAAACGCACGAACGATCTTACTGGCAGGTAAGGATATAACTCTGAACCCAGGTCTGGGATAGAAGTAAATGTTGATTCTATGATAAGTGACTTTGGCATGCGACTCTGTGCAAGCCATGCAGCAATCGAGCCGCCGAGAGACCTTCCGAAAATAATGATATCGGACGGAACAATGTTCCGTTTCTGAATAATGCAGTTCCATGCTGCTTCTGCATCGAGATACGTACCCTTCTCGCTAGCTTTTCCCTCACTTTGTCCATACCCGCGATAGTCAAAAATGAATGTGCTAAGCCCGAGACGATGGAATATTTGGATAGACTCAAGACGATGCGAGATGTTGCCAGCGTTACCGTGACAGAAAAGAATTACTCCTCTTGGTTTCTTGGCTGGAATAAACCAGCCAGAAAGCTTTACACCATCAGTAGTTTCAAACCAAACCACTTCGTAGGATAATCCAATTTCATCAGGAGTATACTTAACTTCACGCGTTGGAAAATTTGGGAAAAAGATAAGACGGGATTGAAAAAGCATTAAAACAATTGCAAAAACGACATACAAACCAATAAAAATAAGAATTACAGTCAAGGATGTCCACCAAAATCTATGCAAAGCCATGGTCAAACCCTCTCTTTTCTAAGACTTAAAATTTCATCGAACTCCGTTCCTCCCACACTTCCTCTCTCTCATTCAATCTTCCTGCTCTGTTCGGTCCTCTTTTATTTCCATCTTACATCTTTTCCTACCTGCCTATTATTTTAGTACTGCGAAAAATATTTTAGTATTTTTTTATTAACATACTATTTTAAAATTTTTATCCAATTGTTGCTTGCCTTCCCCACGAGTATCTCTTTTCTAAAGAATATCCCTCTAATAAGGAACACCTATTACTGACCCCGTTACTCCACTATTCTTATTTCAAAGAAATCATTTTTCTGAATGTGGAGGCGGAACTGATAAGCATAATAAAACTGCTCAGTTTGAACATAAATACTACAACACAGGTCCCTAAAAGGCCAAGAACCGGTAAAAGAATAACACCACCAAGAATTCCACCAAGCCATCCACCAAACAGATCAGCTCCATAGAGTAGACCAGCAGTGTCTCTAAAAACTTGCTTACTATTTATAGATAAGTATATCTTATTTGCCAGAGGAAATTCAAGCCCAATCAGCAGCCCAGAAAAAAATGAGAGAAGAAGAAATAAGAATGGTCCGCTTGAAGAAAAGTCAGCCTTAAGAAAAATTAAAGGAAGGACAATGGAGAAACCAATTATAGATAATTCTATTCCTGAAAAAAGCATAAAGTGTTTTTTTATGCGCTCCAGAAGAGAAGTTGCTATTTGACCTCCTACAGCAACCCCTACCATAAGTGCTGTGACTATTATGCCAATCCAGTAGAATACGTAACCATATAGTATCTGGAAGGCAAAGATTAGGATTAGGTCAAATAGCATTCCTGCAAAACCTGTGGTAATTATACATATTGTAATGCTCGACTTAGATATGCCCTTGATCTTAATTCGAATAGATAAAAACAAGAGTGTGAATACTATTAGAAAAATAATAAACATTTGCAGATTTGTTCTCTCAAAATATCTAAATAGCCCCCTGAGGTTAGGTGAGAAAAGCGCATTCCAATAGGAAAGACTGTAAAATACACCAAGAGGATGGAAATCTTTATTTATTCTGTCAGTACTCTGTTCGAGTGAACTCAGAAACCATTCAATCCAGCGTGGGTGCAATTTATATTCAATGTAAGGTGGTGTCAGTAGATTTACCTTTATACCCCTTTTGTTTAACCTCTGAATGAGTTCTTTATCGTTGATTAAAGAAATTTCTTTAGATTGGGAAGCGAGGTATAGATTTGCACCATCTCCAGGAATTATCTTTATATATAAGAAGACATTTTTTAGTGTATTTAGTATACACCGATTAAGATTCTTCAGTTCTTCACCTAAGTAAGTTAAAGATCCAGGCAGGTTAATCACTAATATACCTTCTTGTTTTAGTCTGCTTTTGGCGAGTAAAAAGAATTCTCTGGTAAAGAAGCGGTTCACCTGCAGGTCTTGGGGATTGGATAATCCAATCATAATTAGATCATATTTATTGAGGGTATTTATAGTAAAATATCTACCATCCAAATAGTGGATTTTTAACCTGGGGGAGGCGAGTTCAGTATCTGTCAGAGGTGTAGAATATCTCGTTACCACTTCCAATATTAGTGGATCCAATTCAACATAGTCAATTCTCTCTATAGGGTATTTTAAGACTTCATTTATTATACCTCCTGCCCCGCCACTGATAATAAGTATTTCCTTTGGTTTGGGATGGTAAAGCATAGGTAGGTGCACAAATTCTTCTGTAAATGATATATCCGGAGTCGGTGTCGTGATTACGGGAATACCATCAGAAAAGAAGGTATATTGCTCTTCTCTTTCTGTAACCACGACATTACCATAGATAGAATTCTCATAATGCAGGACATTTTGTCCTCTCCACTGTTTTGCTACTGAAAGTCTTTGAATAATATCTGCACCATTTGTACATAATATAAGACACAATAAAAGTAAAAGCACCGCAGATATAAATCCTAAAATCTTGGTTACAATCTGCGCATTACGCCAAAATTGTCCTAATAGAATAGGACACATAATGAGATTTAATAGTGCAATTCCTAAGGCGATTTTCACAGAATGAAAATAAGGAATAAGAAGATAGGTAAAAAGGATACCACCTATAAGGGTACCAATGGTCTCGTAAATATAGACTTTGCCTATTGATGTTGCACCTTTAGAACCCTTATCAACGGAATCGTATATCGAACAACCAAAAGTGAATAATGCCCCATGTGAAATGCTTACAAAAAGAAGGATAAAAAAGGATGAAAAAAACATTGGTAATATACCTAATGCCTCACCAGAAGTGACACCTATAATCCCCTTTAGGGTTCTACTTAAATATATCGCAACAGGAAAGGAAAGGGAAAAAAGCAATTGAAATGCAACAAACACTTCAATCTTATACTTACGATTCTCTATCTTCTTTCCCAAAAAGAAGGCACCAAATGCCTCCAGGATAAGCCAGTTTGCCAGAATAATCCCTATTGACAATTCATTGCCTTGAAAGGTTATTAAAAGCTCCCTCAAGAGCAAAACTTGGGCAACAATACCACTGAAGCCCATTGTAAGTATTGCAGAGATAGTGCGTGTCTTCATAAACCTTTTTTTAGAAAACTCTTTCCAAAAATCGTCATTGCCAAAACTTAAACTCAGCCTGTGTTATCTAAGTTTCTTTGAGGAAGAAACAGAGGGAGTAAATGTTATAATTACCAGATCCCGGAAATCGGATAACCGCAGAATTTACACTTACCATTCTTTACACTGTTCTTCAGGACCTGAAAATGGACACGATGGATTATACGTTTTTGGCAATGAGGACAGAAAGTGGAGTTAAACCTATGACCAGGCACATTACCAATCGTTACATATTTCAAACCAACATCTTTGGCAATCTGGTGTGCCTTTTCTAAACTCTTTATGGGTGTTGCGGATATGTTTGTGAGTCTATAATTTGGAAAGAAGCGGGAAAAATGTAATGGTACATCATCACCCAAGTGTTCCTTAATCCAGAGGCACATCCTTTTTATATCATTAGGATTATCGTTCAAACTTGGAATAAGAAGATTCACAATCTCAAGCCACTTCTTTTCTTCTTTTATAATCTTTAATGTTCTTTTAACTGGTTCCAATTTAGCAGAAGAAGTATTTTTATAAAATTCTTCGGTAAACCCCTTCAAATCAATGGTAACTGCATCGGTATACTTTAGCAACTCTTTCAACGGCTTAGGGTTCATTGAACCATTTGAATGGAAAAGTATGTTGAGCCCCTTTTCCTTTGCAACCTTAGCCATATCATAAACATATTCATAAAATGATGTAGGTTCATTATAGGTAAAGGAGAGTGTAGGTATTTTCTTTCTTATTGCAATATCGACACCATCTTCGGGTGTAAGTTCATAGATATAATCCATATCCTCAATCGACCTCTGTGAAAGATGCCAATTATGACAAAATTTACAACGGAAATTACAACCAGCAGTACCAAAACAAAGAATGTCGGTCCCAGGATACATATGAAGAGCAGGTTCCTTTTCTATCGGGTCAATATGAACGGCTGCAGGTCTTGAATAAACCAAACTATAAAATATACCATCAATATTTATCTTATTGCGACAGAAACTTCTTTGACCTTCATTTCGTACACAATGACGAAAACAGACCTCACACTGGACCACGTCCTTACTAAGTTTTTTGTAAAACATTGCCTCTCGCAATGACCCTTTATCCAACTTTAGACTCTTTTCCCCATCAAAAAAAGCAAATAGCTCTTTTCCTAAACCTATACTTGCAAAAAAGATACCCGCTCTTATTAGAAAATCACGCCGCGAAATCTCGACCTCAAAAAAACTTTTTGCCATAAAACTCCTGTGTGTATTATCTTCTTTGATTCAATCAACCTCTCAGATTAATAAGATCAATTGAAGCAATAAGACTAATAGGCAAACAAATATTTTTATTTGTATCTTCACTTTTTCTTTATTCCCTATAATTTAACCCTTTATCCCTCTTTCTACTCTCTATTGCTTACTTCCTACTGTGTTTACCCTGTCCTCTGTCATCTGCGTAATCTGTGCACTTGTGACATCCTGACCCCGCAAGGCTCCACTGGAATTAAATGTCTTCCTTCCCTGTCCAACAATAAGTACATAAACTTTCTTCTGGCAAACCCGTAGCAGAAATCATATCTTCAAGTATTTGGTAACGTAAAGACGTTACGTTTAAGTCCTTTTCCATATTTTCCAACATCGTATTGTATTCTTTTGAATCAGGGTCAAGGTAAGTTTCAACATTTTTTATATGTTCACCATGCATTCGTTTAATTATTCTCCGTGCAAACAACTCGTCCAATTGCCTTGTGGAATACAGAAACTTGCATGGAAACATGAGTGCAGGACAGGCAGGTCTCACGTGAATCTCCTTTGCTCCTGCATCCCACAATTTTACAAGCAGATAATTTTTTAGTTGTGTCCCTCTCACAATTGAATCCTCTGTTATTACCATTCTTTGTTCTTTTATCAACGTGTCTGCAGTTATTTGTTTCATTAACGCAACCAGATCTCTTGTTTCCTGCGAAGGAGGTACATAACTCCTCGCCCAACCAGGGGTATACTTAAGAAGAGGTATCTTTACTGGTATGCCAGACTCGTATGAATAGCCATGAGCATATGCTGTCCCTGAATCCGCTACACCGCAGACAAAATCAACATTCACGTTATCTCTTTTAGCAATGATCGTACCGGAATATTCTCTGAATTCTTCTACATTTTTCCCTTCATACTCTGAAGCAGGAAAACCAGCGTAAACATAGAGGAACGTACACAATTGAAGTTTATTGTTAGGTTTTTTTATCTGTTTAACCTTACCGTCGATTATGAGTGTAATTTCTCCGGGCCCTAAATATTTTTTTGTTTTGAATCCGAGATTTTTATACGAACATGTCTCGGATGCAATTATTATATCGCCATCTCTTTCACTTAAAATTAAAGGCGTTCTGCCATACCTGTCTCGTGCTGCATAGATCCCTTCTTTGCCAAGAAGCAACAACGACAGCGAACCCTCAATTTGATCATGCATGTGTTCTATTCCATCTTCTAAAGTTTTTCCTTTGTTAATTAATTTGACTGCTAATTCTATTTGATTTACTTTGCCATTTGGCATCTCAGAAAAAACCATTCCTTCATCAATCAATCTATTGGCGAGTTCATTCTGATTATTAATATATCCTGCTCCACATATAGCATATTCCCCAAACTTTAATCTCATTATTAATGGTTGTGTATCTCTATCACTAATAACACCAATACCAGTATTCCCTTGCATATTGATGAAATCAATGTCTTCTGAAAACCTTGATTTAAATTGTGCCTTCTCTATGGTGTGAATTTTTTTAAGTGTTTTATTGCCGTCTGAAATCGCGATTCCTCCATATGATGTACCAAGATGAGAATGGTAGTCAGTGGCGTAGAATAAGTCTTCTTTGCAATCTTTTTTTGATACAATGCCGACAATACCGCTCATTTTAACCCATCCTTTCAAATCTTGTTATTTCTCTGCTACTTGTCTGAAAAATTCTATTCCTCAATTTTACCAAATTCAGCAGATTCTTGCTCACTTTTTGTATTGTTAAATAATTTAAAAAATAAAAAAATATACTCAATTTTATTATGCCACAAAAAAAGCAAAAGTCAACGTTTTTTTAAAGAGACAAACAAACCTCTGTACACAGCATAAATCATATACATTTAAAACAATGGGTGAGACCGATCAGAAAATACTATTTTGCAATAACGTTCAGTGATGCAGGTAATACCCTAACGGATAGTTCTTTGCCAGCATAAAAGGTGTCTCCATCTATCTGAATAACTCCTTCTCGCTCTCTTATTATGGTTACTCTTTTTGCTAAAAGCCTTGTAGGAAATGCTCCTCTAAAAAGTCTAAGAGCATAAAACAATGTCTTTATTCTATTTCCGTCCAGAATTACACAATTGAACAATCCGTCATCTGGTTTGGCATTACAAACCTTTACACCGTAGCCCCAAGCCGAGAGATTTTGAAGCGAAAGTAATATCGCTTTATCTACAACTTCCTCCCTATCAAAAAATACTAAAGTTGTTCTCTGAAATCTAATCTTTTCAAAATCTTTATAACTCTTTAATATATGGTATATATAAGAGAAAAGGCCCCTTCGTTTTATAGATTTATTATAACTTTCTGCTACTACTGCTGAAATCCGAAATCCTATACAAGCGACACAGATTTTTCTTCTCAACGCGCCACTATCACATATTTCGAGAACATCAATATTTCTTATCGTTTTATAATTTAAAAGAAGCTCGATGGATTTCTTAATATTATTTACAGGAATACCTAACTCACGCGCTATCATATTACCAGAACCGATAGGCAAAATGCCCATAGTTATAAAGGTATTTTTGCTGGGTAAATTAACAATCGCCTCCGCTACACTGCGAACAGTTCCATCTCCACCTGCAGCAGTAACACAGAGGTGTCCAGCGTTTAAACTTGGGTAGATAACTTTCTCTATATATTTCGCTTCATTATCAGATTCTTTTATTCTTATCAGTTCATAACAAGTATTTGCGAAACTCTCTCTAAGAGCATTTTCTATCTCTGCTACTTTCCTAAAAATCGGATTAATGATAAATAAATATTTCATCAATTATGCTTTTCCTTTTTCTCTATCAATTAATAGATGAAAGTCAAGTTTTTTAATTTATTCCTGGTATTAATTTTTTCGGAGAATAAAGAAATTTTAAATTACAAAAGTTTAAAAGTTTACTCCTGTCCCCATTACTGTCCCCATTACCCATTACTGCATTACTGTTTTAAACCAGTGCACCTTTTCCATATATTGCACGTCTTCGAACTATGATAACTTTCCTTTTTTTCATATCTTTCATACAGAACTTTACAAATTACTTTTCCTTTCCCTTTCCTTTTTTCGGACCAGCGGTCTCCATCTCTACCTTCACCTTTATGACCCAGGACTCATCATTGGGATTAAGGTCAATGGCCTTTTGAAAATACTTAAGGGACGTCTTCATTATGCCTTTCTGTTTATAGCAGAGACCTAAGTAGAAATGCGCTTTGAAGTTAACAGGATCTTTTTCGATGGCCTTTTCGAATTCGTGAATTGCCTGTTTGATGTGCCCCCGCTCATACTGCTTTACCCCATTTCTAAAATTATTCTCCGATGCAACGACATGTCCAGGCGGCCTTATCACCGAAGAGCAACCGCTAATGATGAGAACCATGATCATTAATAGTATTAAAGATTTCATTTTTGCCTCCTATATAAAATTATATACATTACTCAAGTTGTGTCAATACTAAATTCTTTCCACTTTGGTGACGTGCAGTCAAATCACTACATTTGAATCTTTTGGGGTTAGGTCTTAACATTTGACATTTACAGCTCTTTGTTCTCTTTTAAGGTACAGGCTGGAATTTAGTTATTTAATCAATTTCTTTATTTCACACAAGTATAGAGTAGAATTAGAGACGAATAAACAATGAAAAGATAAGTAAATCACATCAATTACGGTAATGGACATCCTACTACAGGGCATTTCCAATATGTCCCTGGTGGAGGAGTAGGGTGATGTGTGTTATCTAGTGGAACATACTTGTGGTAATATTCACATTCCTTAACATACGCATCTTTTACAGAGGATGTATATTCAAAAAAGCAATAGGGATATCCATAGTCATCACATACAAGTTGTTTGATTTGCGTGCGAATATCATTGTCAGCTCTACCAACATAAGCTACTGTTCTTCCATCTCTTGAAAAAAGATATACTCCTGGAGATTTTTGTGTTACACGAGAATCCACATCTTCTATGGGGAAAAATTCTACCAACATAGTATCACACCTTTGATATCTTAAATATATCTATTGCTTTCATAATAAGTGTTTCATTATTCATTCTTATAAACTACCACTTCATATAAATTATCTTCTTTCTCTTCTCAATATTTCACTGAGGTATTTAATATCTCTCCTGAGACTCCTGACTTATTTCTCAGTCTAACAATAGTATACTGAAAACTGCTATAGATGTCAAGCTGTTTTTAAGACCGCAAACACACAGTCTACTTACCGATTACCTGCCATTTTGCAACTTGTTCAGCTGAGTATCCAAAGCGCGCACATCTATGTCTTTCAACTCTTTAGGGGCACTTTTCTTGTAGATCTTCAACCTATCAATTGCGATTTTGGCGATTTGCTGACTCTGCGTAGCCACGCTCGCCTTTTTCGTTACCTCTGTGCCCTTGATATAACTCTTCAGAATTGCGCTTCCACCGATGCCTGCGGTGAGAGTAATAGCAAGCAATTGAAATATTCCAACTGGTGGATTAAGCGCATAGACGATGACCGCTGCCAGCGAACCTATAAACACATCGGCGACAAAGCCCAGATCAGCAAATTTTGCGCTATTCTCTCTGTGCCAGTGGGGCATTTCAAAGCCTTTTTCCTGCAACAAACCTAAACCCAACCCACCGACAGCCCCGAGTATGATAGCCACAAGTATGTCTATCCAGATATATGCAAATAATGGATACATCTTACACCTCCTTAATCGAATCTGTTTGCCAAATGATGTCTTTAGTCAAATAAAATTGCCGTTTCAAGAACGTAATGTATCAATTGGTCCATAGCTTTAGCGAGAGCTTCGTCAGTTACAAATTTGGTGAATTTCTCACCGCCTCCGACAATATCCGAAACAAGCAGGAAAGAAGCAGCCTGCTTTTTACTTCTATTTGCGAGGTAATAGATTAAACTCGTTTCCATTTCCACAGCAACAATGCCTTTCTCCCTTAATTTTTGTACATAATCAGGCGATGGATTATAGAAGACATCCACACTGGCAATACCACTGAAATAGACTTTTATCCCCATATCCTGTGCAACATCATAGGCAGTTTTTAAAATTTCAAATGTTGCGTAAGGGGCATGTGGTTCATTATTTAGATACGTGCGCGTTGTGCCATCGAATGGTGAGGCTGCGATAGCTGCAATAATATCCAGTGGTTTAATATGCTCACCAATTCCTCCGCATGTACCAATTCTAATAAACCGTTTAACATCGAGTTGAATAAGTTCTTCAACTACAATTGCTGCTGAAGGGCAACCCATTGCTGTAGTTTGCACTGAAATTTTTTTATCCTTGTATGTTCCTGTATAGCCTAACAATCCCCTATTCTCGTTGACCGGTTTTGAGTTTTTCAAAATCTGACTTATTTTTTCAGTTCTGCCTGGATCTCCCACCAAGAGAACAGTTGACGCATAATCACCTTTATTCGCCCTTAAATGTATTGGCATCTAACCTCCTTTAGGTTATTCCATGGACGGCTTTTGAAGAAAATACGAACATTTACAATCCCTCGACAAGTTCAAGAAATAAAAATACAGAAGCACCAGAAAAGGTAAATGTTGAAATCCTAAATCTGAATGATTAATCCGTGCCATTACTTTCGCTGTCGATACAGCGCTTGATCAACAACACTCACCATGTTTTTCACGTTAAGCGTTTTTCCCAAAAACTCATTGATCCTTTTTGCATTTTCGACCGGGTTTTTCACGATACCGTTATAGCTGACGTAGATGACATTGATGTTGGATTGCTTATCTATCCAAGCTTCGACCTGTTTTAGATGCTTACGATACAATTCCGCCAATTTCTCATTACTAACTGCGTCAGTAGGTTTTCCTCTTCTGATAAGCATTTGGCTCTGCGATGCAAGAACTTCCTCTATCTTTCTTCGCATAAAGATCACCTTGTATGTATAGCTTTGGGGCAGGTACTTTAGAAGTTCTGAAATCATCTTGACAACTTTTCCTTTGGCTTCTTCCATCCATTTCTGGTCACGCTCAATCTTCTTTACCCTTTCAAACTCATAGTAACCTTTTGGGTTATCCTCGTCTGGTGTTCTTATGTAGTCCGTCAAAACTTCCATTCCTCCGGCTTCGAGCATGCCCATCAACATCGATGTCCCGGAACGGGGTAACCCTGAAACGATTGTAATTATTTCTTTTTCCATTATTTACACTCCTTATACACCTTCATCGTTTTACATACTCGATTGTAAATGTATAATAGAATCAAAATAATGTCAAGAGAGAAATTTGTGAGAATGCTATGTTTTTCTCCTAACGATATAAAAGATTCAGCTGGCTCAGCCCTTAGCAAAGAATGATTCCTCAATACTCTTAACGACATTCTGAAAATCAATACGCGCCATACTAATAGTAACACCTTTTTCCGAAAATTGTTTTACGGTCTTGAGTCTTAATATCTTCCCTCCACTTCTTTCACATATAATCTGTGCAAGCTTTTCTCCTGGCTTTACTTTCTTTTCTGAACCCAAATCTGTAGGCTTAACCAATATAAGAGATACTTTCTTTTTTTTGAAAAGAGATGCTGCATTCATTGTATCGATATAAGCAGGCTCATCGAATATATTCCCATATTTTCCAGTGATGGGTTCTGGATAGCAATCACTTAACAGTATAACCATACTTTTCGAACCCTGGTTCTTATATCTCTCTATTTTTGCCATTGAAAGTGATTTTATTAAGCCATCTGCCAGAGGCGTTTGCCCATGAATTTCCAGTTTCTTCAAGCTTTTCAATATCACTCTGTAATTGTGGGTAGGATGATTAAGTATCCGTGCCTGTTTACCCTGCAGGGAGATTAATCCTATCCTGTCCTTGTTTTTGTTAAAATAGCTGACAAGTGATTGCAATATTTTGGAAAATATATCAATATACAGAAATGTTGAGCTACTGACATCAATTAACAGAATCAGGGTAATGCTTTCAAATTCCAGTCTCTGCCATCCCTTAAAATCAGAGCTATTAATCTTAAGCCTATTTTTACTAAAATCCAATCCCCTCTTAAAGATTGCATTCTTTATTGTTGGAATAGGAGCAAGAATATTTTCATCCTTTCTGTAATTAATAAATCGAATATTCCTGCCGCAAAATGATGAAAACGTGCTGTTTCTCCTCCTTGTTCTTCGTGATGAAACACCGATTCTTCTCCTGAACTTTTTTATCAACCTGCGAAAAATATTTTTATTTCTAACGAAAATGTCCTTAATGGAAGGAAATAGACGTTGTCCTGAATAAGAGTGACTATAAACTAAGCCTGCTCTTCTTACTTTCTTCTTAACTCTTCGTTTATTGCTGGATAGATAAGAAATTCCTAATTTAAGATTTTTCTTCTGAACCCGTTTTTTCTTTACTTTTTTTTTTCGTTAGCTGAAACGTATCCTACTTGAGACTTCGATACTTCTTTCTTAAACTTTATGTTTTTTACAAAATCTAAACTTCCGGTCTCTTTGTTAATGTCTTTTGAATCGGATTTCTTTTGCTCTGACTCTCTTTGAACAACTCTTTTTGGAATGGACCGGAGATAGTTGCTGAATACTTTCCTGATTTCCTCAGCCTCTGGAGGTTCCAACAATCCGCCATCTCGCGTTCTGTGCATAAGCGTGAACTCAGCAGCAAGCAGTATATCATCATTGTTGACATAGTCTCTTTGTTTGAGTGAAGCAATCGTTCTTGCAGTCTTTGTTATAACTATATCCGGTCTTTGCCCATCAACCTTTAATTCTGCACAGGCACCTGATACTGCATAAATATGCTCATTATCAATCTCAACATTAGGAAATATCTCTTTCGCGCTGATTATGACCTCTTTTAGTTTATCATCTTCTTCTCTGAATATATCGTAAAACTCTTCAGGGTTTTCCTCAAATAATATATTCCTCTTCACTATTTCAGCACGCAGTTCCTTATCCATTATTGTCTTTACATTTACAGAAATAGAGAATCTATCAAGAATCTGTGGCCTTAATTCTCCCTCTTCGGGATTCATCGTTCCAACAAGGACAAAATCAGCAGGATGAGAAATCGATATGCCTTCTCTTTCAATAGTGTTCCAATGAGACGCAGCCGAATCAAGAATATCATCAACAAGATGGTCGGGTAATAAATTCACCTCATCCACGTAAAGGATATTCCTGTTTGCTTCCCCTAAAATGCCGGGCTGGATTACTTTTTTCCCCTCTTTAAGAAGTCTTTCAATATCAATACTCCCGATCAATCTGTCTTCGGTGCAACTCAACGGTAGATTGACGATCTTCATCCTTTTCTTTTCAGGTTTTATTTTCTTATTCTCGAGGCAAAGCGAACAGTATGTTTCGGGTAAATCAGGGTTACAATTGAAAATACACCCTTTAACTGAAGAATATTCAGGAAGTATGTATTCAACGGAATGAACAAATGTACTCTTTCCGGAACCCTTTTGACCGCTTATCAATAACCCGCCTATATGGGGATTTATAATATTTACGAGGTAAGCGATCTTAAGATTCTCCTGTCCTACCAGCGCAGAAAAAGGATATGTTCTTCTTAGAGTCCTCATATTATATTTTAATAAATTTACTGTAATTTCAAGAAATATATGCGTTTAACATTAATGAAGGTCAGTCGAGTAGATTTTCACTCTTACTAGCCCATTATACAAAAGAAGTAAAAGAAAGTCAAGCTTTTTTAGAATAGATAGACAATGGGAGTATGAGAAATAACGTAAGGGCAGGTGCAAGACCTGCCCCTTCAATCTGCGAATATGTTAATCGTGACAGAAATGACGCTCCTTCAGCCTGTGGCTACATAATCACGCGTTGATAAGGCGGGTTTCCCGTTCTTCCATAAATTGATTAGTGTACAATCTATAATAGTAACCTTTTTGTTTTAATAAATCGTAATGACTGCCTTCTTCTGTGACCTTACCTTCATGAATGACAAGAATGCGATCAGCAGAGCGAATCGTTGATAATCTATGAGCAATTATGAAATTTGTCCTTCCTTCTAACACCGTTTCAATTGCTTCCTGTATAACCTTTTCTGTCTCTGTATCAACCGAAGACGTTGCCTCATCCAATACAAAGATTCTTGGATCAGCAAGAATTGCCCGAGCAAAAGAGACCAGCTGTTTCTCTCCGGTTGATAACCGTCCACCACCTTCACCGACTTCGGTTTGATATCCATCTTCCAACTGCTTGATAAAATCATGGGCATTTACGAGTTTTGCTGCACGTTCAATTTCCTCATCCATAGCATTCAATCTACCGTAACGTATATTTTCCTCGATCGTTCCGCTAAACAGATGCGGGGTTTGTAACACATATCCTAGATGAGCATGTAACCATAAGAGAGATCGTTTACGATAATTAACACCGTCTATGAGAATTTCACCCTCGGTTGGCTCATAGAAGCGACAGGCTAAATTCACTATCGTACTTTTTCCTGCCCCTGTTTCTCCCACCAGCGCAATAGTTTCTCCTGCTTTGACATCCAGGTTGAAATCTTTAAGCACTTTTTCACCACCTTTATAAGCAAAAGAGACATTGCAAAACGAAATATTCCCTTTCATTTCTGGCCAATTCTCTTTTTTAGGTTCGAACATATCACCATAGTGTTCGATTATTTCAGGACTGTCTTTTATATCCGGCTCAGTTTCTATCATGGATAATGTCCGTTCTGCTGACGCCTGGGCTTGTTGCAGCTCAGCAAAAATCCGCGCTAATTCCCTTACCGGCTCAAAAAACTGTATAGTATATGAGATGAATGCTAATAAGGTTCCATAACTTAAAGCACCTAAAAGAACGGATTCACCTCCAAACCAGAGTGCCAGTGCTGTTCCAATACAACCTAAAGTGAGTACAATAGGCAGATATAATGATGACATAATTGCAGCCCGTACAGACGAACTGTACATCTCACCAGTAATATCCTGAAATTCTCTTAAATTTGCCTTCTCTCGAACCAGTGTTTTTGTTGTTTTCGCTCCCATGATTCCCTCATTGAAAGTTCCTGTGATACGAGAATTGGTCTTTCTTACAAGACGATAACTTTTCAGAATTTTCTTCTGAAAAAACAGACTTATTATCGCCAGTACGGGTACCACAGAGAGTACAATTAATGCGAGTTTCCAGTTCAAGTAAAACATAACTCCTGTCATTGCAAGCATCATGGTAAAACCCCATATCATATCTACCAATCCCCATGCAATAGTATCTCCCAATCTTGAGATATCAGATGTCATCCGTGCCATTAACCACCCGACTTGTGTACGGTCATAGTATGTAAAGGAAAGCTCCTGCAAACGCTGAAAGCCTTTCTTTCTGATATCATAACAAAGCCCCATATCGACTTTTCCTGCAACTGCAATAAAAAGCCAAACAATAACAGCCTGCATTAGAATCAGTAATACGTAAACCAAACCAAGCCGCCACAATCCAACAAATGATTTGGGAACGATAAAGTTATCGACGGCATACTTAGTCAAGAGCGGAAAGATGGTATCTATACCAGCAAGCCCAATAACAACTATACCAAGAATAGACAGATGTTTTTTATATGGTTTCAAATAATTGAGTAATTTTTTCCAAAGCCCCCAATCAAACCGTTTTTTATATTCCTCTTCTTTATACATACTCATTTTAATCTATCCTTTTAATTGATTGCTTTCCTTTTTCCATCTCGTGCTCCAATTCCTCCTCTAATGCGTTTTGAAGAGCCCAGACTCTCCGGTATAATCCCGCTTGACGTATCAACTCCTCGTGTGTTCCTGATTGAACAAGTTCACCATTATCCAGTACAAGAATCATATCCGCTTCAGAAATGGTATTAATACGATGCGATATAATAAATGTCGTTGCTTTATGACTTCTTTCCTTTAATGCCTTTCGGATTGCAGCATCTGTTTCTGTATCAACAGCACTTAAAGAATCATCAAATATCAATATAGGGTATTCTTTCACAAGTGTCCTGGCTATTGCGACACGCTGCTTTTGTCCACCTGAAAGGGTAACCCCGCGTTCTCCAACAGGAGTTTCATAACCTTTTTCGAATTCTAATATCACATCATGGATAGCAGCAATACGTGCTGCTTCATGAACTTCCGTTTCCTTTACCTCCCTCTTTGCCAATCCAATATTATCTTTCATTGTCTTCGAAAACAGGAACGGCTCCTGTAACACAATTCCGACATTTTGCCGCAACCATTTTTTATCTATCTCTTTCACTTCCAAACCATCTATTCTTATAGAACCTTTATTATAGTCATACAGTCCTGCCAGTAGATGAACCAAAGAACTTTTTCCAGAACCTGTTGGTCCCAGAATTGCAATTGTTTGCCCCTGTTTCACCTTGAAGGAAACATTCTTTAGTATAGGTTTCCTTTCTTCGTATTCAAAAAATACGTTTTTGAATTCAATATCTCCATTGATTCGTGGTCTATGTAAACTAGCCTTTATATCTTCGATCGGTTGTGCCAGAATTTCCTGGATTCTTCCAATTGAAACAAGTGCTTTACCCATATCTGTTAAGATTCTTCCCATCTGACGAACAGGCCAGAGCAGCATCCCTACATAGCTTATAAATACAAAGAATGTTCCAAGACTAATCACGCCTTTGGAAGCCCAGTATGCACCAAGTAGTAATACAGTTCCAATCTGGCTTAAACAGATAAAGTCGGAAATTGACCAGTACCATGCTAACAAGCGAATCAATCTGTATGTTAAATCTCTAAATTCACTGTTTATATGGTCGTATTTGTCTATCTCAAACATCTGACGGGCAAAAGCTCTTACAACACGTACACCGGTTAAATTTTCCTGTAATACTGTTGACAGTTTTCCTTCCGCTTCGTCTGATACTTGAAATGCCTTCTTCACTTTGATAAAGAAAATAACTGCAAAACTGAAGATGATGGGTACAACAGCCATTGAAATAATAGCCATTCGTACATTCAGCATAAGCATTATTGGCAAAACTGCACTTACCATAAAAATTGCTCTCCCAACTTCTATAAACTGTATTGAAATAAATCTCCGCACTGTATTGAGATCTGAAGTGCAACGCTGTATTAGATCACCAGTTTGGGCTTTCACGTGATAATCATATGGCAGATGCTGTAAGTGATCATATAGCTGTTCGCGTATATTTTTGGCTATAGATTCAGATGCAATCGCAGACCATTTTCCTTTTAAGAAGAGAAATAGTCCTCCCACTACAGTCAACGTCACTAAAATTAAACTACCGAGCCATAGATTCATAGATAATACACTCCTCCCACCAAGAGATTGAATGAATGATTGTAGCCATCCAGGCATGTGCATAGGCTTATCACCGATGATGGAATCTATCATTACACGCAATACAAGGGGTCCGATTAGCGAAAAGAGTGTAGCTATGCCAACAGCAATAATCGCTCTCATATATAGAGCTCTATTCCCTTTCATAAAATTCCAAAGTATTTTCAATCTAAATAACATATTTACTCGCTTTTATTTATACATTTTTTGACTGAACCCGTTTTTTCATCATATCCGGAACCAATCACTTAACATTTTTCTTTTCATCTTCTTCCATTTTTTCATAAACACGCGTTAACACAACCCTCAACCTCTCCAAAATAAGGTGCCTGTGCCGTACAATAGGTAATCAATGATACTGACGAAGATAGGAATAATCTTAGGAATCATCGAAAAAGAGAGCCCAGGAGATTGAAAATAAAATGTGGAGAATTGTCGAACCCGAGAGACAGAGTTAGAAATAGGTTGAAGGAAATGTCTAAGTCTGAAATCTGAATAACAAACGAATGACGCAGTCTTACGTCTACATGACGAAGGACGATCAGCGAACAAACGTCGATATTCAGGTCAGACTATTATAATTCTAAACATTCTCACTTCAACCTCACTTCTTAAATCTTTTCAGAACTAACAATGCCTCTTTAGACTTTTGTTCTGGTTTTTATAACTGAGTAATATATAGTAGTTTTTTTGGAATGTCAAGTTTTTTTAAATAATTTTTTAAAAAAATGAAAATGATTACAATGGTTATCGTTTAATAAAAAAAACATACATTGGTCTTATTGCACAAACCACTAGTAAGGCTACAAACCACCAGATGTTTATATTCATTATCCGTGGTATTAGTTTGACTATAACAAGAGCCACAAATATAGCAGCACCCTGAGCCAGTTTTATATCTACGATATTAAACCCTTTAACCCTTTCATTCATGTTTTTTATAAATCCCATTGTGACACCTCCTTCTTTACTCTAATTTAATCCAAATTTTAATAAACAAAATAACCAGATATTCCACTTGATGATCAATTTGTACGACACTGTTTTGCGTATAATAGACACTGTCTTGCATTTAAGAGGTCAGGCTCTTTAAGCACAAACTAAAAATTCTTATTCCCTTAATCAAAAGTTTTCATTCTTAATTCTACCCGCTTTTTTTATCTTTTTAACCGATTAAATAACTCACTCAGGGATTTAATACCCTTCAACTGCTCTTCATTCCTATTGATTTCATCCTGCAACCTCCTGATCTGCTCCCCATATATTAACTCCAACTCCTCTTTCATTTTTACACCCTCAATACTCACATCATGAGCAAGTTTCTCTTTTTCCTTTTCTGCCATCTCTATCGATTTCCTCAAAACCTTTATTTTAGATTCTAAGAAATGTTTCCTGCTCTTCCTCTTTTTCCTTATAGTATACATACTCTGAAATACAAAATACAAGGCAGGAATAGCTACAATTGTACCAATCACACCAAACTTTGCAAAAGGGCTAAGCTCTTGAGATAATAATGCAACAAGAATAACAGCCAGTCCCCCAAGAATACCTAATATTTTAAGCCCCTCTTCTACCCTCCGTGAACCATACCTCAGAGATAGAGAATCTCTTACATCAATCATTCTATTTAAATTATCAAGCAAGTACTTAACCTCACTCAGGATTCCAAGAAGTTGTTTCGTGTACTTCTTTGTATTAGAATACTGCATAAGCTTTTCTGAATCACAGGTTCTAAACTCTGCATTCTCAAAATCAGCCAACCTTTGCGAAACAAAGGATGAGAGTCTCATAAAGTTCAAACTCTTTGTCTCCAAAATCTCCCTTTTCTCTTGCCATAAGCTTTCATGACCTTCCTTTGAACGTAATCGTAAGTCTGCAAGATCGCTTTCTATATCACGTTGCCACCCCATTCCAAGCAAGCGGAAGCGATTAAGAAAAACCTGGTAATGGAAGAACATGAGTAAATCCTCCTTTAATCCTTCATAGAGCTTCGGTGTCAAATAACTATCCTTTCCAACAAGGTAAACTTCAAAATTTGCAAGTGAAACCTTTCTTAATTTATAGTGCCTAAACTGTGAAATATCTGATGAGAGACACAACACGAAAATCTTAGTCCCTAAATTACTATGTAAACCAGTTTCACCAATAACAAAAGCATCCAACCCTAATTCCTCTTTTAACTCATTTACAAATCCCCCACCACGCTTATCCTTCTCTTCAATGCCTTCAATACTAAGGGCATCCCAGAGGAAGGAAACGAGGAATGACAAAAGTGTACCTTCTCTCTTATTCTCTTTATCCATATCCTCAAAATTCAAAGAAAAAAGTGAACCCTGTCGCTTATCCTCTCTATCATTATACTTAAATTTAACAGAAAAAAATGCGGATGGTTCACTAAGCATCTCAAATCTTTTCCCTTTTACTTCATATCTGAATTCGCCAATTGCTATTCCATCTTCAAATAAAGTTATCTGAGATTCAAATGGAATCGTGCAAGTAGTATCTTTGATCTTGACTATCTCTCCTGAGATAAAGGGTATGCTTAACCTATGTACCCAATTGACAGAAAGAAGCTGGGTACCTGGATACTTTTCCTGTATGTGGGTTTTAAACTTATAGAGATCAACTTCTCCTCCGAGGAAAAATGGATTATAAAGAAATACTCTCATTCTCCCCTCCTGGTATAATTAATTATACCCGATTATTTACCCTCCGAAATAATTCTATCTTTGATAATACTTGTATTTCACGGGGCAAGCACTTATTTATCTCGCCTATATTACACAAATACTTTCACTATGTCAAGGAAGAAATTAATAAAGAACTTAATGAGGGATAATTTCGCAAAACAGGCTTGATTCATCTACCTCTATGACTTTAGCATCGACATCAAACTCCTCAGTTAATGAGAGGAACTGCTCAGGCTGTACTGTTATTGCTGTGAAACCATCCTTACAGACAATTACACCATCACGGGTCTTTTCCCTATCATACTCCCCCAATAGCCCTGCATCCGACTGCAGTTGAAACCATTCCAATCGATGCTTCCAGAATTTGTTTGAATAGGTTGAAAAGAGGACAGACCCTCCATGTTTGGTCACCCGAATACTTTCTCTTATCAAGTCACGGTGATTAACATGAAATGCAGAGATGCCATTCTGTATGCAGACGACCAGGTCAAAAATCCGGTTATGGAAGCCAAGTTGAATCGCATCCATATTTAACAGTCGACAGTTTGAAATGCTGCCAAGCATTTCCCGTCCAATGAACAAACTGTCAAGTGCAGTATCAATACCAATTACCAATCCTGCTTTCTGGACGAGACGGGAAAGCACCCGACCGTAACCGCAGCCCAGTTCAAGCACGGCATCTCCTGGATGCATCTTCATAAGAACATGTTCTATCTCTGCATTAAGGTACTGTCGAACCCGTGGAGTGGCGATTTCGTAACAGCGCCTTAGACGATCAGCAGCGAGTTTATCTTTGTAATAACTGCTCATACTACTTTTCTATAAGCGTAAACGAATCTAAAAATTTCTTATCATCATTTGAGATTTCTTTCCTTTTAAGTGTTAGTACCGTTACCTGATAGAGTCTCCTCCCAACCAGAAACAGGCGAGTCAGGTAAATAGTTTTCCCATCAGCTTGTTCGATTTTCATCTCCCTCCCTGGATGTTCATTAATTGATATAACACTTCTGCTCACCAAATTACCTTTCAAGTTTACTACAGCTCCATAGCATGCAATATCCAGTAACGAATCCTGTGTATTACTCTGTAAAAAAGTATCAGGGTAATCTGAATACCCAACCATATACACAACATCCTCCTGTTCAAGTGTGAGTAAGAAAAAATCAATTGGTCCAATTGCAGAGTTCGTTTTTACTATCTGTTTAGAAGGTTTTCCCGGCATCAGAATTGAGAATCCTCCTTCAGATGAAATAAATTCCTTCCATATATACCTTTGACAATCAACAAAGATAATTAATAGAAATAAACTAATTAACAGTCTCTTTTTCATGATTATCCTCCTTTACCCCGTTAGAAAACCTTCAAACCCCTGTTTTTCAAACGCTCACGCTCCCATGCTGCAAAATCCTCAGGAGGATGAACAATCTCAGAATCAGGTTTCCGTTTAAGTTTTACTGCTTCCTCAGGACATCCTGTAACACAAAGACCGCAACCGATACATCGTTTGAGATCCACAACAACTACTCCATCCCGTTCTGACACTGCATTCACCTGGCATCGTTCTATGCATATTCCACATCCTTGGCATTCATCAGGGTCAATAACGGTGTAGTAATTTGCATAGGCTACCGATTTTTCGATTCCCCACTTGGTAATGCCCAGCAGTATACCACAGCAACAACCGCAGCAGTTGCAGACGTAGAAAATGCCTTTAATTATATTACTTACCGTATGAACAAGACCAATCTCCTCTGCCTGATTAAGAATCCCCAATGCTTCTTCCTGAGAAATATCACCTTGCCTGTCTGGACGCTCAATCGAAGAGAAAGAAAGGCAATTTTTCAAAGGGAAGTCGCACTTACGATGTCCGAGAAGATCCTGCTGCACACGACAGATACAGTCACGAACTCCAAACGTTTTCGCAGCCTTAAGCATTGCTCGGACATCGTCATAGGGAAGGATCCATTCTGATTTCACTGCACCTTGTGCAGGAATAACACGATGCAGAGCAGGCTGTGGTTTCATAATTCCCACTGCTCCACCGTTGTCCATATACTCCTCAACAAGATGAGCTAATTCATGATCCATATTTTCCAACTGCGATTCATAAATACCAACGATAAAAGGCGCAAGCCTGAAGTACGATTTTCTTGCTTTCTTAGAGAACCATACGAGACCACGCCTAACCATTTTCATCAATCTTGACTGAACCTCCTTTACAGAAAGCCCTGTTCTTTTAGATATAATATCAACTGTTTCCATAGTCCCTGTCAATTGACCCGCTAAGAACGCCTCATCTGGTGAAAAAATCTTTTTAAGAAGTGTAATCTCAACGTTTGATGATGTTCTGGGAAACCCATTTGGAAGCTTGTCCAGTGCATCTGCAAGCTTTTCATAAATCTCTTCGTTCACTTTTTATCCTCCTTCCCTCTTTCCATCCATAAGAAGCGAAAAAGTAACTCCCCATTTTTAGATTCCATTTTCTTTTAATTTACTCAACTCCATAATCATCTGAGAAGTCGATTCAACTAAGATTGTATCTATTCCAACTTCTGAAGCGCTTTTTACATTATCAGGATTATCATCAAAAAAGAGTACACTAATTGGCTCTAATTTCATATAGTTTAATACAGCTTCATAAACTCTCGGTTCTGGTTTCCGCGCACCAATTTCATATGAGCAAAATACCTTTTCGAAATTCGACAGTACAGATGAATATTTTACTTTCCATTTCTTTGCATGTAAAATATTTGTATTTGTTAAGATAAATAACCTGTATTTTGACTCTAAATCCTGGAGTAAATTTTCTATTCCAGGAACGATGTTTAGATATATATTGTTCCAGCCATTATTAAATTCAACTTCACTCATTTGAAATCCCAATGTTGCAAGAACATATTTTCTATACAAACCAGGGTCAATCTCTCCTCTTTCAAATTTACAATACATCCCGTTAAATGCGAATTTCTTTTTTATCTCAACTGCATTAAATCCAGTAACTTGTGCCCAATACGCAAACATGTTATCAAATGAGATATTAAAAATTACATTTCCCAGATCAAATATTAGAGCATGATAATTATTCATTTTATTATAACTTCAATTCGAAAAGCCCCTTAAGGTCATCAATCTCATAATCTGCATACTTCCTTCTCTCATCAATTTTCTCTGGCCATATGTTTTTGATAACATGCGTTGTCAAAACCGCAGTCATCCCTAATTCTTTCGCACCCCTTAATTCCTCACTTCCCCCATCGCCTACAAAAATGGTTTCTCCAGGCAAAACACCGAGTTCGTTAAGACAGATTTCATATATTTCTTTCTCTGGTTTTATGTAACCAACTGTGCAGGAGAAAACCACACTGTCAAAATACTTTTTTAATGGTGAATCATTCCAACCTGCAATTTCACCTACATCTGCATTTGAAATAAGTCCAAGTAATTTTCCTAAATTTCTTAACCTCTCCAGGACATCAATGGTAGTTGGTTCTATATGTTCTAAAGAGAACTTAAACCGATTAATACGGTTATTTGCTGCTTCCCTGATTACTTTTTCAGAAATATCTGGATTTATTGCATGTGCATTTTTTGCAATAATTTCAAATGGATCTTTCATTCTTCCTCTTAATCTATCATCCGAATGGAAAAGCAACTGACTGTTCCAATCTTTCCGCAAAACACCTAAAATGTCCTTTGTGGATCTACCGGGTGACCTTGCAGATTTAAGGGAGGTTAATGTATGGAATAAATCAAAAATGATGGCTTTGAAATCTTTCTGCTGCATTGTTTTCCCTTCTTTATGCACAATGATTATTTTTCTGCTATGATAAATAGGTAATCCCCTTTATCTTGACGGTATCCAATGCCATAGTGGTTCCTAAACATAATTTGGAACATAGTCAACCCTATCCTTAAATGATCCTAATAGCATCCCGAAGGAGCTAAATGCTGCGGATAAAAGCGACATAGGTATTTTCTCATCTCATAGCAGAGGTGGCACTCATTAACAAATTTTTGTTCTTTCCTGTTACCTTTTGCTCTTGCTAATCTCAGGAGACCGACGGGACCTTCTTCTGCAATAATTCGAATTATGGGGTGGGCACGATAATCATAGTTATCAAGTACACCTGTTAATGATTTGTTCCTAACGTTACCGATGCAGACACCTGGACAAAGCGTTACGTTTCTTTCTGGACCAGCTTTGTAGCTACAGTGTTTACATTGTGATGGGCATTTGAATGTCAGTAGGAAATCAGCACCATTTACGTGCATCGCTGTATTTCATCCTTCCTCGTTTTCATAACATCTACAATAACAAATTCCACAATTATTTTCAAGTTATTTTTTGATATTTATATAACTGCACCTTTTAAGGTGCAAAAATATTTACTCAGGCTAAAGCCGCAGCTACCGTATGGTAAAAAGGTTGAAAAATTTGGCTTGACATCCCATTTATTTGGTGATAGATTAGAACTATGCGTGTATGTATTGCATCAGACCCATACTATCCATATCCATCAGGTGTGACAGAATATACATATAACCATGCAAAATCCCTGAGAGAAAAAGGGCACAGTGTAACAATCCTCACACTCCATTATCCTGGCGAAGAAAGGGAAGAAGGAGTTGTAAGGGTCGGAAGAGTAGTCTTTGTACCTATGAATGGAACCCTTGCTACAGTACCCGTGCTTAATCCGTTTGTTGTGAAGTCCTTTTTCGAGAGGAACAAATTTGATATAGTTCATCTAAATGGTCCTTTCTTTCCCAATATCTCCCACTGGGCATTAAAATACTCCCATTCCCCCTGCGTTGCAACATTCCATACAACAGGGTTTCAGAAAGTAACCTTTGGGGCAAGATACTTTATAAAGGTTTTTCCCTTCTATAAAAAACTAAAGGTACTTATGGGGGGGTCTCAAGTTTCAGTAGATTTTATTAAGCCATATATTCCAGGAGACTATGTCATTGTTCCATGCGGAGTCGATATGGGAAGGTTCACACCAACAGGGAAAAAACATCCGGAGATTACAAAAGTGAAGGGAAAAAAGATTCTCTTTTTAGGCAGGCACGATACAAGAAAGGGACTTGGTCAACTGCTCCATGCATTTAAACTCCTGCGAAAGGAGATGGATGTCCATCTTATTGTTGCAGGAACAGGACCGGAAAAATCTACCTGTGAAAATTTTGTAAAAGAACATAAACTAACGGAGCATGTCCATTTCTTCGGGTTTATTCCAAAAGAAGATATTCCCTCTGTCTATCGCTCTTGTGATATCTACTGTTCCCCTGCACTTGGTGGTGAAACATTCGGCATCGTCCTGATAGAGGCAATGTCATCAGGAATTCCAGTTGTTGCCTCCAATATCGATGGATACAGACAGGTAATAAAGGATGGAATAAACGGATTATTATGTAATCCTCATTCCCCAGAAGATATTAAAGATAAGATATCTTCCCTTCTATCAGACAATACATTGAGGATTAGACTCATAACGGAGGGATTACATGCTGTTTCACAGTATGAATGGAAGAGGGTATCACAGAGAATCTATGAAATCTACGAAGACGTAACTTCAATGACTAAAAAATAAAAGTATTGGGGTCAGACCCCTTTCACTTCTGGTATTCTGATATTCTGAAACTCTGGTACTCTGATATTCTTCTTTCTGCTTACTCCTTACTCCCTACTGCCCACTAATTACTGTCTTCAGTGTGCTTCAAGCCAGTTGTCACCTATTCCAATCTCAACCTTGAGCGGTACTGATAGTTGTATTGCATTCTCCATTTCATTCGCTATTAATGCCTTTGCCTCAGCGATATGACGTTCATCCACCTCGAAAAGCAGCTCATCATGAATCTGAAGAACCATTGTTACATTAATGGATTCGTTCCTTATTCTTTCATCAATCCTTATCATTGCGAGTTTTATGATATCAGCTGCGGAACCCTGAATAGGTGTATTAACTGCTATTCTTTTGCCAAACTCTCTTATATTATAAGCCTTGCTTTTAAGTTCTGTGACCCTTCTTCTCCTTCCAAGAAGTGTTTCTGTGAAACCTTTTTGTTTCGTCTCTTCAATAATAGTATCAATCCACTCCTTTACTTCCGGATATGTATCAAAATATGAATTTATAATGATCATCCCCTCTTCCGGTGTAATATTAAGTTCCTGGGCGAGTCCGTATGGACTCATACCATAAATTATTCCGAAATTTATTATTTTCGCCCTTCTTCGCATCTCTCTTGTAATATTCTCTTCAGAGATTTTGAAGATACTTGATGCTGTTTTTGTGTGAATATCAAGTTCGTTAAAAAATGCATTTTTCAGGTTTTCATCATCCGAAACGTGTGCAAGGATGCGAAGTTCTATCTGTGAATAATCACAGGATAGAAGTTTCTTTCCTTTAAGTGCAATAAAACCTTTTCTTATCTCCCGCCCAAGATCACCCCTCGCAGGAATATTCTGAAGATTCGGGTTTCTTGATGCAAGCCTCCCTGTAGCAGCTGTTGTTTGAATAAATGTAGTATGGATCCTTCCATTTTCATCTGTAAGTTTTGGAAGTGTATCAATATATGTTGATTTCAGTTTGTAAAGTTCCCGGTATTTGAGAATCTCCTTCGGTAAATCGTGCTGTGCGGAAAGAGTAAGGAGCGTTTCTGAATCTGTTGAGAAACCTGTCTTTGTTCTTCTTGGTGGATTGAGTTTCAATTTCTCAAAGAGTATATGTTGAAGTTGTTTTGTAGAACGAACATTGAATGTTTCCCCTGCAATTCTGTAGATATTCTTCTCTATTTCACTAATCTCCTTTTCATATTCTTCACTTAGATTATCAAAGAATTTCCTGTCCACAAGAATACCTGCCCTCTCAATCCTTGCAAGAACAGAGACAAGGGGCATTTCTATTGTATAGAAAAGCGCACTCATTTCTTCGTCCTCGAGTTTTGCTTTTATTATTGGGTAAAGGTAAAGGTCAGTTTGGACATATCTTGAGAGTTCCTGCTTTATCTCACACACTTCTATTTTCTTTTTTTTGTATTCCTTGATTAAATCTTCTTTCTTCTTTAAGATTTTGTTTCCGAACCTTAATGAAACGAAATCAATAGTATGACTCCCCCTTGAAGGATCAAGGAGGTAAGATGCAATGGAGATGTCAAAGAAACCTTTACCTGTATTAATATCTTCTGCTTTCATCAAATGCAACAGGGATTTTACATCCGTTGATATTTTTAATGTTCCTTTCTTATTGAGGAATGGGTGGAAATTCTTATAATCAATACATCCCTTCTCCGGTACTTCTGTTACCCAAACATTATCAGAAGTAGCAAGAGATATCAGAGAAAAACCATCAACATTCAAAAACTCAATTGCTACTAAATCTTCTATTTCATTTACCATCTTCCCCATCTGAGCAATTCCTATTTCTTTGAGATCGACCTGTCTTTCAGACTCCTCTCTTAGCTCTCCCATAAGGGATGTAAATTCAAATTTTGTAAATAGTTCCTTTAATCTCTCATTCCTCTTTCCCTTATACAATAGCGAATTAATGTCTATATCTATCTTTAGATTTGTATTTAAGGTAACAAGTTTTTTTGAAAGGTTTAATTGCACTTCATCAATTGCTGATGCTATTTTTGCGGATTTAATGTTTGCCTTATTCGCAATGATATTTTCAATGTTTCCAAAATCCTTTAATAATTTTGCTGCAGACTTTGGTCCAACACCTGGAACTCCCGGAATATTGTCCGAAGTATCCCCTACAAGAGCAAGATAATCGGCCATTTGATGTGGAGAGACGTCCAGTTTTTTCTTTACTACATCGGGTGTAATAAGTTCTTCTGCTATCTTGCCCCTCCCAGGTTTGATTATATCTATCCCCTCATTTGTAAGAAGCTGGAGAAAATCTTTATCCCAGGAGATGAGTGTTACTGAAAATCTGCTTGAAAGGGCACGCTGCGCAAGAGTTCCCATAATATCATCTGCCTCAAAACCCTCTACTTCGAGAACAGTGATTCCCATTGCTTCTATTAACTCCTTTACAACATCCATTTGACCACATAACTCATCGGGCATCTTTTCCCTTGTTGCTTTATATTCCTTGAAAATCTTATGTCTGAATGTTGGTTGGGGAGTATCGAAACATGTTATGATATGTGTAAATTTTTGCTCCCTCAAAATTTTCAACAGTGAATTTGCAACACCAAAGATAGCACTCGTATTCTCACCTTTTGAGTTCCTTAACGGATTATTGATAAATGCAAAGTACGATCTGTATGCCATTGCTGAACCATCAATGAGGATGAGTCTATTCTTGTTTTTTTGTTTCACCATACTTTTGGGAAGGAAAAACTGTTATGGCGGTGCGAGACCTGGTTTTTATGTCTGAACTTCAGTCTATTTGTACAAATCCTTCTTCTCTATATAGTCAATTACAGAATCCGGTGTCAGGTATTTTATCTTTTTACCTTTTCTAATCCGTTCCCTGATTTCCGTTGAGGAGATTTCAATCTTTCTTGTATTTAGAAAATTCATCTTCTTCTTGAATCTCGGAAGGACATCCTCCTTTGTGTAAAAGGGTCTTGGAATAACTACTATTTCAAATTCTTCAAGGAGGTCATCCGGGTCTTTCCATGTCTTGAATTCTACTGCGGAGTCCATACCTATAATAAATGAGATATTGGAGATTTCAGATTCCTTCTTTATTGCTCGTAAGATATTTATTGTATATGAAGGTCCTGGGAGTCTCTTTTCTATATCACTGCATTGAAATCTGGGATTTCCTCTTGTTGCAAGGTTGACCATATTCACTCTATCCGGGAATGGTGCAAAACTTTTTTTATGTGGTGGATCAAGGGTAGGTAAGAAAAGTAGTTTTTGAGTCCCGATTTTCTCAAGTATATCCTGTGCTATGATTAAATGTGCATAATGGATTGGGTCAAATGTGCCGCCGAAGATTGTTACACTTCTCATTCCTTTTTACTTATCTTTTCAAGCTCCTTCTCTGCTTTTTTAGTAAATTGTCCCTCTGCTTCACTCAACTCCTTAAAAATCTCTTTTGCTTCCTCTTCCCTACCAAGCTTTCTATAACAGAGTGCAAGCGTGAACCTTGTCTCATCGACGTAAGAAGATGAAGGGTAACTTTCAAGAAGGTCATTTAGATATATCTCTGCGCTCTCAAAATGCCCGAGTTTATAATATAGTTTTCCATTTTCCAATTCCTTCTTCGAAAGTTTATCAAGACATTTCGCTTTTAATTTTTTAGCATCATCTATCCACCCACTCTCTGGGAAGCGAATAATAAACCTATCAATAATCTTCAGGGCATCTTCTGTTCTTTTCTGATCCAGGTAATATGCAGGAGATGCCTTGTAGTATGTTAAACCCAATTTATAATGTGCATCATCAAGATAAGGACTTTCAGGGAAGTTTTGAATGAGAAATCTGTACTCTACGACTGCATTTTCGTAATCCCTTGCATTTAAATACGATTCTGCAAGATAAAACTGCGCCTTATCAATGAGCTCACTCCCAGGATGTTCAAAAACAAGTTTCTTGAAACCATCAATCGCACGACCGTATTTTTTCTTCTCAAAAGCATTTTTGGAAATCTCAAATAACTCATCAGCTGGCAGCCCAGGTTTTATTGTCTCTTTTGTGCAGCTTAATAACAAAAGCGAAAAAAGAATTGCAATGGGCAATATCTTCACTATTCCCCCTTTCTTAGTTGAGTCAAAACTCCTATCTTCTTTCGTGCTAAGGAAGCAATCTCACTGTTTCGAAACCTATCTAATTTCACAACCTCTCTGTAACATCGCAAAGCATTATTATAATTGCCACACGCTGAATAGATCTCTCCCATAAGGAAGTATGTATCATCAATAACTGTTTTTGGAGAGTTTATTTCTATTATATTTTTACAGTAGACCAAAGCAGAATCGAATTCTTTCCCCGCAAAAAGGTCCTTTGCAAGTTTATATGAAATTTTCCCCCTTCTGTAAATGATATCGCTTGAGGAGTCATCGACAGATATTTCTATTGCCTTCTTTAACATTCCGACTGTCTCGTATATATCCATCAGTTCAGTCTTTACTTTTGCAAGTATATGTGGTTCTGTGATGTTATCAATTCCCTTTTCAAGGAAATTCATTGCCTCTTCAAGATCGTTTCTGATGTAATAGTAGTGTCCTAACGTGTAAAATCCATTATCAAGATTGTATTCACTTTCTATATTGAGAAGGGATCTATATGCTTTTACTGCAAGATCTGTTCTTTTTCTCTTTTCGAATCTATCTGCAATACTCATATAAGCAGTAATAAGACTATCTTTAAGATATGGGTATCTTTTGAATATATTCATGAATATATGGTCTGCTTTATCAAACTCAAATATTGCACTATAAGATTTCCCAAGCAGCAAACTAACAGTTGCTGTTCTCCTGGATGGTTTTATCGTTTCAAGTATCTCTATTACCTTATTATATTCTTGATTGTTAAAATATTCCCGAGCTTGTTTCCCTTTAATTGCTGCTTCTCTGTTGCATCCAACAAGGTATAAAAAAAGGATTACCATGGAAATAGTGAAATGGAAGATGTTTTTCATTCCTCTTTATATTCTTTCAACAATTTTGTTATTAAGGTTGTCAGAAATGGTTCTGTTCTGGAGGCTACACTAATCACATCCTCCAGATTGACCGATTCATTGCATCAGGCAGCCCCATATCTGTTATTACGGATAGGCCAAGGATTCTCATACCCATATACCTTGCAACAATCACCTCTGGAACCGTCGACATTCCAACAACATCAGCGCCCATGGTTCTTAACATTCTATATTCAGTTCCGGTACCGAGAATTATTGCAACATCCGGATTATGGTCTATAAGATTCTTTATATAATCCCTTGCTTCGATTACTATATCGTAAAGGACCTTTTTCTTCTCCACGCTACCTTCCTTGAACTAAACTCTATCTTATCTAAAAAGGTCGCCGAAACCTTTTAAGGGCTCACGGGTCTCCCTTTTAGCCTGTTTTCTCTCTGTTTCACCTGGCTTTTCCTTTTCATCTGGTAATTCTTCAATCTCCAATTCTTCCCAGTTTTTATTTAGCACCCCCAACTGCGCTTCAACGAGTCCCTTAAATTGAGCAATGAATGAATCCCTTTGACTCTTTAAAGAAGCGATCTGAGTCTGGATCTTATTCACCTGTGACCGTGCTTCTTCTAATACGTGATCTGCCTGAATTCGAGCGTTTCGGAGTATGAGTTCCGATTCCTTTTCCGCATTTCTTCGCAATTCATCTGTGGTTTTCTGTGCACTTGTTAATGTGTTCTGGAGGGTTTTTTCCATCCTTCTGTAGTCCTCAATCTTAGAATCAAGGTCTCGAAGCTGTTCCATATAGATGGTGTTCTCTTTTATGAGATCTTCCATCTCTTTTGCTATCATCTCAAGGAAGACATTCACTTCGTTTCTATCATAACCTTTGAAGGTAGTTTTAAATTCCTGTTTTCTAACATCAAGCGGAGTTATCTTCATATCTTTCCCCCTTTATTTAGCAAACCAGAATTTGAGAAATTGAAATATCAAAACACGAAATTATGAAATTGGAAATTGTTTCTTGGATATTTTGTTCTAATTTTCCTAATTTCCATTTTCGTATTTTCGTCTGTTAAGAACATTTTCCTATCTTCGTAATTTCGGTCTCTAAAATTTCCATTTTCCCGTTTTCCTAATTTCGATACTCTCGTAATTCTTACCTTTAAGATTGGTGGAGGCGGTGGGAATCGAACCCACGTCCAGAGGCATCAAACTGACAGCTACTACATGCTTTTTTCGGATTTTTATTTCACCTTAAAAGACTCCTCCGAATAGGATTCTCTGAAGGTATAACCCCTTAGATCTCGTTCTTCTGACAGGGATAAATCAGAAAAACCAGTCTGTCAATCCGTCACCTTTTCCAAACTCGACAGACAAAGTTTGAAAAGATGTTTGCTGACTTATGCAGCAAATACGACTTGGCTTGTGCCAATTAGATTTTTGCCACTTTATGCGAGGTTGTGGCACCTCGGCATGCAACCGCCAGACTGCACACCACTGTCGAGACCATTCGCCCCCAAGTATTCAAATCTTTTAAGCCCTGATTTAGGCTTGCTTAAATATAGCAAGAAAAGAAAAAAAAGTCAAGCCTTTTTTGCCTTTTTGGAAAGCATAAACTGATTTGCCCCTATATTAAAATCAATATGTTGGTATTGTCGCTAACAAAGATAAAAACTGACAATTATGAAGTGAGAATTAGAAATTGGGAAGTAACATATATTAAAAGTGTGGTTGATGTTTCAATTTAGAATTTACAATGATATTTACTTCTGTAATCGATGACTTTAAGGAACGTAATAGGATTGAACTGTTACATTTTGGGAAGAATGTATTTTTTTTACTTGACAAAAGGATTCTATTTTTATATACTACTTTGGATTATAACTATTTAGAAAACGAAGAGTTTAACATTAGTAATTTTGTTATTGCAGAGGTAAAATTAAAAAAGGAGAATAAACTGAACATATCTCCAACAAGGATAATAGCAATGAGACATGTTGAGAACAGGCCTATTATTCCTAATGCAAAGACAGAAGATGAACATCAGCAGAATAGAAGGGTTGAATTTAAAGTTTTGAGGGCGGCTTTTGAAAACATGGTGTGTGATAGTCACACCTCATGTAACCGTGCAATGAAGAAAAAGGGGAAAAAGTAAATGAATAAGAAATCCCTTATTTTAGGAATCATAATAGTTCTTCTCTTTACTGCTGTTGGATTTTTATCCATTCAAAAATTGAGTCCTACAACCTATAAAAGGGGTATCCCTGGGCTCGAAATATGGAAGCAAAGCACTCTCTCTCTGAATGCAAACATCGCAAATTCCATTGTTGATTATGTTATTGATAATGACCATTTTGTGCTCGGGATGTATGAATCTGATATAAAGGACAACATTACTGGTTTTCAATACCTTATTATCATTAACAAAGAGGGGAAAATTCTTACTCATTCAGACTCTACTCAGATCCTTCAGGATTATCAATTGGGAGGATTAAATCCTCTTGGAGATAGGAAAAATCTAATCCAGTATAGTAAAGAAAAAGAGATTTATGATATTGCAACACCTATAATGCTTGAAGATATAAGAGTTGGAGAAGTTCATCTTGGACTAAAGAATCCATGGATAGGTGTAACAGAGGAACAACCACCTAACAATCTGGTGAAAATACTATTTATAGCAGCTGCATTTATTGGCATAATTCTCTCTATAGTCGGAGCTATTGGCACCGCTGCGCCTTCCAAAACTACTGGTTTTATCTCGAAAGAACAAGTTAAAACATTAAAGAGGAACAAACAGGAACTCGAATCGAAGATCAATGAGTTAAAGAAGGAATTTTCTACGTTTTCTAAAAAGAAAGAGGAAATCACAGGAGACGAAGATGAAATAAACAAACGAATTACAACGTTACGAATGGAAGAAGCAAAATTATTAAAAAACGTAGATGAAAAGAAAGCAATGTTTGAAAAACTCGAAGAGAGCGAGAAAGCAATCTCTTTATCTGTCCCTTCTTCAGAAGCTGATAAAATAAAAAAACAACTTGCCTTAAAGGATAAAGAAATTAATGACCTGAAAACCCATATCGAAAACATGAAAGCACAGGAAGAGAAAAAAGCAGCTTTGCAGGAAGTCCCTGCTGATATGGATGAAATGAAGAAGGAGGAGCTTGAGTTAACGCAACGAATTGTAAAAAAGAGAAGGGAAGAAATAATTCTCTCACAGAGAGTAGAAGCCAAAAGGAAAGAAGAACTTGCGCTCGAAAGAAAGATAGAAGCCCTTAAGAAGAAACTGAAAGAAATGGGTTCCTAACATTTCTTTAGTTGCATAGAAATCTAATATAACCTTGCCAATGTATGATTGCATTGGCTGTTATCCCTACTTTCTTGTATCATTATCCTGTTGCAATCACTCTTCTTTTCGAGTAAAAACCTAACCATAGAAACCATGGAAAAAAGCGACTGCTTTCAATCTCTTAAAAACCCCGGTTGAGGATAGAATTGAATTCTCTGTGTACACTCTAATGATTCTGTGCACCCTGTGGTTTACACTTTCTATAGTAATCAAGAAAAAGTAAAAATGACTAACCAAGAACTGGCAGAAATTTTCAATCTGCTTGCAGACGCCCTTGAATTCAAAGCAGAAAATTCTTTCAAGATACAAGCTTACCGAAAGGCATCTAGAATAATAAAAGATTTTTCTTTTGACCTCAAGGAGTTCTGTAAAGAGAAGCCACTTACAACGATACCTGGTATTGGTGAAGGAATAGCAAAAAAGATAAAGGAATATATTGAAACTGGTAAGATTTCAAAATTTGATGAAGAAACAAAGGATATACCCAAAGGAATTTTTGAGATGATGAAGATACCTTACCTGGGTCCAAAGACATTAAAACGTGCTTACGAAAAACTCGGCGTTGATTCCCTTGATCAATTGAAGAAGGTAATGGATGATGGTAGCCTTGCTCTCTTACAGGGGATGGGTGCAAAAAAGATAGAAAGGATGAAGGAAACAATACAACTTTTTGAAACATCAGAAATAGGAAAAAAACGATTTGTAATTGGTGATGTCTACCCTGTTATTGAAGAAATCATTTCAAGATTAAAAGAGGTTACCCGAAATGTCACCCCTTGTGGTTCTTACAGAAGAATGAAGGAGACCGTTGGTGATATAGACCTATTAGCTATCAGTGATAAGGGAGAAGAAGTAGCGGGCTTTTTTATAAAATTGCCTTTTGTTCGTAATGTCATAAGTGTTGGCTCTACAAAGGCAACGGTTGTTCTCGAAACTCACGATATTCAGGTTGACCTGAGGGTAGTCAAAGCCGATTCCTTTGGTGCCTGTTTACAATATTTTACAGGTTCAAAGGCACATAATATAAAATTAAGAACAATTGCAAAAGTAAAGGGATTAAAAATTAGCGAGTATGGTGTTTTTAGAGGTAAAAAGAAGGTTGCAGGGAGTACAGAGAAAGAGGTATATAAGAGTATTGGACTTGATTATATACCTCCTGAGATGAGAGAAGACAATGGTGAGATAGAACTTGCTATGGAACATAGACTACCGAGAATAGTTGAATATAATGACTTTCTGGGGGACCTCCATATCCACTCAAAATATTCAGATGGGGCAGAGAGTATAGTCGAACTTGCAAAAACAGCAAAAGCAATGGGTTTCAAATACATTGCAATATGTGACCATTCGAAATCTGTAACATATGCCGGGGGTTTAACAGAAGATATGCTCTTAAAAAAGAATGAAGAAATAGATACGATAAACGAAGAGATAAAAGGTATTTCTGTACTGAAGGGTGCAGAAGTAGACATCCTAAGCAATGGTGAACTTGACTACAAAGATAGCATCCTTGAGACACTTGATATAGTAATTGCAGCGATTCATCAGGGATTCAGAAAGAATGTGACAGAAAGATTCCTACAAGCTATGGAAAATCCATTTGTTAACATTCTTGCACATCCGACGGGAAGGTTGATTTCTAAAAGAAAAGGTTATGATGTTAATCTTGAAAAGGTCTTTGAAAAAGCAAAGGATGAAGGAATAATCCTTGAAATAAATTCTTACTTTGATAGATTGGATTTAGATGACACAAATGTCAGGAGAGCAAAATCGTTCAACTTATTGTTCTCAATCGGTACAGATGCACATAATGTGGGAATGCTTAAATATTGGCGTCTCGGTGTCGGAATTGCAAGGAGAGCCTGGCTAACAAAGGAGAATGTGATAAACTGTTATCCGTTACCTAAACTAAAGAAACTTTTAAGAAGAGAAAAATAAGGATGGAGAAATTTATAATAAAAGGGGGAATTCCTCTTAG
>Ga0209977_10000017_pt1:47500-54499 | contig 54499 bp, 45 predicted proteins | sample SumtaG_2_FD_183113 | JGI IMG/M metagenome (GOLD analysis project Ga0209977, IMG submission 183113) | Deep subsurface microbial communities from Indian Ocean to uncover new lineages of life (NeLLi) - Sumatra_00607 metaG (SPAdes) (version 2) | ecosystem: Environmental > Aquatic >...
TTTTAATCTCTTCCCACTCTTCAACAATATAAAAGTTTGGAGTAAGAATACCCTCCTCACTACTTCAGTTATTAGTTATTATTAATTAGTCATAGGTGGTTAATAGTCATTGGGTAATAATGGTAATCTTTGAACCTTTGAACTTCTAAACTATTAAATCCTTTAACTCCCAACTTCACTTCTCAAGTTATACAATGCCTTAACTGTTCCTTCTTGTAACAGTCCTTCCACCCTTTTTTTTGCTTCCTCCTGGGTTATATTTTTTGGTGTTATAGAGATACCAAATGATTTTCCCTTCTTAAAATATTTTTCTGCTTTTTCTGTTATTTCACCTGCGAGCACAATAACAAATATGTTGTTTTCCTCGCCAAACAAAAGAATCCTTTGAACTACTTTCCCATATCCTGTCTGGCTGTCAAATCTCCCTTCCCCAGTAATGATTAAATCTTTACTCTTCGTCTTTTCTCTAAAACCTGTTATCTCAAAGAAAATATCAATACCATCTCTTATTTCTGCATCTAAAACCCCATAAAGACCTGCAGCTATACCCCCAGCCGCTCCTCCTCCCCTTACAGCTGTAACATCCTTACCAAACTCTTTTTTAATTACATCTGCTATATTCTTTATTGCATCCTCCATATAATTGGTCTCCTTGGAAACGAGCCCTTTCTGCTTACCATACGTTAAAACAGCACCTTCGCTACCCAGGAGTATATTTTTTACATCGGCTGCAATAATAAGTTCAATATCTCTCATATCCTCACGTATTTGACTTCTATCAATCCCCTTTACCCTGGCAATCTCCCTACCTCCATATCCCACATCTTTCCCTACCTCATCAAGAAATCTGACTCCTATTGCCTGCATACATCCAATTCCCATATCTATTGTAGCACTTCCACCAACACCAACTATTATTTTTTTCACACCCCTCTTTACAAGAACATTTATCAGTTCGCCAGTTCCGTAGGATGTTGTTAGAAGTGGATTCTTCTCATTTTCACTCAAAAGTGCAAGACCCGATGCCTTTGCCATCTCTACAATACCTATTCCTGTTTTAAGCAAACCACATACAGTATCCCTTCTCCTTTCATGAGGGTCAGTAATAACAGCATCAATGAATTCTCCACCACAATTAAAGAGCAAGGATTCGAGAAAACCATCTCCCCCATCTGATAAGGGGAATTGGGTAATATCTACCTGAGGATATACCTCTCGTATACCCCTTATAATTGCAATACAAGCATCGATGACACCGATACAACCTTTGAATGAGGTTGGTGCAACAACAATCCTCATTTTTCTAGTCTGTTAAGTCTATCTGGTTTATTTGGTTTCTTTAGTTTCTTTGGTCCCGATAAAATAGCTTACGCATTTTACGGGATAAATTTATTTGGTCTACTTGGCTTTCTCCCTACTCCCTACTCCCTACTCCCTATTCCACCTCTACTATGCCCTTGCCAGTTCCAGTATTTAGTGAAAGATCTGTTATCTTAACAACTATTGTATATTCACCCACTTCCTTCTCTTTAACAGTAAAAAAGAACCTCTCTTCCTTACTGTCAAATATACCATCATCGGGAAGGACGACATTCCAATCCCCGCCATTTACTGAATATGAAGTAGATTCCAATGTAGACAGTTTATCATTTGCAGAAACAGTAACTTCAATATCTTTACCTCTTGCTTTTATTGAATTAACTTCAATAACAGGAGGCGTATTATCAATAACAAAAGGTTCTGAAACCAATTCAGATTCAAGTGCACGAGAAGAGGGATTATCCCTTTCATCGCTTACAGAAACCTTAGCATAATAGATACCATCTGGAAGGGTAGTCTCATCCCAGATAAAAGCGGGTTTTTTTAGACCCTTCTTTAACTCCTTCCACTCCTTCTCTTTCTCTCCCCGGTAAAAGAAAGAAAAACTGAGTGAATCTCCATCAGGATCGTATGCTTCCCAGTAAGCACATCTCTTTTCCTTCTCAAGTCTGTAGAGTACTTGTGGTAGGTCATGTCCAAGGTCTCTGTAGAAATTCTTTTGTCTCTCTGATAATACAGTTTTTGGTCCTATGAACGATTCTAAATTTTCACTCGCACTGACTCCAACGGGGCAGATAATTACTTTCTTAATGACCGGTGCTCTATTCTTTGGGAGATAAGAGATAGAGACCTCTTTTAAAAGTGGTGACTTTCCAGCGCTTGCTGTCTTGAATTCGCATTTTATCTGAATAAATCGTGATGGAAAAAGATTTATTACGCTACCTTTTCTCATCTGTTTCCAATCCGACCAGTCCTCATCAGGGTTTTCTTTATTTCCTACCCTTAACCATAAAGAGAATGATGTGCCTGTTGGGATATCAATATCCCAATCGGCCCTCCCGAAAATTGACTTCGTTCCTGTATCAAAAACATCTGATGTTATTCTCCCTACCTTTGAAAGGTCAGACCCCATCTTGATTACATTTCCAAGATTTCCTGTGAGAACAAAATATGAATTCTTCTTTTTACCTTCGACTATCCTAAGAACGGGAGAGTTTTCAAATTGGTTCACCTGGCTTATCCGTCCATCTTCATTTGCAGAATATAACCTACCATTTGCTGTCCCTATCAAAACCTTTCCGTCCTTAAATCCAGAAAGAGAGTATATAGGCGGTGTTGGACATTTCCACAAAGAGGTAACCGTCTCTTCGTCTATGTCAAATCTATAGAGTATACTCTTTTCCTTTTTCTTTATATCCTGCAAAGGACCAAGATTGCTGAAAAAGGGAGTATGAGCTGATGTCCTTACTGCAATGGGTCGACTGACTGTTGCAAAATATATTGTGTTATCCATTCCAACCATAGAATGGACCTCGTTCTCTTTTGTATCATAAAGAACCGTGGCTTTAGTTTTCCCGACTACTTCAAAAAGAAGACCATTAGGTTCAGTCCCTGCATACATCTTTTTTTTATATATTAGAAGACTAACTATGTGGTTTTCTTTTGAGCTATAATATGTCTCGCTTTTACCCTCTGGTGAAATCCTGAACAATTTTCCCCTATCACCCGTTGCAGCAAAGAGCATTTCCTTTTTATCAAAAAGCAGCTTCCAGATATACTTTTCACCTGTTTTAAAGAATTCTTTCACTTTTCCATTCTTTGATACTCTGTATATAATGCCTGAAGGACTTTCTCCAATGTAGATATTATCTTTTTTATCCACAGCAAGTGCGAATATCTCCGCACCTTTCTCAGAAGTAAAAACTGTTGAAATTTGATGTGAAAGTGTGATCCTGAAAACCATACCTTCATTTCCGCTAGAGACATATAAATTTCCTCTGCTATCATTCACACAATCCCATAAAAAGACCTCTGTTGACTGAAAAATTGTATCTATACCATAAGATAGGAAGATAAATCCTTTACTGTCAATTATTACATTTTCAACCTTTACTTTACTTAAATCCTTTGTACCTTTCCATTTCAGGAGTTTTGAACCGGAAGAGAATAAAACAAAGACATTACATAAAAGGAAGATAAATAATAACCCGACTCTTTTCATCAATCCTCCCTCAATCAATAATTTTTAATCCAATAATACTACTTCCCGAAACAAGAAAATCGCACTGCTTTTCCATTCTTGCGACAATTCCACCTTTTGTAAATCTGCCTTCTCCAAAGCCTTGAGAATCCTCCATAAGATGAAGCATGGATGATGGGAGAGAACCAAGTTCGTACCCCTTCACAATCATACCCCTCTTAGGGGAAAGGAGTAAACAGTAAAGAACATTGTTTCTCGGAGCAAGCCTTAGAAGTTCAATAATCTGACCCTCCCTTTCTGCCATGAATATATTTGATGCTCTTTCCAACTCAAGACTTTTCAATCCATTAGCACCAACAATAGCAATTCTTACAGTTGAATCAGTGTACGTTTCAGGAACCCTTACAGTAAATTTTTCTTTTATGACCTTTCCTTTCATCTCTCTAAGAAAAACCGTTAAATCTATTTTTCCACCCCTTCCAACTGTAAAACTTCCTGGTTTGACAGTTTCTATCACAGCAGTCTTTACTTCTTCAGTTACATGTGTGGTTATACTAATTTCTTTTATCTTAATCCTTTCAAATCTGTCATTAAGAATCCAACCGAGAATATCATTAATATTATTTAAACTAAGTACTAATGCTTTTTCTCCGGAGAAGAAGTTTTTGAGTTTTACATCTCCATACTTTTCCAGTTTGAGATGTATTTCAAGAGAGAGTGTGAGATTACCATATAATCGACCTTGTGTAAGGATTGCATTTGAGAATGTTATCCCTGAGAAAAAGGGTGTGAGTTCCTTATGGTCAATAATATCAAAATGAAAGGTCTTACTCTCTTTCTCCTTTATTACAGTAACACTCAGAGGTATCGTATGTGCTTTTTTCCCTATTACTCCATATACTGCACTACGCCTGTCCTGTAAAACAGATCCAACCTCTTTTCCACCACTTGCAATCTTGAATGAGTTATACTGACTCGGCATAATTGCATAAACATAGGCTGTTGTCATCGGAATAGATGTTTTTCCTGAAAAGAAAAGGGGATGTCCAAACGCAAAAACATCGTCTCCCTCTATATATGTAACTGTCCCTATTGCACCAATTAAAACATCTCCACCTACAAGCTGTGCTATAACACCCGAGCCGATAAAAAGTGAGTCCTTAGCATCTCTCTCACCTGATACTCCACCTCCCAAAACAATGCTGAAGCCCCTTTCTCCAAAGAAATTATCTATATCCTTCATAAGCCAATCATCAAACCCTGAAACAACGAGAGGCGTACGTATCCGTGTTAGGGTAACACCTGAGTAAGGAGATATTTTCCCTTCTCCTCGAATTTTAATCTCTGACTCACCACCTACTTCTTTTGTGCTATCTATTTTAGTAGCAATGATTTCATCTATTGGTGTAATCCCTGTTATGGGTTCAATAGAAAATGGCCAGGCATAAGCAGCAGCGCCTATAATTTTCCCATTTATAAAGATGGGACTTCCACTCATACCTGAAATAATACCAGTCTTTTCAAGCCCAGCACCGCTTAATCGAGCAATGATAACTTTCCTATCAGGTCCTACCTTCTCAAGAACCCCAAGGATCTCAACATCAAAGGTATCAAGTTTATTTTCTCCAAATACAGAGATACCGTAACCTTTCATACCCGCTTTTACAGAGTCAACTGGCATGATTTCGTATGAGAAAAGTGTAAAAGGCAAAAAAATAAAAAAGAAAAAAAAGATTCTGTTCACATAGCCTCCTCAATTTTTATTTCATTACAATTACATCTTTTTCATCTTATCCAAAAATCAAATGGAAGTCAAGAAAAAAAGAGAAAACACAGAGATGCAACTGCGGAGTTCGCAGAGATTGCTGTGAGAAAAAAACAAGCAAAGAGCTTGGGGGTTGCAAAACCTTTGGAATGGCTTATTGCAGATAATATGTGTCAGATGCTAAAAAGCAAGATTTACCACTTATCAGTCCATCTTTTAAGGTTTGGGATAAGTTTTTCTAATTTTCTTTTTGCATCATCTTCGAAAATCTGCATATCTTCTGCCATTTTCCTTGCTGACCTTTCAATCATATCTTCCATTTGAACAGTAGGTTCATTAAATTCACCATCTTCATAACACTGAATGCAGTAATCTTCGCTTTGTGTTCCATCAGGATTTGACCCGAATCTATCATCTTCAATTGGCAAACCACAACTCTGACAGATAAATGTACCTCCAAACATTCTTCCACCTCCTTTTTATTTGCTTCATTGATGACTTTAGCAGAAATTACTTTACTTGTCAACTTTTAAACTGCGCAATCTGGAATTGAATATGCTTGTCCCGTTTAATATGATACTTTGGAGAACAGCTATTACTACAAGGGGTGAATAATCACACATTTTACTTTTCAGAAAATATTACAAAAAATATCTTGACTTTTGAACAATATAGTTTTATAAGGAAGAAAAACAAGGAGGTTGCATGGAAGAAAAAATTACCATATCGGCAATAAAGGCAGATGTGGGCGGCTTTGTTGGGCATTCATCAATGCATCCTGCATTGATGGAAAAAGCAAAAGAATCACTTGAAAGCACAAAGAATAAAGGAATAATAATTGATTTCTGTGTGACACACTGTGGTGATGATTTGGAACTCATTATGACACACAGAAAAGGGACAGAGAGTGGGGAAATACATAAACTTGCCTGGGATATCTTTGTAGAATGCACAGAGGTAGCAAAGGAATTAAAACTTTATGCAGCGGGTCAGGATCTACTTTCTGATGCATTCTCGGGTAATATAAAAGGGATGGGACCAGGGTATGCAGAAATTGAAATCCTCGAAAGAAAGAGCGAACCTATTATTATCTTTATGGCTGATAAAACATCTCCAGGTGCCTGGAATTATCCCCTTTTTAAGATCTTCGCCGACCCATTCAATACGGCAGGTCTTGTAATAGACCCAAAGATGCATGATGGTTTTGTCTTTGAAGTCCTCGATATTTTCGAAAATAGAGAAATTACATTCAATTGTCCTGAGGAAATCTATGATTTATTGATACTCATCGGAGCAACAGAACACTATATTATCAGAAATATCTATAGAAAGAGTGATAATGAGATTGCTGCAACATCCTCTACTCAGAAATTAAATCTTCTAGCTGGAAAATATGTCGGTAAGGATGATCCTGTAATGATAATAAGATCCCAGAGTGGGTTCCCTGCACTTGGGGAGGTCATCGAACCTTTTTCTTTCCCACACTTAGTTGCAGGTTGGATGAGGGGTTCACACCACGGACCTCTTATGCCTGTTAGTTTTGAGGATGCCAAACCAACACGTTTTGACGGACCACCCAGGGTTATTGCTGCTGCATTCCAACTCTCAAATGGAAGACTGATTGGACCACAGGATCTCTTCGGTGATCTGAGTTTTGATAATGCACGATGGCTTGCCCTTGATATGGCTGACTATATGAGAAGGCACGGACCTT
>Ga0209977_10000018_pt1 | contig 54169 bp, 50 predicted proteins | sample SumtaG_2_FD_183113 | JGI IMG/M metagenome (GOLD analysis project Ga0209977, IMG submission 183113) | Deep subsurface microbial communities from Indian Ocean to uncover new lineages of life (NeLLi) - Sumatra_00607 metaG (SPAdes) (version 2) | ecosystem: Environmental > Aquatic > Marine > Oceanic...
GCCTTGAAGCTAACCTCGTGTCTTCCTACTGAGACAGGTCTACTTTGATATCCGATGGTCGATATTGAGACTTGGGCGGCTTCTCGTGCGACCGCCTCAAAGTCTATGCTATGAAAGTCCCTGTTGCTGCTCCTAGAGAAACCCGAACCCTCTCTAGTTCCTTCCTTGGCAACGGAGGTTACGATAACGTGTCCACCTGTGAAAGCGTGTTCAACGTCCAAGCCTAGAGAGTTGGCGATTACAGTCTTGGAGGAGACATTAGATAGGAGACCCCCTACGAAATCGATCCGGGCGTCCACATCCTTCGCCACATCCACCATATAATTGATACACTCAACTCTTTCCTCGGGCGATAGTTTGGCGGTGTAATCGAAGTATAGACCGGACAGCGGAGTCGCCTTTTTTGGCTCTGGAAATGAAGCCAATTCCGGTCCGTATTCTGCGCATCTTAATGCATCTTTCACTGCTTCTTCAACGTTTCTTAGGGTAGTTGACGAGTATTGGCCCAGCTTTCCATCCCTATTTATAATCCTGACCTGTAGGTTGAAAGGAGTGCGTCCTATAGACCTGTGTCCATCCATGTTCTGATGAATAGCTTTATTCTTAAACCTGTGCATTCCTATTCTGGTATCGTTTACAATAGCTTCAACTTCTCGTGCGCCCTTGTCGAGACCATGTTTGATTACATAACTGGCTAACTCGTTTAAGCTACTCACTTACGCCACCCCCTCCCACATGTACGTTTCTAAATCTTGCTGAACTACAGAAATGGCCTACTCGACCACTTTGTCCTGGCCGACACTTGCCACAACCCCCACCATAACTAGACCAGTTATCCTTACTAATCCCGTCACAGGTTCTCCAGAACGGTGTAGTTACTCCAAAGTATGTTGGATCCCTGTATAGTTGTGTGAGTTCGCCGTTCTCTATCCTCCACGCTTTCTGCGCTCCAAAGCCAAAAGTCGTCCTACGCTGGTCGAAAATCTCGGTCGAATAGCCACTCATCAGAATGCCTTTCTTTGTATCCTCAATGAGCTCTTCTCTAGTGTGATCACCTGGAAGTAGATTGATGTTCGTCATGCGAACAACAGGTTGGTCGTATCCGTAGGTACCTAGGAACTGTCCACTGCTCTCCTCCAATTCTATCTCGGCAGCGGTCTCCCTTGAACTTTGGAATCCTGTGAAGATACCATCTTTAATTAAGTATGTCTTTTTAGCAGGTACCGCCTCGTCATCGTAGCCATAGGTGCCTTGGCCCCCTTCTATAGTCGCGTCTGCGACGATATTCACAATTTCAGAGCCGAACCAGAGCTTTCCAATTGCATCTGGGCTGAAGAAGCTTTTCCCGATGGGACCTACAAAATCGACCTCCGTGTTAAGGACGCGGTCGAGCTCTGTACAATGTCCTAGGGTTTCATGTATCTGCAATGAGAGCATCCGATCCTCAATTATAAGCGTCGTAATCCCGTCAGGACAGCGATCTGCCTGCACAAGTTCCGCCGCTAAATTGCCCTCACTTCTAGCAATCTCCTTCAAGTTAAGATGCTCTATCCACTCATAGCCCTTCGTCGCGAAGTTTCTGCCAAGACCTGAAGACTGGACCATTCCGTTCTTGATGGCGGTCGCGGTTACACCTCCTGATGTTCTTATCAGCTTTTGTGATATTGAATCACCATCTGAGGTTCCCAGAACTCTATGCTCCTTTATAAAAGTCATAACAGCAGAACAACTCTTAACGAGGTCGCTTTGATCTAGAGCTTCAGATACACAGGAGGAGAGAAGATCAAGTACTTCGCTAGGTGGGATTTCAAAAGGATCTTTAATGACTTTCGTCTCGTATTTACCGTTGCTAATTTCATTCGGGGTAAGCTTTACCAGTTCATCTCGGATCGTCGCGTTTGCCTTGGCTAATTTTACGGCGCGATACGCCAGCTTTCTTATGTCCTCTTTTTTCAGCTCTGCTGAACCTGCGAAACCCCATGAGCCATTAGCGATAACACGGACATGTGCACCAGGATTCTTCTCAATTCTCATATTGGTTATACCGTTTTGGACGCCGTATTCGATTCTATTTATATCTGAGATTTTCACTGCCACGTAAGATGCGCCGAGTTTTGTTGCTTCCTTTAAGCCTATTTCAATAATATCGTTAAAGACAGACATTTTTTCTTCAAAATATTCCTCCTTCTCTTAATTTATAACAATTTCTGTGCACGCGCGCAAAGTGATGGATGATGCTCGCGATTAATATATAAGTTATAAAAAAAAGGGGGTTATTAAATTCGTTTTTGGAATATCTTCCATAGCGTAAGGAACTTTTCCATGGCCGATTCATTTACCCAAAGAAGCTTAAGAGCTCCAGACAGCCTTGAACTAGTTGCACTCAGTTTCGAGTATGGATTATTTGCTATGTCTGCAGGGGACAGGCTTGTTTCGTCTAAGTTATCCAAGATGGATGCTCTTTCCACAGCGGCCTTAGCATTGAACTCGGCGATGTTAAGTAGATCATGTATTCCCTGGAATCTTTCGTTATCACCTTGATACCATTGCGGACGTTTACGGGATCCGAGCATACTATAATACGTGAATACAAGCTCCAAGCCTTTGTCCCTTAGAGAACGTAATATCCTTTCTTTGTGTTCATCGTCTTTCAATGTTGATAGTATTTCTGATATTTCGTCTCTAGTTTTCAACACTTTTTCGGTAAGTTGGTCCATGATCTCAAACTGGGAGGCCAACGTTTCGCATAGTATTGGCAACTGGTTTAGATCCTCTAAATATCTTTTTTTTGGCGTTAAGTTAAAGGCGAGTGAGTACAGCTCTGGTCTTAACCAGAAAGGTAGGGGAGTCAGGCTTTTTTTCTTCAGGGTTTCAGCGGCCTGCTTGCAGCTCTTAACTACTGATGATATGGCTTCTTTCTGTGATGCGATTGGGAATAGTAATCTCGGAGTTCTCTTCGGTAGATATTTTTTCCTTTTTCTGCTGCTCTGCGCTGCACTCCAGAATGCCGCATTACTCAATATCCGCGCCGAGGGCCACAACTCTTCACGATTCACTTCGGCTCCAGCAAAGGGAGCCATCTCCGGATGACTTCCTGATAGCACGACTAATCCAAGCCCATAGTAACCTTGAGCAATGGGCGCCTTTTCTTGTACATATGCTCTGTAGAATCCTGTTTCCTTCAATGTTTCAGAGTTAACCTCCTCCGTTTTGCGGAAGAACTCCGATGGCGTAAATTCATCAGCGGAAACATCCTCGATTTTGACTAACTGCATCGCAGATGAGGCCTTCTCGACGGCTGCCTCAATAATAGTCCATATGGGGCCGTTCCAGTGGGTGCATTTGAAGGTCTCAGGTATCCCGAACATAACAGGGTTGTCAGGCGCTACATTTCTAGCGGTGTATATGCCCTGTCCAGGCGATTTAAATCCGCTGTCTGAAAACTCATCAATATGAGAATCTTCGACGTTCATCATGGTCATGTATTTTTTGGCTGGGTGCCACCAGTTCATAAATCGTTCTCTTATATGAGAGCCTACGTAGGATCCACCACAACAGCCAAAGTATGCTCCGCCATTCTGTACGAATTCTGCTACTTTTTTAGTTCCTTCCACGCCATAACCTGCGAGGAGTAGGTTTTCTCGATTTATATTCGCCTTAACTGCCCCTCCTCCTCCCCCTGACATCAATATGTCGAAATAATCGAGCGCGTTGGCCGTGATCTCTCTCCCGTTCACCCATCCGACGTTGAAGCCAGATGAAGCTATCACCATGGCATGGCTGAAGCAACCTGAGTCTTCATAGAATGCTACCCGGGACGATGTCAAAGGTGTAACGTTTACATGTCTTTTTACTTCACCTTTTATTAGAGGGATATTTTCAGACTTGATATATTCTATTATTTCCTGCTCTGATAGAGGTGCAACTGCTTCCAACGAATCCTCATCTGCTTGCTCTTTGAATACACCCTCTAAAGGAAAGATGAAAGCCCCCGGGGGTAGTTTAGAACCCGCAATTTCTACCTCTTCTCTGCATAAAAGGACCGAAACTCCGTAGTCGAGGAAAGTGTTTATGACCTTGAAAACTTTGAGCCAGTTTTTTACTTCGGCTAAAACAGCAATGACTTTCATGTGATTTATTATAATCCTGTTAATGCTTAAAATAATTTCGTTCGTGCATGCGGCGATCTTTCCTGCGCTCTCGTATCAGTTATTGCGATCGCGAAATCCTATCAAAAAAACTATAGAACCAAACATGATCATTATAATTGATTGAGCTAAATATAATAAATAATTATTTATGGCCTCAATATTATTTATGAAATTGTAGAACGTATATAATCCATATAGAATTAATAGTAATCCCCAGAAAATAAATGTCAACGGGTCTCTTTTTCTAGTTTTTTTTCCTTCATCCATATTTAGAGATAAATTACTATCATATTTGATTTCTCTTATCATGTCGCACTAGATATTATTCTTCACCTTATTTAAATTAAGTAAAGTTATATAGTAAAATGCACACTACCTTTTTTTGGCGGATTTAATTTGAAAGATAATTCAGATGAAACTTGGAAACACTGGGATGATTTACCAGAGGAAAAAGAGAATGAGTTAATTGAAAAAATAGCGAGAACCTCTATTGACCGTAATTTAGAGACAGTTACTCAGATAATTTTGGGTAGTTTTGGGCCCCTTCCAACTTTTGCTGCAAATCTTGGTATGGGCATATTTGGACCCTTTCTCGAACTCTTGGGAGTTGATACCTATACCGCACTTTTCAGGAATAGAGATAATTTACAACGTATAATTGACCGTATAGATGAGTTGAGTGATGAAAAAAAATAGAATAGATTTTGCATGTGAACGGTCTAGTCAGATAACTTTTCCAAGATACCGTATCTGTCCATGGCGATTACTATGGCAAGCATTAAAACGCCTATCCCGAGGGAATAGGGCGTCTTCCATGCCGGTGTTGTAATATTTTGCATGTATCCTACTAAGAGTCCTGCTCTGCCCATGAAAACCTGTGCGAAGTACGCCCCTAATCCTATATAAAGTGCATATTCTCCTATTTGGGACGATATTCCTATCGGTCCCTCTCGTTGCACTGTATACAGGAAGAAGCTTAGCATGAACAACGTTGATAGTACAATTGAAATGTTATAGAAAGAGGTCATGGCGTCGCTAGGAACGGCGAACGGCGTTATCAAAGACATTATCTGCGATAGGAAACCAGCAAAGATTTGAGTCCTTATGCCTAGCCCTAATCCTGTTCCTAGTGCTATGGCTAGTGGAATCCTAGAAACCCACGCATATCGTTTAGTTAACCTGAGAAGCGTAGCGAATCCTAGGACAAACCCCAAAGCCATAAACACATCGCCCTTTGTGATTGGTATAAAGCCACTGGTATAGAGGAACAGGAAAGTGACAACTAGGTCTAGCCCGAACGATGCTCCCATGTAAGTTGCCTGAGCAAACGAGTAAAATGGATTTGGTTTTCCGTATAGTTGGAGATACATTGCCCAAGTTGTGATTATTGCCAAGATGAACAGCAGAAACTCGTACCCATTAGTCATTTCATCATCGCCTCTTACCTTAGAGCGGTCCTCCGCATATCACGGTGTCTCTCATATCCAAAGTAAGCTAAGTTTCCCAAGATCAGTACCAGTATGTAGAAGTAGTGAATTATGGTGAAAGAGTCCATTGCCTGTAAGCCGATACCGGGCTGACCTGCTAAGAACTCTATTTCTGCTCCTCCTCTTGTGCTGCCAAGAATTGCAGATACATAGCCAGCATCTACGAATAGTTTATTCTGAGCAATACTAACACCAATGGATGAAATGATCATTGGTGTATCAAAGTCCATAGCCATGTGTCTAACAATTGCTTCTGAAAAGAAACCTGCACTGAAATCTATGATCATTGCAAGATCTGCGGGATCTTCAATTTCATCCAAGAATGTACCGCTGATTGGAGCGCCTTTCCAGTCAACTATGACATAGTTATGGAAGTCTCGAGCAATTGAAACCACAGAAGCTTCATTCAGCATAATATAGCCAAGAACTATGTAGTCATCTCCCTCTGTATAATCGTGGTCTTCCATTGTCTTTGATAGCTCTCCAACAGTCCCTTTATTCGGATCTCCGAATATCAGCGGGAACATGCCGGGGCCCTCTGGGTGACCAAAAACGTGAACCATTTTCGCCCCTGATGCAATTATCGCTCTCATACTTACGTAAGCCCCTGCCTTTAGCTCCATAAGAGCATCGAAGCCAATGTTCCAGCTAACGAGAACGATGTCGTCAGGTCCCAATGTTTTTAGTTCAGCATAGTAGTCTTTTGTATCCTGAGTCGTGGTGATTGGTATTCCTATGGGGAAGAGTATTGGTGCTAGAGTTAGAATGAAGATGAGCAAATAGATGTATGTTACCTTAAATTCTGACAGAAACTTGTATATGTTGGATCCTTCATTTTTCATATCCTATCATACTCCTCCTGTGTACCCTATAGCTTGGTCTTCATTTCCCGTTAAAATTCGTACGCAGAGTACTATAGCCCCTACGACCATGGATATCGAAAACATCTTCGCGGCTGCCTTTGCGAAGTTTTCCGCTAGATAGTTTCTAATACCCTCGATAGGGGGGAAGAACGCGCCGGTAAATGGGGCCTGCCCTAACATTACTAGGATTCCGGCGATTATCAACAAGGTTGCTTGTGGACTTCTCGCTCTGAAAGCCTTCATGCCTGCAGAAGCCATGTAGAATGTCAGTATTGAATATTGAACAGCACCAGCTGGCATCAGAAAGGCATATTGGAAGAACAGGAATGTTGTGGAAGTTTGCCCAAAGAGGAGTCCTACGATTGCAACTAGGTATAGCAGACATACGGTCCATAAGTGGTATGGCCATCCATGGAGGCGTTGTCCTACACGTAGTATACTTCGTTTAGTCTGGGAGTATAAAGCCAATAGTATTGCGAATGCATTTATGATGCTGACGATCATGGCCATTTTTGTTGAAAGTTCCATAAGTGGGGGTATGTCAAGGAAGTAGGGTACAAAGACTAGTGCGAATGATGCGGCTACGAGGAGAATTGTGAACTCTCTTTTCTCGAATAGATTTGACATTTTTTCACCTCATGTTCCTAGAAGTTGAATGATGAAGTCGCTGCCGGCTAGCGTTATTAAAATACCAATTAGTGTTGTAGCGATGGCCGTGAATTTTAGCAAGTCTTGAGTGCGTATGCTTGCGAGTTTTGCGGGTTCTCTTGTGAGGTATGCGCCAGCAGCAAGTACTTCTTCGCCGATCATGGTATAGTCTGAGGCGCAGGCTAAAGCTGCAACATTACCCATGTAAGAGCCTGATGCGATTGTCATGACTCCCTGTTGGCTCGCTTGCTCTGCAATATGTAGAGCGACGGAGCCATATTGACCTGTTAGTACTAGTCCACCAGGTTTTAGTTTTTGTATCATAGCGACGGCTCCAGCTCCAAAGGCCCATCCCTTTCCACCAGCTAGGAAGGGCATATCTATTTCATCGAACTCTTTGCCTTCGGCTATGTATGCGTTTTTAACAACATCTAAAGCAACAGGTCTGGTAATGAATGCACTTGTAGATCCTCCACACGGAACTATAAGCCTCGTTTCAGTTCTAGCACAGATACGAGCTTGGAACTCTAGCATAGCTATCGCTGCCAAGGTCCAATGGTTAAACGTGGCAACTCCAATCGTCGCGAAATGGGGTTTTCCCATCTCAGTCGATCGTCCTACTGCTTCCTCTATCGCATCTAATCCTGCAACGCGTCTTATGGGTATCTCCTTTTTACTAGTAAGATAGTAGATAGTGATTAGGAAGACTGCTACGACGATAATTAAACCGAGTATTTTACCTTCAGCAATTAGGGGTATTGTTAGTAGTGTCATTTTTCGGGTTATACCTTTTGTTTTAATGATATAAGGTTTTGCACTGTTTACTATTTTTAACGCACGCGTGCAAACCCATAATTTTATATGGGTTAGAAAAAAAATTAGTATTGGCAATGTCTAGAAAAATTGAAGATATGAGGTATATTCTTGTAACAGATGTTGGAAGTACAACGACGAAAGCCAGATTATTCAAAAACCAGGATGGTGATTGGCGATTCCTAGTTGCTGGTGAAGCACCAACAACAGTTGAGGCTCCTTATGAGGATGTAACTATGGGCGTCAGGAATGCTGTAAGAGAGGTCGAGGAACTGACTGGGCTCCGAATTCTCTCTGTTGATGGTAGCTACATAGAAGAACCATACAACGGTAAAGTTGGCGTTGACTGCTACTGTACGACGAGCAGTGCCGGTGGCGGTCTGCAGATGATGGTCACAGGAGTCGTTAAGAAAATGACTGCAGAAAGTGCAAATAGGGCTGCTCTAGGTGCTGGAGCTATAGTTATGGATGTGCTCTCTATAGATGATGGTAGACGTGCTTATGAAAAAATTCGGCACATTAGGAACATAAGACCAGATATGATATTGATGGCGGGAGGCACAGATGGTGGGACAATAAGCCATGTAGTTAGTATTGCTGAATATATTCAATCTGCAGATCCTACGCCGAGACTTGGGGTGGCATATCAACTTCCAATCGTGTATGCAGGGAACAAGTTTGCTAGGAAAAATATTTCTAATATTTTGGGTGATACCTTTTCCATTATCTTTGTAGATAATATTAGACCAATTCTAGAAGTAGAAGAAACTGAGCCAGCGCGAAGAGCTATACACGAGGTGTTTATGGAGCATGTGATGAGTCATGCTCCTGGATACCTCAACCTAATGAAATGGACGGATATAGACATAATGCCTACGCCGGCGGGAGAGGGTATTGCGATGCAGCTAATCGCGGAGATCTATAAACAAAATGTCCTAGGCGTCGGTCTTGGCGGCGCGACGACCAACGTCTATTCTATTGTAGATGGTCGATTCAACAGGAGCGTTAGCGCTAACCTAGGCATGAGCTACAGCATCACCAATGTGATGAAGGAGGCTGGCATAGATAACATCATGCGTTGGATTCCATTTGATATAGAGGAGGGACGTCTGAGAAACATCATCAGGAACAAGATGATACGTCCAACGGTCATCCCACAAACAATTGATGGGTTGATTATTGAACATGCTGTTGCCAGGGAGGCCTTGAGGTTAGGTTTGGTACATCACAAAACTATTGCAACAAGATTAAAAGGGGTTAGGGGCGAAAAAGCGATAACAAGAGGTATTACTACTCAAGATATGATGGATACTTACATTGATATGATGCAAATAGATATAATAGTAGGAACTGGGGGGTTGTTGTCCCATGCGCCGAGAAGAGTTCAATCATTAATACTTTTGGCCGACGGCTTTCAGCTAGAGGGAGTCACCGCGGTTTTTCAAGACAGTGTGTTCATGATGCCTCATCTTGGGCTTCTCTCGACGATTTACCGTGATGCTGCATGGAGCATTTTTGAAAAGGATTGCTTATTGAGACTTGGCTGTATAATTGCTCCAAAAGGTATAGCAAAATCGGGTGATCGTGTAATGGAAGTCAAAATAGAGATAGACGATGGGAGTGTTTTGAACGAGTCTTTAAAATGGGGAGAGATCAAAAAAATTGATTTAGCTGAAGGGCAAACGGCTAAAGCAACGATAAATCCATCGAAACACTTCGATATTGGAAATGGAGATGGAAAGACGCTAGTTACATCAGTTGATGGGGGTATCGTCGGCATCTTACTCGATGGGAGAGGGCGTCCCCTTACTTTTTCTGATGATAAAAATGAACGAAAACAGGAACTTCTTGGCTGGTTTAAAACGCTAAAAATGTATCCAGAGGATTCAATTGAGGGTGTGTAAAATATTGTCTCAAAATAGCGAAATAAAAGTGACGGAAAAAGGATATGCTTATACACCCGGTTTAAAAATCAAAAAGAGTATAATGATAAAAAAAATTAGAAGACTTCCAGTAACAGGGAAAGTACTAGTCAAAATAGGCGATAATGTTGATTTCTTAAGCACCGTTGCTGAGGCCATGGTTCCTGGAGAACCTCATGTAATAAATGTGGCAACTAAATTAGGAATACCTAGGGAATCTCTTCTTAAGTATATGAAAAAGGTTGAAGGCGAAGAGGTAAAAAAGGATGAAAAAATCGCTGGATACACCGCCTTCTTTGGTCTGTGGAATAACTGGTTAACATCTCCCACTGATGGTTACATAGAGAGGATCTCAGACATTTCAGGTCAAATAATAATAAGAGAGAAACCAATATTGGTGGATGTTAAAGCATATATTCGTGGCCAGGTAGTCGAATTATTGGAGAATGAGGGTGCAATTATTGAAACCAAAGCTTCTCTTGTGCAAGGAATTTTTGGAATAGGCGGAGAGAAACACGGCGAGATAATGTTAGCTGCTGAAGATTTAACATCATATCTTACAGAGGATCTAATCACCTCCAATTGTAAGGGAAAAATCATAGTTGGAGGGGCATGTGTAACAAAGGATGCATTCCTAAAAGCTGTCGAAATGGGCGTATCAGGTATTGTAACTGGTGGAATAAATGACATTGAACTAAAAGAATTGCTTGGTTACGAAATAGGTGTGGCCATCACAGGACAGGAAGATATCGGAACAACATTGATTATTACAGAGGGCTTTGGCGAGATTAGTATGAACCCTAAAACCATTGAACTCTTCAAATATTTTGAGGGGAAAATCGCAGCGATAAATGGCACAACCCAGATTAGAGCGGGCGTTATGAGACCTGAGATCATTATCCCTCATGAGTTAGAAGTGGAAAAAGGGGTGGATGAGCTCTCAGGAGGCATGATTAAAGGCACACCAATCCGAGTTATAAACGAGCCTTACTTTGGAGCATTAGGCAGGGTGGTTAGCCTTCCAGTTGAGCTACAAAAAATCAAGACGGAATCAAAAGTTCGCGTAGTCGAGATAGAACTTGATGAGGGTAAGAGGATAATCTTACCGAGGGCAAATGTAGAAATTATAGAGACATAGAGGCAAAAACTTATGACCTTAAAGACATCATTGAATCGGTTTTTCTATCTTATTTATGTCCCTCGACATTCTTTTCCGTATTCTTCTTTTTAGTTGATAAGCAAAATATGATAAAATAAGCATAACCCCATTTATCGCCCAAAGTGATCCGCGATTTATTTCAATCATATTACCTAAATATGAAACATCTAAAAGAATTGTAACTAAAGTAAGAATATCACTAACAGATAAAAAGATAGATTCCCTCTTAGAGATGTGCCTTCTCAGCTTTTCATTATTTATTTTATTTTCTATAGAATCCAATTTATTATTATCGAATTTTTTCATATCCTCCATTGCATCATAACATATATTTATCCATTTATTAACTTTTTACTATCGCGCGCTCGAATAAAAAACTTGGAAAATAAAAGATTATTGCGAAATCCCTTGTAGGAATTTCTTCACGGCTTATTTCAGTGGCTTGGCGCGCGCGCAGCCAGAACCATCTGTTGAGAGGTTCTAGCTTGAGGCGCGCGCGACTACCAGATAAATTATTAAATATATCTTAGAAAATAAGACATGGTGAGCGTATAATGAAGTCTCTAACGAAAGAAGATGTTCTAGACTATCAGATAGGCTGCACAACTCTATCAACTGGTGGTGGAGGTGTCGCTCCATCCCTTGAGGCAGTGGCGAGAATGGTTGACGAGGTACTTGATGAAGGTGTCAAGTTCCAACTCGTCGATCTTGAGGAGGTACCTGATGACAAGTATGTTTTCTCGGCATGTGGAACCGGTGGTGGAATACAATCGAAGATGAAGGCCAAGTGGACCGGTTTCCCGAGGAATAGGCTCCAAAGAGATCAACGATATCCCTATGATCAACGGGCTCGATTGAAGGAAATGATAATGCAGGCAGACAGGGAATGGTGTCCTCTAAACACATGGTCTGAGATTCCGGGACCCGGGTTCAGAGCGAGTGGGGCTAAGAGATTAGCCGAGCTCATCGGTGAGGAGCCTTACTCGCATATCCAGTTCGAGGTGGCTCCAGGATTCGTCAGGACTCTCTGTAGCCTCGCTAGGCAGGGTAAACCCTTTATCGATGCTACTAACGCAGGACGCCGAGCGGCTCCGGAGATCGCTCAGAACGGTCTTAACCTTGAAAGTATTCCTTGTACCCCTGCAGTTTACACCACTTCGCTAGGCGATCTCATTGTCCTCGAGAAGACTTTGTGTTTCCAGAGGATGGAGGAGATTGTCGAGGGTATATCCACCTACTCAGGAGGAAGTGTAACTGGCCTCCACGCTGTGATGGGCTCAGATCTCAAAAAGGCAGTTTTTCCTGGCCCGGTATCTTTGACGATGAAAGTCGGGAAAGCTATCCGCGGAGCTCTCAAGTCCGAAAAGGCCCCAGTGGATGCGATGCTCAATGCACTTGGCCCACTAGGTTACAAGCTCTTCGAGGGTGAGGTATTCGACTACTGGCAGGACGATGAATTCGGGTTCATCTGGGGAATAGCTAAAATCAAGGGAACAGGGGAGTTCGAAGGCCACGACATGAAGATTTGGTACAAAAACGAGCACCACATCTCTTGGCTCGACGGGAAGCCATATGTTACCAGTCCAGACGGCATCAACGTTGTCGATGTAGAGACTGGCTGGGGATTAGCTAACTTCTGGTCGGCTGAATGGGAACAGGGCAGGAAGGTCGCCGTTGTGGGTGTGAAGGCAGAGGATCGATGGGAAACACCTATGGGTCTCAAGATTTTCGGTCCACAGCATTTCAGATGGGACATAGAGCACGTACCAATCGATAAAGCCTACAAAAAGATAGAGTGATATTCACCCCAACCTTTTTTTTTATTACATGTGTAGGGTTATATTCATCCGATGGGATTCTGAGAGATGATGCTGCAAGATAGAGTTCTGGGAAGGACCGGCCTAACTGTGAATAGGGTCGGATTCGGTGGTATCCCTATACAGAGGCTCTCAACAGATGAGGCGATTGCGGTCGTCAGAAGGGCCTTTGAACTTGGTGTCAACTTTTTCGACACCGCCAGGGTCTATACTACGAGCGAGGCCAGGATCGGGGAGGCCCTTGAGGGCGTCAGGGACGAAGTATTCATCGCAACAAAGTCAACTCATCGCGACAAAGAGGGGTTCCTCGCGGACATTGAGACCAGCCTAGGGAACCTCAGGACGGACTATATCGACCTCTACCAGCTACACATGGTATCCAAGGAAGAGGTATGGGAGAGGATCCGGGGGCCAGGAGGAGCCCTGGAGGGCCTCCTCGAGGCGAAGGAGGAAGGGAAGATAAACCATCTTGGAATCACGAGCCACGACCCGGAGCTGATGATAAAAGTCCTCCGTGAGGGGATATTCGAGACCGTCATGATCCCCTATAACTACCTGACCCAGAAGCCAGCCGACGGTCTCCTCCCCCTCTGCGCGGAGCTCGGCGTGGGAACAATAATCATGAAACCCTTCGGGGGAGGTGCCCTTACCAACGTCCGGAGCGCCCTGAGATATGTCCTGGGAAACGGGGACGTGGACGTCGCCATCCCGGGCATGATGAGCGCCGCAGAGATCGAGGAGAACGTGGCCGTGGGCTCAGGGAGCTTCAACCTCTCACAGGAGGACCTCCGCCTTATCGAGGAGGACCGCAACCACCTGGGGGACCAGTTCTGCAGGGCCTGCGACTACTGCCAGCCCTGTCCCCAGGGGATCCCGATCTCCTTCGTCCTTAGGACCGAGGACCAGTTCCTGAGGCTCACGGGCTGGACGCCGAGGCTCCTGAGAAGGATCCCGGAGGCTGAGGCCAAGGTCGCCTCCTGCCAACGTTGCGGACAGTGTGAGGAGAAGTGCCCCTATCAGCTGCCCATAATGGATCTTCTCCCGGAGAAGATGGGCTCTCTCCTGAAACTCCTCGTGCGCGCGCCCTAGGAGAGGAGCTCCTTCAGGACCCTGGCGACCATGGCGCTGGACTGTAACACCGGCTTGCCTGTCTTCTCCATGATAATTCTCTTATGGTTATGGTCGAAACCCATACAGTTCAGGACTATCAGGTCCACATTCTGCTTCGCAAGCCTGTCACCCAGCTTCTCCACCTCCTCGATGGGACCATAGGGTGAAGCGGAATCGAGATACGTCACTAAACCGTCCTCCTCCCTCTCCCTTGGGGAACCGCCGATCTGCTGCATCGAGGGCAGGATGGAGGCCATCCTCCCTTTCTTTATTGCAGCTCTTGTCACGCCTTGGATTATGTTGGAGGGTTGCACGACGAGCACGTTGGACTTGAACTCCGGGAACCTGCCGGTGCAGACGAGGAGGATAATATCTACTCCCTCCGCCTCTAATTCCGTAATTCGCTTCTGGATCACGGGGTTCACGATGTCGTGTGTGATCTTGATCTCGGTGCCGTCCCTCATCCGGGTGACGAGCGCTCCCTGCCCTTCCTCGATCTTGATCTTCTGCACGTCCTCGAGGGTGAGGTCATCGAGCGCGCCTTTCTCCAATATCTCGTAACCCTTCCCAAGGATCCTTTCCATCTCCCCGATAAGATCAGGCCTCGGTGACTGCCCTATTGTAACGACTCCGATCTTCATAGGAAAATGAATATCGCACCTTGTATAAAGGATTTTTAATAAATTTAATCTGCGCGCAAAAAAAAAGTGGTTTTAAAAGTACCTCTTTTTATCCGGCGGCATGGGGAAGGTGAGTTTGCTATGGCTCAAGCCGGAACTCACGAGCATTTCTGCGAATTTCACAGCCATTGGAAGTGGGTCGATCACGTGGACACCAAGATCCGTAGATAGTCTCTCAGCCATTCCTGTCATGCCTGTGCAGCCTAAGATGAGCACCTCGGCGCCATCTTCCTCAAGGGCTTTTTTTCCTTCCTCGAAAAGGGCATTTGCTGTTTTTTTGTCGTCCGCGTGGAGGCCCATAACTGGGATGTCGACGGCCCTGACCGAAGCCAGCTTTTCGGATAATCCATAGATCCTCGCGTTCTCTTCTATGAGGTTGGCAACGCTGCTGAGGACTGTGATGACCGAGAACTTGTCGCACATGGACGATGCCACGTTGAGAGAGGATTCGCATGGGCCGAGAACTGGGATCTTCACAACCTCTCTGGCGGCTCTGACCCCAGGGTCCCCGAAACAGTTTACAACGCAAGCGTCCACTCCTTCGTCCTCGGCTTCCTTAACTCTCTTGACGATGTCAGGTATGGCAAGGATCTCGTCATATCTGCACTCAATCGAGGAAGGTCCCTTCTCTATGCTTACGGAGTCCACTTCAGTCTCTGGTAACAGATTGAATAATTTCCTTCTCGTCTCGGCGTATTCCCTACGTTGTCTGTCCCGCTCCTCCTCAGAGACTCCCTCGCGCCTCCGAACGATCGCACTAACTATTCTGATCTTCATATCATTCACTATAAACTATCCATTTCTTTTTTTAAAAATATCGCCTTAAATCTCTTTTTCGCGATTCCGTTGCCTAATTTCAGTGATTTGTGCGCGCGTTTATTCTTTGAAAAAAAGGGGGGAAAAGAGGGTTTAGCCCAGTTTTTCCTCTATGGGAACGTATTCAATGTCGAATCCGAAGTGCTTGGGGTTGTAGATCTTCAATCCCCTTTCCGTTCTCCAGAAGGGGCAGGCCTTCATTGCAGTTACCGAGACTTCTCTGCCCGGGGTCCACCATTCGGTTCTAAAGTTCGATAGTCCAAATGCAGTCTCCTTGTCTAAGACGGTGAAGGGATCGGGGCATGTTATGTAGGGTTTCTCGTCGATCCAGCTGATCTGGTTCTCGTTCTTGTACCAGAGTCTGAAGGTCTTTCCATCATAGTCGCCGGTGCCTTCGATCCATGCGTTACCGTAGACGAAGGATCCTTTTCTCTCGTTTGTGGTACCACCGACTTTTCCCTCGAATATCTTGTATCCATCGCTGGATTCGATGACAGCCGCGACAGGATCGTCTCCATTCTCACGTGCCTTCAGAATCGCTTTTCCCACGTCTGTCGCAAGGGTAAACGTGTTATGAGCTGTTCCTTCTTTGACTGTTTTTCCGGTGAGGGATATCGCAGGGGAGCAGCCTCCACCTGAACGTGTTGCTATGGCTCTGCAGATGTCCTCCCATCTCTGGTGGCTGAGGACTTTGGTGCCGATTATTAGGTCGCCCCAGGATGTTCCGATTGTATAGGGAGCTATGGGTGCGTTGATGACATTTAGTTTTGTGAGGGAAAGTTCAGGAACTGCCCTGTAGCCTGCACAGTCTGCGTCGACGAGTGGGAGTCCTCTTTTAGCGGCGTTCAGAAGCTGACCTGCGTCTAGAGGTCCGACCTCGAAGGCGAGGTAGGCCATGGGTTTGCCTCCTACAAGTTCTTCCAGCTTTTTTAGGTGTTCCTCAGAGGCACGGATGTCCTCCTTCTTACTCCAACTGTTGAGGGGATGAATGAGGTCTATCTGCTTGTACCAAGCTTCCCGGGGGGAGTACCTCATGTATCTTTCCTGGTATTCCCTTCGTATACCACCGCCGCAGCCGACGTCCATGAAGACAATGTCATCGTCCTTGAGGTCTTTTGGATCGATTAGTTTTGGCTCGAATCCCTTCTCTAGAACTGGATCTATACCATTGCTGAATTGTTCATAGGTCGGAATTGATGCGCCACCACCAGTTGCCAGAGCGCCAGCGCCGAGTATCAGTGCCCATATGTCTTGCTTATCTAATTTCATCATTTCCATTATTCCGGTTTTTCATAGTGATGCAATTATAAAAAATTATGGATAATTCTTCTAAGAGCTAGAAGATGGAAAACTTAAATTAGTCATTGCCAAGTATATGATCGATTAAAAAATATGAAAGCTGCCTTAATCGCCTTCTTTTTCTTTATCGTCGTAGCTTTAGCCTCTGGAACGGTCAAGATGCCGACTGGAGACGATATTACCTTGCTTATTGCATCATTTAGTCTATTGATTATTGCTTTGTTTAAAAAGCGGGATAAAGCTGTTCCTGACGAAAAGAAGAGAAATTAAACGCTGTTCGATTTCTATTCTTCTATTATCTCCACGTTCGCCCTTGGCACGATGACATCTTTTTCGTCAATCGTGACCTCGACTATTCTTACCTTTGACATAGTATATATTTCCTGTAAATGTACGGGTAGGCTTTTGACCGTGCCGATCTTTCCGAAATAGGGCTCACGAATTATCCTGACTTTAGTACCAGGTATCATGCCCATGACTAGTTCTTCGCCAATATCTTCAACGTGCTTATCATGTGGGATAAATACCTCTGGTCTAATTACACCGGCCCTGATCTGAGTAGCGCCGTTCATTGCAACCGAATATCCCTCAAACTCTTTGAGTAGATTGAAGACTCTTGATGACATGGCCATTTTTCCAAATCCCTCTGTGACGACAAGTGTCAAGCCGATTTCCTCATGCCCCGTGATAGCTACGCCCAATTCATATCCTAGAAACTCTGATATGTCAACTCCTCTTATTCCTCCCACTATTATGCCCTTTATTCCCATTTTCTCAGCCTTTCTTAAAGCATCGAGGGTTACTAGGCTTCCGCCGACGATGATCTTGTCTTTATATTCGGAGATTATTTTATCAGCTGAAAGTACATCATCAGGATTCTCAGCGATAATAGATAGACTTCCGTTTCTCTCTCCACCTATGCCAAATATACATTGTATAAGAGCGCCATAGGATTCTATGATTACTCCTCTTTCGGGCAAAACATCAACCACAGTACCCGGGATATAGGCGTTTATACTAACTTGTATTGGTGGTTCCCTCACTATTACTTGTCCTGTTATATCCGATATCAGCTCAATGACACCATTTGTAGGGGATTTTACGAACTTTTTGATTAGACCCCAGAAAGGCGTATATTTGGCTATTATTTCGTCTTCTTCAACTTTATCGCCCACTTTTTTAAGCATGAAAGGAAGGATGTTTTCTGGTGCTAGGTTCAAAATTTGGTAGGCTTTAATTATTTTAGGGTTTCCTGGGATGGCTGCTTTGGCGACAATTGTTTCAAAGTCCACGCTCTCTTTTTCTTTGACAAGAATCTCGCCTAAAATGGGAAGTATACGAGTTTTTCTGATGGCTATAACTTTTTTTACCTTAAGTCCAGGTGTGTACGCATGCGCCTCTTTTGTCGTATTTTCTGTCGTATCCATACATATCAACTCATAAATTGGTTCAGGAATTTCTCTGGGTATACGTCTAAAGAAGTGTGCCATCTTAATAGCGTTCTAGTCCTTTCATCTGTCTCTTCTGGTAATGTCAAAGGTCTTCCTCGAGCGTCTATGATGACACCTACAACTCCGCCCTTAACTGTTGTTTCAAGTATTTTTCCAGGTCCTTCACCAATATCTAGGTCCTGTTTAGGTTGTATGGTTATCCTTGCCATTTCTCTCTCTTTAAGTGGAATTCTAATAATATCATAGAAGTTTATTTCCTTCTCGAGGGTCTTTCCATCTGGCATCTCCATGCTTACGTCAATTGCTGGCTCTCCTTCATTCATTGTTCCTACAGGTGATAAAACTGTTCCAAGCCTTACAAGACAATCTTTATCGAAGATATTCCAAGCGATGTCGGGGAATGCGGTAGATAGGACTCCCAAGTGTGGCATCATGAAGACGCTGTCCTGATATATTCTAGTTACGCCTTCGGGGAGGAAGGCATCGATAAGGGCCAGCATAGACTGAACTCTAAAGGGAGCATGTGATAGCAACCCACCTGTACCTGCAATGATGTTAATCTTCATCATTTCTAAATAACTCTCTTTTAGATGAGATTCCATCACTTCCCCCACCATTCTAAGTTTCCTTCTTGCGCCTTTGAGCCTAGTGGCTATGGTTTTATGGTGCTGCAATCCGAGTCTAAGAGCTTCTCTTGCGACAGCATGCTCCACCACCAGAGATTCCAGAGTATGAGGTATTGTCGTAGGCCTGATCATTTTGTTCCTCAGCATATCTACCAATTCTTCTGTTTTGAGTTCGAAGGGTATCCATCTCATGATATTTTCAATTGTCGCTTCCTTCATGACGTTGCATATGCTGTAGCTCATCCCTAGGTTGGCGCTTACACTGCGTACAAATTTACCGCCGAAGATTGAGTAGATGTTCGTTGTGGCCCCTCCTAGTCCGACTCCGAGGACATTCTGTTTTTCGACTGATGCTATCAATTGCATAGCCATACCTTCGCCAGCAGGTGTGGGTAGGATATCCAGATCAGTCCATGTCATAAGCTCGTTATACCCTGGAGCGTGGGACATAACATGCTCCATGAAGAGTTCATGTATCGCAATCCTTGCAGGATCTGTGTTCTCCATTTCAAGAACGGGTCTTAAATTATCGACGATTTGTAATTCAAATTTATCATCCATTAGTTGCGTAATAGCTGGTCGAATATTCTTATTTCCAGCATATACTAATGGCAACTCATAGTCGGCTCCAAGTCTTGCCTTAGGATCCGATGCCGCAATGATTTCCGCAATCTCCATTACAAGCGTCATCATCCCTCCATCCGTTCCTCCAGCCAGTAATATCATATCTGGTCTAAGGTGACGTATTCTATTGATCTTTTCATAGTCAGCTCTTCCATCATCCACGGCAATTACATCCATGACGATGGATCCTGCTCCTAGGGCTGCCTTGTTTGCGCTCTGGGCGCTCATCGTTTTTATGACGCCCGCAACCATCATCTGAAGACCGCCTCCTGCACTACTTGTTGTGCAATAGAAGTCTAATCCACGTTTACCCGAATGAGGCTTTATGATTCCACCTTCTTTGGATAGAATCTCCAAGCCAGTTAGATCTTCTATTTCTCGTATAGCGTTCCGTACGCCCATGCAGACGTTCTCAAAGGGGGCTTCGACGGTTGTAGGTGCTTCACCGCTGAGAAGGTATCTCCATTCGCCTTCATCGTTCTCACTGAATAATCTTGACTTTGTAGTAGTGCTTCCTACATCGGTGACTAAGATATATTTCATGTCATCCGCTGGTCGAACAAAATCGGGAACATCTTTTTGGTCCCATATTTTAGAATCCGTATCTTTGCTCAATCCTCAATTCGCCACCTTTTTTTTTGACGTGGCACGAAAATTTAGTTTACTCATTATTTTGCTCAACATGCTTGGTCCCTGGGTTTTCTTTTTTTCTCTGGATTGTTCTTTTTGTAGACGTTCCACGGTTTTTATCAATAGTTCTATATTTTTTCTCTTCTCAAATGTGTCAAGAAACGTGTAACCAAGATCCTCCAGGAATGGTAGGTAAGGAGCTAGATAGAAATAAGACAGTTCTCCTCCAACAAAAGCTAAGGGCTTTATCGTTTGAAGTAGCCATACCGCTGGCGTTTCCATTTCTGAATCGATGATTTTCTTCGCTACGTTATTTATGAGTTCTATCTCCTTTTCTGATGTGTTGGATTTATTAGTTGACATTGTGAGATATCACCATCATGATAAATATCTATCTATTATATAAAAGAAAAAAGGGGATTTGATTGGCTGTTAGAGACCTAACCACTGACCTAGAAGTCTGCTTATCGCGCTGGTTGCTAGCCCTGAGTGTTGCATTATCGCGTTTCCAACTGACAATCCCAAGTAGGACAGGAATGCATATTTCCCAATCTCCCTCAGGTATGAAAGTGGCTTATTTAGCGGTCCTTTATGTCCCACAGTGAATAGTAGGTAGAAGAGTCCCGATATCGTGAAGACAACCCTTATGAGATAGCCTAGTGAATTAACAGGGGGTCCAACTAATATCAGACCTGCCTCTCTTATCACTGCAGCAATATTGCTCAGGATTTCCGTGGCAATTAATGCTCTCATGGATAAACCTGTTCCTACTCCAATCATTATTGCGATTGGGAACGATGCTATCCATGCGTAGCGTCTCCATACGACGAAGATAGACATTAATCCAAGTATCAGAGGTATGATCAAGAGTGGTTTTGCTCCAGAAATCAATGGTGCGAATCTGCTTTGCAGAGTTGATATACCAGTGACGACTGAGTGGGCTACTACAATAGCGGTGTAAGTATATTCGCCGAAGCGGAACAAGGGGTTTTCTCCGTATAGTAGGCTAAAGGAGCATATTGTCATTAAGGCTGATACCCAAACCCATGGATCTGTTGATATCATTGTATGATTTCCTCCTCTTCATCCCTGTTTTGGTACATCGTGATGTTGCCGAGAATTATGAATCCTACGTAGACTACGCTCATGATTGCATAGGAGTCTACGACAGCGGTGCCTAGACCCGGTACACCCTCTAGTTTTTCGTATTGTGCCCCGCCTAGGAAACCGTTAGTCATCCAGACCATTCCTGGATACGCCATCATATATGGGACGTAATTTGCGTAGGCTGCAGCTTGAGCGAAGTAAATTCCTGGAATATCCCTTTCCGCAACAACATATCTTACTATCATGTCGAAGGCCCAGTGTGGGCAGATCCAGGCGTCGATGTCTTCATGGTTAAGGACCTCCTGCATCAAAGGTAAATCGTTTAATGGCGTTCCAGCTACGTCTGTGGCTACCGCAGTGTGTATGTCATCCATTAATGCTACATAAGCTGCAGCACCGCCGGGCATGTAGGGAAGCTGTACATAGTCTACTCCGTAGACCCAAGTTCCACCGCGACTCTCCATGACCCCGGATGCGTCTATACAGTATTTATGGAATTGTACCGCCTCTACTCCGAAGGGGGCGCATACTATTCTCAGATTCTTTCTTTCCATCTGTTTTAGACAGGCAATTAGAGAAGCAGATGATTCAAGGTCAAACGCGAAGACAGCTGAACCGCCGATAAAAACTACACTGCCCTCAGGTAGATCGTCAATGAATTCATAGATTTCAATGGTGATATCGCTCATCTCGAAGGATGCTCCGATTGGGATGGTGCAGGTCACGATGTAAACTATCATAACAACCGCCCAGATTGTACGGGAACTCAATTCAGGTATTTTCATCTTTTTTCACCTCAAAGTTCTTCGGTAGCTCTAAGTGCTCCCTTTTCTAAGCCAAGAAGTATCCGAATGGCTAGGACTACCCCGCCTATTCCGCCGGTAAGCATTAAGGCACGGCTACCTGACATCGATGGGTTGTTCAATAGCCAGAAAGATATTTTGTCAACTATTGGGAAGGGTCCCAATAGCAAAGGCGAATTACACAGTACGATGGTAACAGTACAGAGTGCGTATAGAAGCGTCCGGGTAGTTCTGATCCTGAATAGCCTGTAGGCTGCCGATGTCATGAAGAATATTAGCTGACCGAGGATTGATATGTGAAGCGTGATCTTTGTGCTGAGGAAGGCTGTTTGGTATATGTCAGCGTATATTCCCGTCATAGTTCCAAAGATTATCCAGACAACGATGAGCACAGTCGCATATAGCATGAATACCCAATTGTCGGCTCGTTCCTTTATGCCTTTTACGTACCTAGATAAGATCGTTATTACTCCGACGAACAGTGTGAAGGTCGCTATGTTCATGTTCCATATCGAAAGTTCGTTTGCGATTGCATCTATCGGTGGAGATACTAAATACCAGCTTGCGAGCGTTGCGATCATACAGATGATTATCAATGCCCGTATCACGTAGGTTCTATAATAAGTTAGAGTTTTTGACATTTATCTCACACCCCGATTAGGTTTAAGATGGCATCAGATCCTGCCATTGAGAAAAGTGCTCCCAACACCATTAACCCTGCGGCAAGAAGTTTTATCCAGTCTTGACCGGCAACAGTTGCAATTGCCATTTCATCTTTAGTGATCACCGCAGATGCCGCGTATAGTTCTTCTCCTATAAAGATGTGGTCGCACATCATTGATATCATTTCCATGCTGCCAAGGGTTCCACCTATCTGAACGGCGCCTACTCTGGATCCTGTATCTCCGCTGACGATGACGTCGAATAAGAAGTATCCTGCGTAGAGGATAACCGATGGTTTCGTTGCCATGATTTGTCCGGCGGCTCCAACTGCATAAGCGAATTGGTCTGCTCCGAACCATCTAACATATTTGCCGGGTTCGTACATTTCTGGCTTTCCTGCGGCAGTGTATGCGCCTCTGACGATTGCTTCGGTAGCGGTGATAACGGCTGTATTTGATGCACTAGCGATAGCATCAACTCCTATCTCTGCGCTTCTTTGAGAGATTTCTCCAAACAACGTCAATCCAGCCAATGTCTGAGGATTACCTAAGTTACTGATTCCAGGAAGCATTAGTATGGGTCTGCCAGTCTCAGCGGCTCTCCCGATCCCGTCGTAGATCGCTTCAAGAGCGTCTAGTTGCCTTATTTCCCAAGTCCTTCCCTGTTTCCCATAGTTGTAGGCCACATATGTCAGTATTGCCACAATCATTGCCGTGATTAGTTCAAATACTTTGCCCGATACGAAGATTTGTTCTGTAAACGCTGAAGTCAACATTTTTTTTCTAAAGAGGCTATTGTATATATTTAATATAAATCACTATCGTTCTAAAAAATGGGCTCGCAAGTTTTATTTATATAGTATTATCATTTAAATTGGTAATCTTATGCCTGAAAGTCTTACAGTTGGAAATGTGACAGCTAAGAGAGGAGAGCTTAAGAAGGGGATCATCAAAGGCGTCGAGCTGATCGACAACACGAGTATTGATATCCCGGTCCTTGTCATGAATGGCATGGAAGACGGCCCCACATTCCTAATGGTCTCCACCCAACACGGAATAGAGATTCAGGGAATAGCGGTAATCCATAAGGTAATGAGGGAAGAGGTTGACTCGAAGAAACTTAGAGGCGCCATCATAGGAATTCCTGTGGAGAATCCGTTGGCCTACATGCATCACCAGTACCTGTCCTGGATCGACAACCTCGACGTGGGTGGCGGTGGGAGTGGCAGTCTGATAACGGCAAATCGACCCAACGGGAATACTACGGAAAGGCTGTCGTACGCACTGCAGGAGGAGGCCTGGAGCAAGGCCGACCTGGTCGCGAACATCCACTGCAACACCCGGCCTGATTCCCTCATCTACCAGATGATCAACGTGGGCAACCCCAAGACGAAGGACAACCTCATCAAGATGGCCAAGGCCTTCGACGTGACCACGATCGTATCGGACAGGCCGTTTGACGAGGAGAACGTTCAGCCTACCCTAGGGAACCTGGCAGCGAAGAGAGGCGTACCTGTCATCCTGCTCGAGCTGATCGACGGTCGGTGGATTTCTGAGCCCTCGACGAGTGCGGGGGTGAGGGGCATCCTGAACATCATGAAGGCCTTCGACATGATCGACGGAGATTTCGAGCCCCAGAAGGGATTCCCAATCGTGAAGGGCACGTGCAGATCTCGCGGGGTCATAAGGGCCAACAGGGGCGGCCTGATACGGTTCTTCAAGACGCCCGGAGATCTGATAAAGGAGGGGGAGCCCCTCGCTGAGATCTACGACCTCTACGGCGACGTACTGGAGGAGATAAAGATGCCAGTTACGGGCTACACATGGGCGTATTCGTGCGGTGCTTCCTTGGGTACTTCTGGGAGTCTGCAAGCGGTGCAGGCAGGGGCCAACGTCGCGTACACCTTCAGTGTCGAGAAGAAGACCTTCCCCTAAAAACCCCTTTTTTTTAATAAAGAAATTGGATATTCGTGTGCTGGATTTTTAATTGACCTATGGTTGTATCTTGTTTCTCCATTCCTCTATGAACATCACCATGAGCTCGTCGAGGAAGGTCTCGTGACTTTTCCGTTCGGACATAATTTTTCTGTCCTTGAACTTTTCCATCACCTGCCCGTAGAAATCGGTTCTCGATATCCCCTCGATCCTAGACGAAAGTTCAACTGTTTTCTCGAGGATGTCTGTCATCCTAAGGGAAGCGTAGCCCGGTGAATTCGCAAACTCTACAGCGTAGTTCAGTATTTTGAACGCGTGATCGAAGAATACGTCATCTAGATTCTCGTTCATTCTTTTCCCTCCAGTTTCTCCCAATTTTTCCCGTATTCGTTGAGGTATACGATCTCAGATAGTTTTGCCTTCTTGGGCATGGGTGGGATCTTGTCGGGGTGACCTATGGAGAACACCAACACAGGTCTAAAGTTCTCTGTGGCATTCACCACCTTGCTCACACAGCTCGGGTTGAAAGAGGCAATAGCGCAACTACCCAGGCCGAGGGCATGGGCGGCTAACAGGATATTCTCGGCGGCGAATCCGATATCAAGGATTCCTATACGACTTGCTCCTCCCTCTCCCCAGGCCCGAGAAGAGTCTTCTTCGTACTCGATTCCAGCTATTATAGCAGCGGTCGCATCTCCATAGAAACCTGGGGAGCAGTTTTTTATCATCCTCAGGACATCGGAGTCATTGATGTAAATGAATTTCCATCTCTGCCTGTTTCCTCCGGAAGGTGCAAGACGGGCTGCGTCCAATATTTTTATTGCATCCTCATCGCTTACAGGTTTGTCTAGGAAACTCCTTATACTCCTTCTTGTTTTGATAACTTCGAGAATTGACATCTCATTTATCATATACACTATCATGATAAAACAATTTTCATATATTGAAATAAATCAGATACGTGTTCACTCATTGAGATCTTAACGCGCGCGCTGGGTCTATTCCTTCTCCTCTTCGTTCCTGAGCAACAGATAGAAAGAGGAGGCGTAGACTAGGTAGAGCCCCCCACCTAAGATGGCGGGGGCGTCAATGGAGACGTTCTCCATGAGGTATCCGTCCAGCTTGAGCCCGACGACGTTGCTCCCCATGGAGACCATGGTCGTTAAGCTGTTCGCTGTCGCCTTCTCTTCTTCGTGGAGCAGCCTGTAGAAGAGGGATGGCATGAGGGGATTGCATACGGACCCTAGGAGCAGGCGGAAAATGTAGACCACCGAGATCCAGAGGAAGGTAGGTGCAAGGGGGAACATGAGCCAGAAGGGGACAGTGAGGCCTAAGGCGAGGGACATGGTCTTCAGGGACCCCAGCTTCTTCGCAATCCTCGGAGCGACTGCGCTACTTCCAGCCTGGATAAACTTTGAGATGAAGTAGAGTCCCCCTAGGGCATCCGACTGGACCCCGAACTTCGTATTCACGTAATAGGGGAATAGGCCGAAGAATCCGAAGGCGATGTTCTGTATCGTGTAGAGGAAGGAGAACTTTATGACCACACCCTTTGACTTAAGGTTGAACCTGAAACCCTTCTCGTTTTTGTCGGGCTCAGAGGAGTTCCTTATAGCCCAGTAGTAGAAGGGTAAATCGGCCAAGAAGAACACCAGACTGAGCAACATTACAAGCCAGTAGGAGTGTTGGAGGGAATAGCCGTAGCGACTCACGAGTGCCGGGGGGATGAAGCCCATGAGGCTCCCCAGGGCGTTGGATAGTATCCCTATCGCTCCTCGCAGGCCGAAGGCCCTGTCCATGTCCTTGCTGTCGAAGAGGGACGAGTAGAAGGGACCGAGCACCGATCCCATGGCATTCCCAAGCCCTAGGAGGAACCAAGCGACGCTCAAAACCTCAATGCTTCTCCCTGTCATGACGAGGGCGATGGCCACCCAACTAACCGGAATACCAGCCATGAAAACCCTGCCCCTCCCATACCGGTCAGCGATTATTCCGGCCGGCAGTGTCAGTAGTAGCATCCCCACGGAGTTCATCATGAAGATGGATCCCAGGTCCTTGCTCCCGAAGCCCAAGGTCATAAGGTAGAGCTGGATTACCACCCCGAACACTCCGTTCCCGAGGCCGTTCAGGGCGCTTGCGACAAGGAAGTATCTGGCAGAGTGAGAGATCCGCTCGGGAACGTAGGCTGAGAGATCCAAATTGAGGTCCTCGATGCTTATCGATCTCTCAACATGAATAATATAAAAATATGAGGCACATCTTAAACTCACAATACGTGAGTCGCGCGCGCTGTGCATACACATGACAGCGAAAAATTTATGTAATTAGAAAAATAATCCAATTCTGGTAGTGATTGCATTGTTAGATTATCTAGAATTAGAGCTAGCGAAGGCAGCGGACGTCTTAGTGAGAGACTTGATAAAATTGGAACCAGGAGAGAGCATACTGATCACCCTCGATACAGAATCTGATATGAGAGCTGCTCTCGCAACAGCCAGAGCTGCACAGGCTGCGGACGCGAAAGTCGCATTACTATGGCATACAGCTCCACCAGGCTATGGTAAAATAGCTGATCCCCATATACCGGATTCCCTCAAGGCCGCCATACCCAACTGCGATGTCTGGGTAGAATTCAACTACGAGTGGTTGCTCTACTCTACTCCTTGGGAAGAAGCCATGAAGACGAATAGGGTAAGATACCTTTGCCTAGTCGGGATGGATGTCCCTATGATGGTCAGATGCATAGGAAAGGTCGATTGGCCTACGCTAAGTGAGTTCCAAATCAGAATCACAGAAATGACTCAGAAAGCTAAAAGGATGAGGGTAACAACTCCAGCTGGAACTGAAGTGGACTTTGAAAATGATCCTGACCGCCCCGTACTCTGTGAGGCTGGCTTCGCTAATACCCCCGGCGCTCATTTCCTAGGTGGACAAATAGGCTGGGCTCCAATTGAGGAAACCATAAATGGGACCATCGTTTTCGACGGTTCATTCTCAGGCGGAGGTGAGGCTAACCTAGGCATCCTGAAAGAGCCTATAACGCTGGTTATAGAACAAGGCAAGATAGTGAAAATAGAAGGTGGAACAGAAGCAAAGTTCGTCGAATCTTGGTTAGCAAGCTTCGATGACCCTAATATGTACAATATGGCACACATATGCTACGGATTCAACCCTGGTGCAAAGCTCACTGGGGTTTGCTTGGAAGATGAGAGGATCTGGGGGAGTACTGAATGGGGCATAGGATATCAGGGTCCGATGTTTGAAGCAAAGGCAGGCTCGGCGCCAACACATGCTGATGGCATTTGCCTATCTTCTTCTGTGTGGTTGGACGATATTCAAGTTCTCGATGAAGGCAAGATTGTAAATCCTGAATTAGTTGGACTAGCCAAGGAACTTGGTAAAGATTAGGAAACAAAGATATACCTCTTTCCACTTTTTTTTAAATGTTCGCGCCCGCAGTTTGAGATAAATAAGGTCTGGTGGAAATCCATATGGTAGATGTCCTATTAATCTCGCCTACTTTCAGGGGATTGTTAAGGGAACCCGTCGGGCTATATTATCTAGCTGGCGTTCTGAAATCCAATCAAATTTCCGCAGACATCGTTGATTTCAATATAGAATTGCCCACAAGGTTCGGTTTTCACAAATACATCAAAAATATAGCCCCTAAAATAGTGGGTATTACAGCGTATACTTTCAATTTTTCTGTCGCCGAAAAGATAGTCAAGGAGATAAAGGGAATCAACTCGAGTATCATAACTGTCATGGGAGGAGTCCATGCCTCGGCCCTACCGGAGGAGATTCTAAAAAATGCTCCAGCCCTCGATTTCATTGTAGTGGGTGAAGGGGAATTCACTTTCCTAGAACTATGTAGGAAGATTCTTGACGGAGAGACTACAGAAAACATTAAGGGTCTAGCTCTTAAAAGTGGGGACCAGGTCGTCGTTAATCCTCCTAGAGAACTTGTGATAGATCTCGACGATCTTCCTATTCCAGATAGAGGACTGCTCCCCTTTCAGAAGTATCCAGTGGCCTCGGTGCAGACCTCTAGGGGATGCCCATATAACTGTATATTCTGCAACATAAACAGATTTTATGGGAAGAAAATAAGGCTGAGGAATCCAAAGAAGGTAGTAGATGAATGCGCCATCATAGTCGAGAAGTATAAACGTGAAAAAATCTTCTTTTTTGGAGATGCTTTCACATTTAGATCTGATTGGGTTGTAGAGTTCTGCGACGAGATTCTTCGCCGAGGACTTAAATTCATTTGGGGGTGTGAGACCCGTGTCGATAATGTCAGTCTGCCCTTACTTAGGAAGATGAATAGAGCTGGATGCACAGAGATACAATATGGAATAGACTATGGTGATGAGGCCATTCTTAGGAAACTAGGTAAGGATATCTCCATAGAATCAATAATAAATGCGGTGGACTGGGCAAAGGAATCTGGTTTATCAGTCGGCGCTTTCTTTATCTTTAATGTCCCAGGCGAAGATAGGAGCACGATCGAGAAAACCTTTCAATTGATTAAGAGGATTCAACCGGTACCTATTGAAATCAACCTTCTTACACCCTATCCCGGTACAGCTATTTGGGACGATCCAGAGAGATTTGATATGCGGATTACAGAAAAGAACTTTGACTACTACACAACTAAAAAATATGTTATGGAGAATATCAACTTTAAGAGGGAAGACTTCGTTCAGGAATTCAAATCACTTTTAAAACGGCTGAACCTTGTCCCAGCACCAGGATATTATCCAGAAATCTATGATTTCCTCAAGAAGGACATAAAGTTAATAGTTTGGAAGGAAGAGCCCCTGATAAATAAATTGCTCAGATTATTTCGCAATTAAGCGATTTAAAAAAAAGGGAAAGATGTTATCCAACCTTTATTTTACTCATAGCCGGGTAGTGTTCTCTTCTTTTCTGGAGGTTTTTCATACGCTAACTTGCTCTGTGATAGACCTATGTCAACGAATAGTTGAGCCAATGCCAAGGCTAACCCTTCTCCTTCGAGGACAGGTACACCTAGTTCGTCCTGAAGCCTCTTCCCGAAGCCCGTAAGCCCTGTGCATCCCAGTATTAGTACTTGAGCGCCATCATCTAACGCGCTCTTAGAGTTTTCCAATAGTACTCCATATGTTCTCTCGGGTTCTTGACTGAGTTCAAGAACGGTTATTCCTCGGGGATATATCGTTGCCACTTTATCGCCTAAGATTTGAGCTAACTGATTAGCAGCCTCTTTAGGTCCAACAACGGGGATGTCGAGGGCTTCCTTTGCCGCTTTTACGCCAGGATCCATCATGCAGCTAACGGCCACAGCATCGTATCCGTTCTTCTCGGCCCACTCGGCCTTCTTAACCACGAATGGGGCCGCCAGGACATCATCATATCTAGACTCTATAGAGGAAGGGCCATAATCTATGTTGACGACATCGACTTCTGTGTCCGGTCTGACGTATTTATCAAACCGCTTCGTTCTATCTTTCTCTTCAATGAATTCCTTAGATATTATTGGTACGATTAGGCAGATTTTCAATTCACTAACCCAACGAGAGTTGGAATAAAATCTATAAAAATTTTGCCCTTAGAATGAAAATGGAAGTGTATCGCTGGGGATAGTTTAAAATTCTTATTTTGTAATTAGAAGTTTATAAGAAAATGTAGCCGTCGTCGGATCGAAGGGATTAAATCTCTTCCTCCAATCAAACCATTCTTTCCCCCCATCCTTAGAAATCAATCCGATAGGAAAGTAATAATCCTGCCAAAACTCGCACATATTCATCCCAGGACCAGATTTCGTTCCATCGGTCATATGAAGAAAAAGAGTTACATTAACATCCTCAGAACCATGATTGTAAATCCATCCTTCTATGTGAATATACCCTTCACGACCCCAAGAGGATGTGCCATGGTGATACGTTGCAAGAGACGTGTAATAATTGAAGTCCGCCATCAATACAGAGGCATCAGCATATTCGTCAATGACCACTCCTATAGGAGTATAAGGACCTGGCCAATATGTAGATTGATTTGTACTATCAAGAGTTAGATCAAAATAGGTGATAGCGATGATAATAAATAAAACGAGAGCCAAAGCTATTAATGATTTAACCCTCGATTTTTTCTGTTCCATAAAATCCAAATTCATCCCATTCTCGCTAAGAAGATATTCTACTGCACTATCTTATAAAATAAATAGCAACTTCATAGGAGAAGATGGTGCGATAACGCACCCCACACATTACAGGATACATTATTTCTTCACGTCTAACAGAATCCAATATCCTCCGTCATACCCGTTTTTCATTCATAATCCACATTTTCTTCTGTATGTACTAAAAAAATGTGAAAAGAAAAAGGTTTAGGTATGCCTCTTCATAAACTGCTCTAGTTTGTCGAATCCTATCCTGAGATTTTCATCGGTCGAGAGGAATCCGACTCTAAAGTGTCCTGAGCTATAATAGTTTGAACCAGGCACGAATGTTATTAACTCCTCTTTCATGAGTTGCACTAGGAAGTCGATGTCATCTTTCCAGACTTTGCCATGGGCCAACTCGCAGTTTGGTAACCCGAACATAGAGCCCTCTGGAGTTGTCATGGTGATCCCATCGATTTCGGCGATACGATTCACCAGCCAATCACGGCGTCTCCTGATATCCTTGATCTCGGGCTGGACATCGTCAAGGGCTCTTTTCCAGTTTTGGTATCCATGTGCCGCAGCGACAGCTACGGGAGCCGACATGCGCCCACAATACCCCTTTAGTAGCCCAATGGCCTGCCTGAGCTCGGGCATCTTATCCTCCGGATCGTGGAACGCGAGGTAGCCAACGCCCCACCCTGTGATGTTGAAGAGCTTGGACATACCATTGCTAAGCATCACAGGTACATCTTTTGCGAGCTTGGCCACTGATGTGGCTTGAGGGATGTCAAAGGTTAGGAAGGTGTAGATCTCATCCGAGAAGATCATGATCTCATGCTCGCCGGCGATGTCGATGAGCCCCTTTAGGGTCTTATCGTCGTAGACGGCCCCTGAGGGGTTGTTGGGATTGTTGATGATGATGAATTTCGTTTTTTCGTTTACAAGTTTCCTGATGGCGTCCAGATCTGGTTGCCAGCGGTCATTCTCGAAGCTGTCCGCCTTGCGCATCTTGGTTTTGAAATAATTGGCGAAGAAGGAATATTGCTGGTAGATTGGCTCGGGGCTGATCATCTCATCTCCCTCGTCTAGGAGGGATAGGTAGCAAAGGACCATGGCCGATGTCGAACTAGGCGTTGGGAAGATATCGCGTGGTTCATAGTCAACGCCACTGAATTCTTTCTCGTATTTTGCGATAGCTTTGGGAAGTTCTGGCGTTCTGCAATCCCTGTAGCCGTGCTTACCATCCTTCATGGCCTGATTGACAGCGTCCATCAGCCATTGGGGTGGAGGATATCCGCTAGCGGGCGGATCACCTGGTGCGAGGGCGATGACCTCTTTTCCTTCTTTCATTAATTCCATCTGTGTCTGTCTCAATGTTGGTGGAGGTGATGGATTCTCATTAAAATCGTACCCCCATCTTTGAGCACGTAGTTGTTTCATTTTTTTAAATGCCTCATTCAGATAGTTACTATAAACTATAAAATACTTTTGGAATTAAAAAAAAGAGAGTATTTTCGGATTTACCTATATTCTGTTGGGGCTGCGATTGCGAAGACTCTCCATTGGCCGGAGCCGATGTGGGGAGCTTCTATATAACGACTAAGTACCAATCCGTCTATGGGTGACTTGACCTCTTCCACAACTTCGCCGAAGAAATTCTTGACTACGCCTATTACTTGTCCTTTCTTGACTTTATCTGTAACTTCGACTAAGGATGTGAAGAAACCTCCTCTTTGAGTAGTGATTCCCCCTGAGGACATCAAACCATCGGGCCTCTGGTCTCTTTGGTATGCTACGTATTGGATCTTGTCGATCTTGATCTCTTTTCCAGGTATCATCTTGAGGTGCCTCATCGCATTGAGAAGGCCATCCCTCATAGAGTCGCCGTTGTACCCATTACCTACGCCGTTATCGCCGCCATTGGATTCCATCGATACCTCCAGAGGACGGTCCTTTGGTTCGCCTCTCTCGAAGCAGAGAATGACCATCTCGCCTGGTTTTGTAACGCAAGCCCTGGCCAGTTCGTCTAGTGGGGATCCGGCGGGGCTCTTCCTGTAGAGGACCCTATCCCAGCCGTACATCTGCTTGCATCCATGATATCTTATGTGGACGTCAGGATCATAGGCTTCCTTGACTTCGTTAATGTGGTATGCTAGTTGGTGGGTGTGCTTTCCATATGGGTTACCTGGATGGATCGATGGTAGACGGGCGCCTCCATCTATGTCCAACGGGCTGTTTCTGGTGCCACCTCCGAAGGGGTTTCCTCTGAAGGCGCTGGGGTTTGTGTTCGGTAGGAATACGACTGAGCCTTTCATCTCGTCCAGCATGTCCGGGAGGACATTGTTACAGGCATCCAATCCGCCGAGGGCACCGGGGTACTCATCAGCATCTTCAAGCGCCCAAAGCAGTAGTTTTGGTCCGGGTTTCTTTCCGTTTAGTATTATCACGGGCATATTTACGGGACTGCCATCACTTAGTTCGCCGACCTTTATGTATCCGGTTCCCTTTTCTCCGGGTCCGACTTTTGCCGTTCCGAATTCTAAAAAGTTTGCTTCCATTGTTCATCAACCTTCTGTTAGGTCATATAAAATAGTTCAAGAAACATATAATATTTCCTATTGTTATAAAAAACTGATGGGGTGATATCCATAAAATCTTATATTGACGTTGAGTTTGTTATTATTGTTTGAAATGTTCGAGATAAGACAAGTTCTTAAGAATACCTACGCATTTATTATCCCAGAGGACGCGTCCTTCACGGATATTCCTGGTTGGAGTGGTGCAAAGGTTAAGGTTCTAGCAGCTCCAGTCATGGGATGTGACTTTGTTGAGTATCTCATCAGAGTCAATGAAGAGGGCAAAGTGGCCGTTCCTGTCCAAGACCATCCTGAATATGTGTTCTATGTACTCGAGGGAAATGGAGTTCTGGAAAAGGATGGAGAGGAGTATTCTCTCGAGATGGGGAGTTATGGTTATCTTCCGCCAAAGACCTCCTGGGAAGTAAAGGGCACATCCGATGAGGAAATGGAGTTTCTCATGGTTAAGAAACGGTATGAGCCCATAGGGTCCAAGTTCCCTGAATCTATCTTGGGTCTCGACCGGGAGACACCTGAGATGCCTAAGGTGCCGGGGAGAGCAATTAAGAATTTCGTGCCATATAGCGAAGATATCCTATATGACCTATCTTGGTTCATACTCTACTTCAATGCGGGAACTGGAATGAATCATACTGAGAATCACATCCACGAGCACGGGCTCTATATGCTCTCCGGTGAATCGCTATACCTTCTCGACGACACCTGGTACCAAACCGTGCCAGGGGACTTTATCTGGATGGCTCCTTATGTCCCTCAATCTTGTAAGTGGTATGGCGACGAAAGGGGTGCCTATCTACTCTACTCGAACCGAAACCGAGATCCACGACTCTAGAAGCAATTGGAAGATAAATGAAGATGAAGGTCGACACGGTATTCAAGAATGGTAAGATTGTCACCCCTCATTGTACCTTCTACGGTGGTATAGCTGTCAAGGCTGGAAAGATTGCTGCCATAGGAATAGACAACTCTTTGCCCGATGGTGATATCGTGGTTGATCTTGAGGGAAAGTTGATTATGCCAGGAATTATCGATAATCATGTTCATTTCGGCTCCAATATCGGCGATCCTGATAAAGAAGACTACGTGTCCGGAACAAAGGCTGCTGCTGCTAGTGGCATAACTATGATATCGGATATGCCAACTGGCGTTCCAGGCGTCTTAAACGCTGATTTATTAAAAGAAAAAATTAGTATGGCGGAAGAGCACGCATATATCGATTTCATGCTCTATGGGGGTGCTGGATCCGATAATAACGATGCACTCCAGGGGATGGCTGATGCTGGCTGCGTCGCCTTTAAAACGTACATGGTGGGATCAAGTGGATATTCATGTGGGAATGATGGAAGCATACTAAAATTGCTAAAAGCCGTTGCAAAGACGGGAATTATTACCGGTTGGCATAGCGAGAATGGGCTATTGATCGATCCACTTATTGAGAAATTGAAAGCTGAGGGCCGAATAGATCCCATGGCCCACATAGAGTCTAGACCTAATTATACTGAGTATGAGGCTATATCCAAGCTTATTATTTTCAACCGCATCGCTAGGGCTAAGCTTCACATCATCCACTTGAGCACAAAGGAGGGACTGGAACTTATCAGGATTGCTAGATCAGAGGGAATGGATATTACTGCTGAGACCTGCCCTCACTATCTTCTAGCAACTTCTGAATATATGGAAAAAGTTGGTCCTTTAGCTAAGATTATTCCGCCTCTCAGATCAGAAGAGGACAGACAAGCTATGTGGATGGGCCTAACCGATGGAACAATCGACTATATTTGCAGTGATCACGCGCCTCATACTAAGAGAAGCAAAGAAATTGGCTGGGATAACATTTGGGAGGCAGACAATGGAAACCCCGGCGTGGAGACACTTCTTCCACTTATGCTTGACCAAGTGAACAAGCAAGTTCTGTCCCTCCAGATGTTAGTTTATTATCTTTCTGCTAGACCTGCCCAGATATTTAACGTATATCCCAATAAAGGATCACTCATTGTAGGTACTGATGCTGATATGACCGTTGTGGACATGGATATAGAATGGACGATCAATCCAGACGATATGTATAGCAAAGCTAGGGAGACAACTATGTTCAATGGCTGGAAAGTAAAGGGGAAGCCGGTGATGACGATTGTAAGAGGAGTGATAGTTGCCGAGAACGGGATCATAGTCGGAGAAAAGGGATACGGCAAATTACAAAAGAGGCTTCCGTGACATCGATGGTTTCCTGCTTCATCGACCACTAATTTTATTACTTTAATAGAATAACTTAAAGTACCTAATAAGGTGAAGTTAATGAAATCCAAGGTTACTTTTGGAGGCGTCACTGTAGGACCGGGTGAGATCGGATTCAGTACGCTTATAACGGTAGAACTTGCGGACTCCACCCCGGTGAGGCTTCCCCTCATCATTATGAATGGGATCGAGGATGGACCCAAATTCCTATTTTCAGGTGCCGTCCATGGAGGCGAGCTAATCGGGGCGAATGTCGTTAGACGAGTTCTAAGGGAAGAGTTGGATCCAATGAAGCTAAAAGGGCTTGTCGTGGGCATACCCATTGGCAACCCTCTCGGATTCCAATTCGGCGCCAGGGCGAGCCCTCAGGACTTAGTGGCAGGACCTAGATTCGGCAGGCCTGGTGACTCGGGGGGATCCATAACTCAACGCATCGGGGCGGCAGTTTGGGAAGAGATCACCTCGAAGATGGACTTCCGGGTTGACATCCACGGGAACTACCCCCCGTGCACTGCTTTCTGCCTTTGCAGCCTCCATGACCCTAAGATAAAGGAAAAGAATAATGAGATGGCTGAGGCGACGGGTCTGACTGTCGTTTACTCTCCTCCTCGTGGGACTCTTGAGGGAATGGGTGGGCCTCTCAACGTGGACTTCCAGCCTCCCCCCTCAGTGACTCTAGAATTAATAGATGCTAGACGAGTCACCGATGTTTCTACGGATCTCGGCACCAGGGCTATTCTGAATGTTATGAAACTCCGGGGCATGATTGATGGAGAAATAGAGAATCAGCCGGATGATTATGTCTGGGGTAACGGCAAAGTTCGGAATGGTGGTACTATTAGAGCTTCAAGGGGGGGCATAGTTCACTTCACGAAGACACCAGGGGAATTTATAAAGGAAGGCGATATCGTGGCGAAGACCTATAATCCCTATGGGGATGTGGTCGAGGAGGCAAAGTTCCCTTTTGACGGATATATTAGAGCCTATACGTATCCACGGCACCAAGCCGTCAATTCAGGCGATACCATCTGCTATATTACGCACGATAAATAGACATAAATAGACATGAACGGGCATAAATATGGAGTCAAAAAAAAATTGTCTGAAATTATTAAAATCGGAGATATTGTAGCGGAACCTGGAGAGAGGGCTAATGGATTCGTTAAAATAGCTGAGACATCGGGTTTCGATTTGGAATTACCGGTTGTCATCCTGAATGGGAAAGAGCCGGGTCCCACGCTCGTTATAATCGCGGGAATTCATCCTGTTGAGTATCCTCCGATGGAAGGAACCATTAGACTCGCAAATGAACTCGATCCAGAAAAGATGCGGGGTAACCTTATTACGGTCCCGATATTCAATATGCCCGGCTTCCAAGCGAGAATCCCCGGAGCTCCCTTGGAGAGGACGCAGCTCACAATGGCATTCCCTGGGAATGCAGAGGGGAGTATGAACGATAGGGCCAGCCACTTTGTCACGACAGAAATATTATCGAAGGCTAACTATGCCATTGAAACACACGGGTGCAACTTCCAGGAAACTTGCCCAAACCACATCATCATGATCAGGACTGGCGACGAAAAGTTCGACAAGGCCAATGCCATGTTTTCAAGAAGCTTTGATACTGAATATGTCCGAAGGGCTATGGATAAACACATTCGGGAAAAGCTACCAGAAAGAGGATATAGCTTGATGACCCAGTGCGCTAAGATGAACATTCCGTGTATACTACCTGAGGCCGGAAGCGCTGGGGGAATATCCTCAGAAACCGGGCAACTTAACGAAGAAGATGTAGTATGGTTCATGAACGGCGTAAAGAATTTCATGAGGAATATAGGCATTATTGAGGGCGATGGGGTTCTATACGACCCATACGCGGTTACCGAAGTCCATCATTTTAGATCAAAGTCAGCTGGATGGTTTTATCCGATGAAATCCAATGGGGCCAAGGTAAAGAAAAACGAAATCATAGGCGAAGTCAGGGATTATTTTGGCGAGATAAAGGAGCAGATATTGGCCCCTGCGGATGGGGTTATCTCGTTAATCTGGACTAGACCAGCAGTGGATCAGGGAAGTATACTTCTGCAAATGTTTGAACTTGGGCCAAAGTTAGGCTCAATAATCCCATAGATTATTTTCTTCTTTTTTTTTGCCTAGAGAACTTCTCATCTCCCCAGTTCCCTGCGCGCGCGGTTCAGAAGATGGAAGTCCCTTGGGCTCCAGTAGCTAGGTAAAAAAAAGAATTTGAAAAGCTGAAGGGGGTGGTTACCTGTCGTGGGTTATGTAGGCGATGCTGCTCCCGGTGTTCACTGCTTGGTGGGGAGCCGCCCAAGCCCTGATGTACCCATCATGGGGGGGGAACTTGATCTCCTCAACGATGTCTCCATAGGGATTATAGGTCTTCGCCACGATATCGTCAGCTTTGATGAACTCACCCGGGTTCTTGGTGAAGTGGAGGATTCCTCCCCGGTTCACTTTGAGCCTCCCGGCGTTCTGGACCCACCCGGGCCCCCAGACGTACTTCTCGGGCTGATTCTCGATCTCGCCCTCGATCATGCCCCGGAGTTTCATAACATTCATCACCGCTCTGGTACCTAGATCACTGGACACCTCGGTCACGTTGCTAGCCGCGATGAGCTCGAGAGACACCGAATATACCGCTTTGTAGCCCTCCGTCTTGGCGCCACCCATGCCTTCTAGGGTGCCGGTCGGCGGGGAATACACGACTGTCAAGCCGGTGGCTCTCCCCATCTTCTCGTTCATCTCTCTGGTTTTAGGGTCATGGAGGCTACACAGACAGAAGGCAGTGCAGGGCCGCATGTTGCCGTGGATGTCTATCCTCAGGTCCATCTTCGACGTAACCTGATCCCAGACAGCGGCACCCATCCTCTGTGTTATCGAGCCCCCGGGATCCCCCGGGCGATTAATCACGGGGAACTGGCCATCCTGGGGAGCCGATCGATTACCCGCTTGGAATCCGAGAGGATTGCTGATGGGGATGCCAACGACGAGGCCTTTCAGCTTCTTGGGATCAACCTCCTCTCTGAGGACGCGCCTTATGACCTCGGCTCCTATGAGCTCTGAGCCGTGTACGGCACCTGAAACCACGAATTTGGGTCCGTCCTCGGCACCGTTCATAACGATGATGGGAAGTTTGACAACGGTAGTGTCCTTGAGCTCGACGTCGATTAGGGAACCGAAGCCGACATCTCCGGGCTGGACTGTCACCCCTCCAAAAGTTACTTCAGTTTTCAATTTTAAACACCAATAGTGTGCAATATATTCCCGAAATCAAGTATAAGGATTGCGTCCATACCAGACAAGGTTCTTTGGGTCAGATTACTAAAAGCGCCGAACGGAGTCTTCCAGACAAAGTATTAATAATGGGAAAATCCTTTCGTGATATACTAACAGGTTGTAAAAAAAGTATGAATGATAGAGTTCTAGAATTCGGGACGGCCAAGGCTAGACCCGGAGAGAAAGGTACGGGGTTCATCAAGGTCGGCGAACTCAGTGATGGCGACCCGGTAAACATGCCTGTGATAATTCTGAACGGAAAGAATCCGGGCGTGAAACTGCTGCTCTTGGCTCTTGAGGATGGCGATGAGTATCCTGGTGCCCTCGGCGGGTTGGACGTCTGTAATAATGTCCTCCCGGACATGCTGGACGATATGAAGGGCTCAGTGGTGTTCCTGCCGGCGGTGATGATTGACTCCTTCAGGGGAAATCCGTATGGAGGCGGAACGAGAAATAGCTCGCTGGACATCGATCAGGGAGCTCGACCTAGCCGTCCGAATCCCTATGGTAAATATGGTTCCCAGCTTGCATACAAGGTAAAACAGGTGGAGGAAAAGTACGATCCAGATGCAGTCATAAAGTTCCATGGCTGCAAACAGATGTACGGTATCGATGTGATCTGGTGCTGGTCTGCTCCTCCCGGCTCGGCGCATGATAACTTCTGGAGGTCTGGGGTGATCGACCCCGACAGAATGCTCATTCTTGGGCATGACGCGGCTGATCGCGCCAGACGCGGTCTACCTCCGCTGCCTGACAGACCCTTATCCATGAACTTGGAATCAAACGGGGGAGAAGGGGGCATAGGAAACGGCTTTAGTGGAGATACCATGCGAGATAGTCTCCTCAACGCGATGAGGCACCTCAAGATGATCCCTGGAAAGGAGATCAAGGTAAAAAACATCAGATATGTCAACTACATCGGAGGCGTGGGCCCGGAGGGAAAGATGCACTCTGCAGGCATAATGACTACGAGAGGGGGATTCTTCACGTCATTGGTGGACATTATGGAGGAAGTGAAGGAGGGGCAGACCATCGGTCTGGTCAAGAACTTCTTCGGCGACGTCGTTGAGGAGATCAAATCCCCGATAGACGGGTTCTGTAAGAGCTACTACTGTGAGGCTCCCCACATCGGCTCTGGCCAGTGGAGGGTCTTTGCACTAGCTAAGGTTGTCGAAGTCAGGTAGTGAAAAATACCATTTTCTTCCTTTTTCTAAAACTTCCAAAGTATTTTATATTTTGCTCTATGATAATTACACGACAGGTAGATAATTTATGATTGATCTGCTAATCGAAGACGGAACGGTAATCACGATGGATAATGAAAGGAATGTTATCCATAATGGTTGCATCGCAATTGAGAAAGGGGTCATATTAGAGGTAGGCGATAGAAATGAGATCTCAGGAAAATATAAAGCAAAAAAAACAATTAACGCAGATAAGTACGCTATACTTCCTGGCTTGATTGACACCCATGGCCACGCAGGTCATAGTATGGTTAAAACCATAGCCGAGAACTCGCCGGACTGGGGAACCATAATAGAGGAAATTTATCTCAGAGGGGTAAAAGACGAGTTTTGGCATGTTGATGCCGCACTAGCATCTCTTGAGAGGCTGAAATTTGGGATCACAACGGGAGCCACGTTTCTAGGGGGCGGTCGAGGCGCATATAGAACCGATGACCCAAAGTTCGCAGAACTACATGCTGAAGCCGTTAAGAAGGTGGGGATCAGAGATATTATAGGGCTTGGGCCTGTTGGGAGAGCACCTTATACTCCAAGAGAATTCCATTCCTTTGGACATGATGGAAAAACAATCAACATAGTAGACTTCGATGGGATGATGGATACAACAAAGAAGATCTTAGAAAAATACGGCGACTTTAATAAACTGGTTACGGCTAGGATGACTACGAGCATTATTTCTCCCAATTTGGAATCTCTATCAAAGGAAGATAGAATGGAAGCGATACACCAGGCTAAGGACATAAGATGGTTGGCAGATGAATCTGGCCGGGGGATACTCGCACATGGACGTGGAGAGGTCATAGAATCTGCCCTAGAGTTAGGTCTCCTAGGCCATGATGTTCTTTTGGCTCATTGCGGAGGCTTATCCGAGCGAGATATTAGTATATTCGTGGAGACAGAAACAAATGTTTCTCATTGTCCAAGGGCTAGGTCCATAATGAGAAATAGATGCCCTGTCGTCGAGCTTCTTGATGCCGGTGTAACAGTTGGGTTGGGAACCGATGGTTCGGCACCAGATAGGACTTTCGATATATTCTCCGATATGAGAATGGCACAGGCCCTACAGAGGCACCACTTCCACGACTCGAATTATATGCCTCCAGGTAAAGTATTGGAGATGGCAACTATTGATTCTGCGAAAGCACTAGGTCTTGGGAGTGAGATAGGAAGTATCGAGTCGGGAAAACGGGCGGACATAATCTTGGTAAATATGAACAAACCTCATCTCACACCGAGGTTCATGATTCCCTACAGGTTGGTTTATGAAGCTTATGGCCAAGACGTTGACACAGTTATCGTGGACGGGAAGATCATTATGAGGGAGCGGATAGTCAAAACAATAGATGAAGAGAGTGTGCTAAAGCAAGCTCAGAGGGTCGCAGAAGAGGTCGTTGAACAGAATAGCCTTGAAAAATATTTAGAAATCCCTAAGGGATTCTGGGGATGTAGTAAATATCCTTAGATTCGAGCGAGCTTACATGGGGATTCAGTTATAAAGTAAACAAGCGACTTTGTGATCTTTTTCAAGTTCCCTTAGTGCGCGCGCGCAACGATGTGAGTCCGAATTTTGGAGTGCAACAAAATATTTAAATTTTGTTAAGCGTTTGAAATATGAAATGAATGAGAACCTAGTTATCCAAACACTGCTTAATAGAAGAAGCATCAGGAAATTCAAATCAAAGGAAGTCTCCAAGGTAGACATGGAGAGCATAGTAAACGCAGGGCAGAGAGCTCCTACGGGGACAATGTTCCAAGCCTACAGCTTCATAAATATCTCAGACCCACGCATAAAGGAGGAGATAATACAGATTATTCTTACATTCGCGTCCAAGAAGGAGGGGAGATGGTGGCAGGTAATGGAAACCGCCCCACTGTGGATTCTTATATGCGTGGACTTTGCACGTCAGGAAAAGATCTTCGAGATCCTCAATCTGGATATTGAATTGGGGCCTTTAGACAAGCTTGTAAGGGGATTAATTGATGCAAACCTAGCCGCAGAAAACATGGTCATAGCAGCGGAATCCCTTGGCTTAGGCTCATGCTTCGTGGGGTACCCTAAAAGAATATCAGGAGAACTGGTCGAGTCTTTAGGGCTACCTGAATCTGTTTTCCCATTTCTCCTGCTATGTATAGGCTATCCTGATGAGGATCCCTCAATAAAGACTAGGCTTCCAATTAACGCTGTCCTTCACGAAAATGGGTACCAGGCGCCCTCGGAGAAGCTACTTAAAAGTTATTATGAAAGTTCATACGGATCCCTTGATAAGGTCGGCAGTAGCTGGGGCTTTAATTTCCCATTGGAGGCAACGAGGTGGCGGGAACAGAAATTACGGAAAGATATTAAGTCAATGGGACTATTAAACGGATGACAACTGGAAAAAAAAGACGCAAGACTATAACGTCCTTCTTTTTTATTTACTGTAGGATTGTTTTAATATTTGGATAAATTTGGTTTTTATTTTATCTCGTAAAAAAAAATTATAAAACGAGGGATAGAACTGACTTTTGAACATGCAGCCTATTTTCTGCCTCATCAAATACCACTGAATGAGGGCCATCCATCACTGCATTTGTAACCTCATATCCTCTATGCGCTGGAAGACAATGCATGAAAATGCTATTTTTATTTGTATTGTCCATAAGTTCCTCTGTACATGTCCATTCCTTGTAATTGTTGTGGATTTGAGTTTCTGCCTCATCGCCGATTTCATGCCGCTTAAGAGTGCTATGATTTCTCATATAAATTACATCGGCACCATCGAATGCTTCCTCGAGATCATCTGTTTCGGTAAAAGTTCCACCGCTATTTACAGCATTAATTTTAGCTTGCTCAATAATCTTAGGGTCTAAAGTAAACTCAGGAGGCCTAACGTAGATAACGTCCATTTCATACCTGGTGGTTATCAGAATATTTGATTGTGGAACAGCTGCGACACGTAATGCATTTGGAGAGTAGCCCCAGGCTTGAACATATTTTTTTCCTTCGTATTTTCTGAATTTTTCTTTTATGGTCAACATATCGGCGAGAGCTTGGCATGGATGATATACATCAGATTCCATGCTTATCACAGGGACCTTGGACCACTTTACGTATTCTCTGATGAATTTTTCTCCTTCCCCATATTGAGGGAAGTACATCCTGATTGCTATTCCGTGGCCATACCTTTCAAGAACCCCTACTGTATCCTTAATTGCTTCTGGTGCAGAAGGATCTCCTAAACGTAGAGCACTTGGCTCAAGGAAATGTGCATGGCCGCCAAGCTGTGTCATAGCTGCTTCAAATGAATTACGAGTTCTAGTTGAAGTTGCGTAGAAGAACATGAAAAGCGTTTTATTCTTAAGTAGTTCATGGGGATCACCGATCTTGAATTTTATTTTCAGGTCTTTAGCTAGTTCAAATACTGTTTCAAGTTCTTCAAGTGTCCATTCTTGACAAGTTAGGAAGTTTCTTCCTTTAAGAGATTGACTCATTTTATCACCTGAAGGAAGAGATACTTATCTTTTATTTAAACGAATGTACTCTTGCGCTATCTCGTCCTCGGTGATATAACATTTAAAGAAAAAAAGATGGACCGTTACCTTATTTGAATCTATCAGGCCTGAACTTCTTAAGCAGAGGGTCCATTTCGTCTTTCAGTATATAGTTAGTCAAAATCCTCCCTGTGTCTGGCGCGAGTATCACTCCATTACCGCTCATCCCTGTGGCCAAAAGAAATCCTTCAATCCCTGATTCGCCCACTATCGGCAATTTATCTTTGGTAACCGATCTGTAGCCAAGCCAGTCGTTCACAAGTTGGGCGTCGATCAGTTTTGGCACGCTCTCTAATAATCTCTCTGTGAGGAAATTGAAGAAATAGTCATCGGTACCTCCGCTCAAAGATAATTTGTCAGGATCCCAAACACCCGTCTCATTGGGGTTATCATAATCCATAGCCATATGGCTCTTGCAGATGAATATTGCACGACCTTCGGGTCGAGCATACCAGTTGGGATATTTGAGGATGGGAAATTTATAGTTAAGAGGAGTATCAGTTTTTAGTATGTAAACTGATGCCTTTGTATGTACCAAGGGTAATTCTAATTCAACCATTTCACCAATCTTGTTGGACCATGGTCCGGCGGCACAGATCAATAGATCGAGTTCATAGTTCCCTTTTGAAGTCTCCACTTCTTTCACCGCTCCGTTCTTGGTCACGATTTTATTAACGTTGGCATGCGTTAGGAATTTTACTCCTTTCTCCCTTGCCCATCTTGCATATATGATGGATACTGCTGTCGGATTATTATAGCCGTCATCTGGCGTCCAAGCACCCCCTACTGATCCCTCGGGGGTTAGATCGGGCAAATACTTTTTGAGACCATCGGGGTCTTCAATTAATTCTGCGTTGTACCCGTGCTTTTTACTTGCTTCGACATGCATTTTCGCCCTCTTTAGCTGTTCCTCGTTTGGACTCACCACGAGGGTCCCTGATTGGACGAATTCACTTTCTCTGTCTGTGTCCTGATTCATTTTCTTAAAAGTTTTCAGGCAGGTGACCCTTTGCTCGAAGAATTCGTAGGGCAGGGAATCATCGATAAGGCAAAGCGTTCCTGCGGACTTTGCTGTGGTCCCTGATCCGATTTGGTTCTTCTCGAAAACTATCACCTCGACGTCTTCATTCTGGCTAAGATGATAGGCGATGCTGGTTCCTATAACGCCAGCTCCAATAATTCCTATCTTTTTCAAAATTGTTCATCTCTTGGGATTGATATCAAATTTGTACTTTAAAAAAGTTACTCACTTCAGCGCGCGAAAAAAAAGGATGGGATTTATTTGTGGGAGCTCATTTATCTTTGTAAAGTAAACATGCTACTTCGTGATTATCTTTCACTTTGGAAAGTGTAGGTTCATTCGCCTCGTAAAAGTATAGTGTAATTCGATCTTCTTTTTGAACCACTTTTTCAATGCTTTTGAATAGAGGATTTTCTCTCTTTTCACTATCGACTAATTCTTCTATGACTCTTCTAGTTTCTAGGGTATCATTTTTTAAACTTCCTGTTTCAAATAATATTTCGAGGCTAAATTTATCAGCTGACATTTTTACTTTTCCTAAATCCAACTTTCCTGGATTTGATTGTAAGTACGTTATAAAGTCTCTAGCTTCCCATCCACAATATTCTTGTGCTTCCGGGCATCTCGTATGGAATCGACAGCCCAGAGGGGGATTCATAGGACTCGGTACATCTCCTTCGATAAATATTACCTTATCCAGCATTCTATCTCTAGGATTCGTAGTAGGTATAGAGGATAGTAGTGCCCTTGTGTAGGGATGTAAAGGAGTCCCCATTAGAACATCTTTTTCTGCGATCTCTACAATTTTGCCCAGATACATAACCGCTATCCTGTCCGACATGTGATCTATGACACTTATGTCGTGCGAGATGAAAAGATAGGTCAATCCTAATTCACTTTGTAGCCTCTTTAAAAGATTCAGTATCTGGGCCTGGACACTCACATCTAGAGATGAAGTTGGCTCATCAAGAACGATAAATCCTGGATTCAAAGCAAGAGCTCTAGCGATGCAAATCCTTTGTAGTTGGCCTCCACTCAACTCATGCGAATATCTATACAAGTGGCTTTCTCCCATTCCCACCTGCTCCAAGAGTTCTATCACTCTTTCATGCAGCTTCCGTCCCTTAGAGACTTTATGCGTTTTAAGAGGCTCAGCGATTATATTCTTGATCAACATTCTCGGATCCAAGGAATCATAAGGGTCTTGATGGACAATTTGCATTTCTCTTCTTAAGTTCTTTAGATCGCGTATCTTTGTGATGTTAAATTTTTCTAGTTGCTCTTTATCGTCTTTCTTTATTTGAGCACTGAAGAAAACATCTCCATAAGTTGGCTTTATCAACATTAATATGCATCTTCCCAACGTGGTCTTGCCACAACCGCTCTCACCGACTAGGCCAAGTGTCTCTCCCTTTTTTATACTAAAACTTACTCCGTCCACAGCCTTAATGTTCTCAATTTCTTTGCCGAGAAGCCCTCCTAAGACTGGGAAATATTTTTTGAGATTTTCGGTTTCCAATATGAATTGGGACATATCAAACATTCTCCTTGAAAATGTGACAGGCTAACAGATGACCTTCATCTATCTCCATTAACTCGGGTTTATCTTTCTTACAAATATCTGTTGCAGAGGCACATCTTGTGTGGAATCTACAGCCCGTAGGGGGTTCTAAAAGGTCTGGGACTAAGCCTTTAATAGTCTTTAATATCTTCTTTCCCCCTATCACCGGAACTGCATTAATCAATCCTATCGTATATGGGTGTACTGGATTTTCGAATAAGGTATAAATATCGCAGACTTCGACTATGGCGCCTGCGTACATTACAGCTACTCGGTCACAAATTTCCGCAACTATTCCCAAGTTGTGCGTGATTAACAATAGTGAGGTGTTGAATTTGGCCATTATATCCTTAATTAAATTTAGAACTTTTGCCTGTATGGTGACATCGACAGCTGTTGTTGGTTCATCGGCAATAACTAATTTCGGTTCGCCTAATAATGCCATAGCGATCATAACTCTCTGTCTCATACCTCCGCTTAGTTCATGGGGGTACTGTTCAATAACCGTGCTTGGGTTTGCTATGTCTGTCTTTTTTAGCATATTTATAATTATTTCATCATCTTTAAGGTATTCTTTGTATTTCTTTATGATTGGAATCCTCGATAATATTTTTAATTTATAAGAATCAGGATTTTTTAGCTCATCATCAATAAGTTTCCTATATATATTTAATAACGCAGATGGCCTTTTGCTGTTTTTTTCGTCGATTTTTTCGATAGCGTTCCGAAGTAATAGGTTTTTTTCATGCAAGAGTAGAGACTCAAATATTTGATTTTTGATCTTCATTGTTGGATTCAAGGCTCTTAACGGATGCTGGAAAATCATAGAAAATTCGCCTCCCCTAATTCCTATCATCTCGTCTTCCGAAAACTTCAGAATATTTTTTCCTCTATAAATTATTTCCCCATTTTTCAGTAATGCATTTGGAGCCAGAATTTTCATGATTGATAATGAGGTCACGGATTTTCCACATCCGGTTTCTCCAACTAGGCCTAATGCCTCACCTTCGTAAATATCTAAATTTATACCATCAAGGGCTTTAACAATACCATCAAACGTAGAGAAGTGAATAACCAAATTATTAATCCTAATCAAGGGTTCCATTGTTATTCACCTTACTCCACTAATTTCCTTGTCTTGGGATCGAGCAAGTCCCTGAGAGAGTCCCCGAGGAGATTCCAGCCCAATACAAATGTCGAAATAGCGATTCCTGGATATAGGGATATCCACCATTTACCAGCCACGATCCAATCTCTGCTCCCAGCTAACAATATTCCCCATTCAGCTGTGCCAGGATTGAGGCCCAATCCTAGGAAACCCATAGATGCAGCAACCATAACTACCGACCCAAAGTCTAATGTCGCCATAATCAATCCAGAGGAAATTGTATTCGGTACTATATGATTCATTATAATCTTGAAATCACTCAAGCCAATGGCTCTCGCAGCCTCTATGTAGAGCTTCTGTTTTATCCTCAACACCTCTGCCCTAAACAATCGTGCATAGGAGGCCCACCATCGAGCACCTAGAGCTATGATGACGGGACCTATGCCCTTGCCTATAATGCTGATTATTACTAGTGTGAGTATGAGTCCCGGAAGCGCGAAGAAGATGTCCGTGATTCTCATAATTACCGTCTCGATCTTGCCACCAAAATATCCAGCTGTGACGCCAAGAATTAGACCTAAAACAAATGTAACTAACATTACAGATATGCTTATCATAAAGGATGTGCGAGTCCCCCATACAACCCCATAATATATATCCACAAAAAAAGGGGGACCAGTTGTACCAAAGGGGTGCTCCTTACTCGGAGGAAGTGGTGTTCGTGTTACATGTTTTGGTATGATGAGTGGATCTGGATAATTTGGTGCCACAATAAAAGGCGCGAAAATCGCTATTAAACTATAAAATATAACAAGGCCCAAACCTATCAGACCAAGAGGCTGTTTTCTGACCTTCCATAATGCGAATTTTAATCCCTTAATTCTTGGTTTTAGCTCTTCTTTCCATGACATATTATTCACACCGCTTCTAATCGAGGATCAATATATACGTAAAGAATATCCACGGCCAAATTCGTCAGTACCATAGTTGATCCTAAGACCAAAGCCAGACCTAGGATTGTTGGATGGTCAAGCTGCATTGCGGCCCTAGCCGCTAGGAAACCTAATCCTTTTCTATTGAAGATTGTTTCGCTAATGACTGAACCATTCACCAAATATGCGAATTGGATACCGATTAGAGTTATGAAGGGTATCATTGCATTTCTTCTAACGTATTTTATCAGGAGATAGTCTCTGCTCAATCCTTTTGCCAGACCCATTGTAACGTAATCTTGGTATAATTCCTCAAGCATGCTAGCTCTCATTATTCTCATCGTCAGGGCTAGGTTTATAAATACTTGAATTATGAGAGGGCCTAACAAATATTTGACCGCCTCGATGAACCCAGCCCAGTCTCTGTTGAGCAAAGCATCAAAAGTTGGCATATTTGTTATAGCCTTGAAAGTAAAAATTGGTGCAATAGAGGTCAATTTTAGAGGGTATAATATCATAAGTAAAACTATCCCGAAGAAGAATGAGGGCATTGAACGGCCAGCAATGGCAATTAACCTAGTTATATTATCGATCAACTTGTCTTTGTGTTTCACAGATTTCGTCGCTAACCACAGGCTTAAAGGCACCATAATTAGTACAGTGTATATTGCTAACTCGATAGTTATTGGCACAAATTTTTGAATGGTATACCATACAGGACGATACATATAGATTCGAGAAAGCCCGAAATCACCCCGTAAAACAGCTTGGAGCCAATAGAAATATTGTATATGCAAGGGTTTATCGAGGTGATATTTTATTCTTATTTGTTCTATCTGATATAACGGAGTATATGGATCTACATAGCCTGCCACAGGGTCACCGGCCGACCTTGATAGAGAAAATACCAAAATCGACAAACCGAAAATGACTAGAATGCTGAGGAGAAAACCTTTGATAGCATAGATATGTATTTTTCTCATAAATATTCTCTTTTATACGATGGACTATTTTCAATATTAAACTTTTGGTCTTCTCAAAGCATGTTTAAATGGGAGTTTGGTATCTATCCAAAATTTCAAGCCCTATAAAAGAGATATGATTAGGATTTTTTATTGTAATGAAATATAAAAAAAGGTGGTTTGGAAGAGAGCTAACTATTTTTCAACTGTAGCAAAGTAAGGACTATCTACATACCAAGCCGACTGCCAGCTATCCTCGATGTTTCCGAGCCAATCTTTATATACGTAGAACGTTGGGGCGAATCCTATGTGTAACATGGCCACGTCCTCTTTCATTATGTCTGTTGCTTGTTTGTATAGTGCCGTTCTTTTTACTGGGTCTGACTCGAGTAGGGCTTCGTCTAGGATGATGTCAAGATCTGTGTTAACGTATTTTGCAAAGTCCGCGAAGAGTCCATATTTACTCCGCCAGTTGTAGTTATACCACATTGGGTCGGGACCAGATTGTGCCCACGCTGGGTACAATGGGTAGTATAGCAGAGTTGGCCAAGATGCCTGTGTGATTATCAGGTCGAATTTGGGGTTTATCTTGTGTAGACTCTCCTGCAGTAGGTTGCCCATTATTATTCCTCCCTCTGACATCCAAGGCTGGAAGCCGAATGCCAGTGTGAAGCCTTCCTCCCATACTTCTCCGTCCCATGCCTGTCTGAACTCTTCCTCAGCTCTGGCAGGATCGTATGTTAGGTCCTCTTGGTAGGGGAAGTAACCTAGGAAACCTGGCTCAATATTGGAATATGCTGGTTCTATCATTCCTAGCCACGCTTGTTCAAAGTAATCTTCGTATGGGAAAGCGTAAGCCATGCCTCTTCTCATATGTATGTCGTTCATAATGTCTGGTCGGTGTTTAGCGCCTACTGGCTGGAGCTCCATATCACGGTCGAAGCCAAAGTAGAGGTTCTCGACCATGCCGTGCTTCATTGATAAGACTTCGATTCCAGGATTCTCTTCAATGACAGCTATCTGGGAGGCCTCGCAATCAGTAGCGTCTATGTCTCCGGCTAGGATCATGGTTTGTCTTGTCGACCATTCGACGATGTCTAGCCATATGACCCTCTTGATTTTTGCTGGCTCACCCCAATAATCATCGTTGCGTTCGAAGATAGTACGCTCGTTTGGTACGAACTGCACTAGTTTGTATGGTCCTGTACCCATTAGGGCATCGCCAATCTGCATGTTCGGATCTCTTCGACCCAACCAATCTTGGCCGAATTGATAGCTTCCGCGTTCGATGGCGTAGTCCTTGCTAATAATGCCACAAAGTGGTAAGGCCAATGTGTCAATGAATGGCGCATATGCCTTGGGAAGGTGGAATTTGAAAGTATGATCATCGACCACCTCCAGCGCCCCCTCAATGAGCTCTTCGGATATCCTTTCGCCAGTACCTATCTGAACCAGTGGAAGATTTAGCCTATCACACCAGGAAGCTGGTAAGTTCATAGCCATGAATCGTTGGAAGGTGTACTCTACGTCCTCAGCTGTTAGTTCATCTCCATTCCAGAAGTTGATTCCCTCTTTTAGATAGAAAGTGTATGTCTTTCCATCATCAGAGATATCATAACTCTCAGCTATTCGAGGCTCGATGGTCGATTTCCCGGGAGGATACCAGACCAGACCTTCCGTCAACACCACGAGAGCCATCCTGTTAGAGGCCCCTGTGCACTCAACGGGGTCCAATACCCTTGAAGTTATTGCTGAAGCGAAGATGTACGTATCAGGATTTTTAACATCTGGTCTCTCTATTTCTGTTTCGGTCACATGAATTGTCCTCATAACCGAGTCGGATTTCCCTGTTCCTTCTGATTTAACAGTTAACGTGACTGCGAAGTTACCCTCAGCATTGAAGGTCTTAGTGACTTCAGTTCCTGAGTCAGTAGTACCATCGCCAAAATCCCATTCCCATGAGATAATATCAGTGCCGATAGGAGTCACGACTCCTCTTCTCTCATACCAGCCTGACGAGGATACGCCATCAAAGCTTACAGTTTCACCGATTGTTATTACGTCGTCACTAGCGGCTATCTTGGCTTGTGGTGGACTCGTTAAAACGGGTATCAAGGATTCCCTGCTTACATCGATGAAGATCAAGTCGTCATCATTCGTGTCTTGGGCATTCTCTTCATCTGTGACCACTAGTGAGATAATGTAACGTCCCGGAAGAGAATAGGAGTGGGAGATGGTTAAACCGCTACCTGTTTTATCATCCCCAAAATTCCAGGCGTAGGTATCAATATTGTTATCAGGGTCAGAGGATTCACCAGCACTAAATGCTAGCGCATCATTGATTGCGGCAATCGTATCTGAAACCGTAGCAATAGCACTCGGTGACTGGTTTTCTGGCTCTGGTTTATATAGTAAAAAGCCTCCAATGGCAACTACGACGATTATTGCTACTATAGCTATAGTTTGGGTCTGTGTTAATGCTTTTCTAGTTACATAACGATTTTTGGAATTCATCTTTTTTTCACTGTTTATAGGGAGTCGGATAAAGTATAAAAGATTTTATACAATAAATTCTGTCAGTATTAGTCAAAAAAAACTGGAAAAGATATCGATAAACACACCACGCGCGCTAATTTGAGAAAATATGCTCGCGCGAGACGAATCACAAGCGCAATATTTATTTTATTCTAAGCTGTTCCTTGGTCCTTTGATGTCCTTCCGTCGGATATATTGCTACTTTTGTACCTTCGCCATGACGCTCAGTTAATTTTTCCAATGCAGCATTCCATGTTTTAACCCATTGGATTTTTTTTGTCTGCCATCTCCATTCTTGCGACTTGCTATGTGGATATGGATTTACCACGATTATTCCATTGGCTTTTAAACCTCCAGTAGCGCTTTCCCCTTCACTAACACTATTAGTTAATGAGCCAAGACGAAATAGCGGACCGCCAAAGTCTGTTCCCCATCTCCCAAAAGTTCTATGAATAAGCATTCCCATTGCATTAAAGTTCAAAACCACGATATCTCCATTTTCTTTTACCGACTGCTTTGATAGACTATATTGTGCGTAACCAACTGAGTACACATTTGAAACTGCGACATCCACATCTTTTCTAAGCTCAGTAGCATAAGCTTTGCTTACTCGTTCACAGCCTGCTCTATGTGCTTCAACAAAGTCGCCGCAGAAGAGATCAATTAATTCATATCTTCCATTCCAAACGGCGTCGAGCACAAAATCAAGCCCAACCATTCTTGCAGCCTCTTCCATGTCGAATCTACAATCGTTAGTAGTTAAGTTACTTAAACCAGCTTTTCCTCCCTTTTCTCTGATAGTTCTATGCATGTAACAAATTGTATCGATACCGGCTATTCCGGGTATTATCATTTTTGCGCCTCCTGAAAACCCCGCTGAACCGTGGGCGTCTATTGATCCGATGGAAATTTTTAGGTCACATTCCATCACTTCTTTATTTACTTTCAAAGAATTTCCTCTGGAGGTTTTGCCTAGATCAACGAGATTCATCCAAGGTGAGTGAGTATAGACATTAATACGCTCTAGACTGTCTCCTCCCACTTTTTTTACTAAATGTTCTAGCCAGTGATGACCATGTGATCCACAGCCGACTAGTATCCTTATGTGTTCATCTGAGATTCCTGAATTATTTAATTCATCTAAGACATAAGGCAATATTAAACCTGCTCTTGTAACTCGCGATAAATCGTCAACCATGATAACCGCTTCTTTCCTGTTCTTGGCTAATTCACTAAGGGGGGCTGTTCCAATCGGATTTGATATTTTATGACGAATTTCATCAGGGGTCATGGATTCTTCGTCATGACATGCCATCTTACAAATCTTGACATCCCATTCGTCTGGGAAAGTTAGATTCAGAGGACCGTCATAAGAAAAATGGCTTGGATATACTTTGAATTTTTGCATATACTCCACCGACTAGATAGATACGATTTGAAATTAAAAGATTTACTAGACGCGCGCAAGGAAATAAATTAGGGAATCTCATACATCTGAATGATGGGCACTCCTTGTGTAACAGCCATATATGAGGTCATCAAGGAGGGAACGCCCTTAAAGGGGGCCACAATCGTTTCCTTTACATTCCCGAACGGATCCCTTATCTCTCCCAGGGGCTCGCCTTCCGAGATCTTTTTGTCTACTTCAGCCAAGGGGAAGAATATCCCCGAGTGTTTCGCCCTCAAATAGATTACATTTGTTATCGGCTTCACCGTCGATTGATACGCCTCGTCATCAATCATCCCTATGAGCTTCATCACGTTGTGAACGCCTTCAGCGTTCCAGTTCATGGCAACCTCATCAAGGAGACCAGTCTCGGAGGATACACCCATCATGCTTCCAACTTCTGTGAGGCAACAGGGTATTCCTTTATGAGCTGCAAATCCTAGGGACGAGTTCGCATCTCTCGCAATGGAGGCTCTTAAATAATCTGTTTTGAAACACCTTCCCATTGACTCGGATTTTGAGTCAACATCATCGTTGCCTATAACTGGGAAGATGATGTTGCTGGGCCCGGTCCACTGGATGTCATTGCTGTGATGGTCTATGTAATAGTCGGACTGGGATATTACCTCTTGTGCAATTGTATATGCGATTCTTTTACTCATGGGCCCATCGGGATCCCCAGGAAAGGAATTTATTGGGTGGCCATCGTCGATGGGACATTTGCGCCCCCTTATCTCGAATCCAGGCGTATTCACGATGTGAGCGATGATCAATCCCCCTTTAATCGTTTTAGGATCGAGCATATTCGCTATTCGAGTGAGCGATTCTATGGAGGCATATTCTCGAGGATGGAAGCCCCCAGTCATGGCCAACTTGGGACCGGGCTCGATCCCGTTGATTACCGTTATAGGTATCTCAACTTTTCCTAATGATGTCTCTCCAGCTAAGAGG
>Ga0209977_10000019_pt1 | contig 53597 bp, 77 predicted proteins | sample SumtaG_2_FD_183113 | JGI IMG/M metagenome (GOLD analysis project Ga0209977, IMG submission 183113) | Deep subsurface microbial communities from Indian Ocean to uncover new lineages of life (NeLLi) - Sumatra_00607 metaG (SPAdes) (version 2) | ecosystem: Environmental > Aquatic > Marine > Oceanic...
GCCCATCTAGCATAGGCCAGAAGTGCTGGCAGTGCTTAATCACCATCTCCGTCCTGTGGTCTGAGTCGTCAAAGATGAGGTCGAGAGGTTCGCTGAAAGTGGCATCGAGTCCGAGGACTCTCTGGAATGTCATTCGCCCATCATATCTACCCCAAAGCTCTTCCCATACCTCGTCGGTGTTTGTATGGCGTTTCTGTGGCCCGGGCGGCTCTCTGCTGTCACAGCCATGAAGGACAAGTCCGGGAAAAGCCCTCAGTATGTGTTCCGCGTTCCAGCCTTTGAAAACTCCCACTTCAGCCATGACTGGATGTGCTGAATCTTCCGCGTACTTCATCAGCAGATGTGTTAGCACTTGCCAGCGATAGTCGTCTTTCTGCGGAGGCTGGTTCTGTAGATAGCCGCGCAGTACGTTCTCCACCGCGTTGCTATAAGGGGCTAGCTGTTTGGGGTTTGGCCTGCCGGATGCGTGGATAAGTGAATAGCTCTCATCAACGACCTCCCGCTTGGGTACTCCCACAATGCCGTCAGGGAGTGCGCCAATGCCAAACTCGTGGGCGGCAAAGCCAAAGCCAATCTGATCCCTGACTTTGATTCTCTGCGTTGTCAGTCCGTCAAATAGCTCATTCCATTCCGACCATCTGTGAGCGAGATCTTTCCGTATATCTGCTGGAATAGCAATGACCCCGGAATTGAGACGGGGAAAATCGCCATTGACCTCAACGTAATTATTATACATCTCAACGAAGTCCGTCCACCCCTCTTTACCAGGGAACGCTCCTGAATACCTGTTGGGCGGGTCCCAGGACTCATGCTTTGCCCCCGTCCACTCGTCAGTCTCCCATTTTCCATGATTCTGGAAGATGCAGTCAGCGTCAACGTAGACGTACTTATCAGCTTGCGGCAACAGATCCCCGGCCAGCAGATCCAGCTTGTATCGCTTTGGATCTGGATGGTCTGGCGGTATTCTGTAGAACCACACTGGCCGATCTACAATGTCGCCGGATGAAACCAGCCGACGTGCCCACGTCAGCATCTCGCTGTTGCTCATAGTGAAAAAGCATACGTCCATTATATTCCTCCCGTTTTCTCTTTCAGAGCGTTGTATAACTCCAGCGCCCGCACCTCAACTGAGTGCCTGTCCGATATTAGCTGATGGGCACTCTCTGATATTGCATAGCGCAGATCCGTATCCACAAATAAAAGCCTATCAAGGTCGCTGAAGAATCGCTCCCCGCTGGAGAACCATATATTCTCCCCATGCTTGAAGCCGAGAGCGTCAGCGTCGTCCATTTGCGAAGTGATAGATACCAGCCCAGCAGCAGCATTCTCAAAGAAGCGAGCCACCACAGACCCTACACCGTTTTGAAGGACCGGGCCAGTAGGACAGACTTTACACCTGCTTAATGCGGCCATGAGCTTAGAGCCGTAGAAAGGCCCCTGCAATCTCTTCCCAGTTATGCTGTGCCATTTATACTTCTCGCTCCGGATCTGGATGGTGTTCTCAGTCAACCCTGGTTCCAGCTTCAAAGGCTGGGCATTCCTGCGCGGACCGCCTATCAACTGCTGAAGCAATGCCTGGTATGCGAAGTTCCTGAAAGGATACTCGCGACCCATAGCTCCCCAGGTTACTATATCAACATCGCGCTTCTCAACGTAGTCAACAGTTTTCACCCTGGGAGGCAGCCACAGAAAGTTTGCGCCTTCAGTCCACGAAGTATGAACCCTTAACGCCCCTTTCCGGTAGACGCAGATGTTGAGGTCTATGCTAATCTCAGACTGATACCAGAACGGTGCGCGCCATACGTCACAGTAGAAAGCGCCCACAAAGGCATTGCTCTTGTTGATGAAGCTCAGCTCATCCCGGAAAGCGACACCGCGCATGGCCTCCAGCAGAACAACGTCCGCGCTATCTATACTCTGGCGCGCCTGATCTGCCGTAGTAGCCACGAGAAGATCGCATGGCATAGACTGGAGCATGGGAAGATTCGCGTACCCCTCTTCGTTATAGATCGCACTCTCCGTAAATAGCGGGTCGCTGATGAATAGGATTCTCATTTTCTAAACCACCAGTCTGGGAACTTGCCCTCCCCAACGTGAAGCTCGTGACCTTTTGTCATAGCCAGAACAACATAATCATCAACAGCCTGCTTCACCTCTACACGCGGGCTGCGGCGCATCATGTAATCATGACCCCCGATCCAGCCGCCTCTTTTGACCATTCGTCCATAATATATCATATCCCGCATCACATACTTGTAGCTGTGGTTCCCATCAATGTATACGAAGTCCAGCGCAAGGCAAACTTCCCGGAGAGCATCCTCCGACTTCTTTTCTATCCAGATGATTTGCTCATACGGCTCTGGCTGCTCCAATCGCTTCCTGGCTATCGCCTTCGCTGCCGGAACGCTGGATTTCATGTGCCCCTCAAAGTCCGAATCGTTATCCACGTATGGATCAATGAGATAGAGCCTTTGTATATTCAGATGCTGAAGCATCAGTTCTGCATGTTCGCCGCGATAGACGCCTATCTCAACGCCCACCAGCGGCTTATCCCCCACCTCTTTCTTAATGTCCAATATGAATGATATGGCTCTCATTGCATCCTCCTGGAGAAGCTGGGGACGTTCCTGCCTTTGGGGTCAAGAATCTCCATAGGCTTACGGAAGACTATAATGCCCCTGTCCTTGCTGGCATTTCTGACCACTTCCTGAAGCTCATCAGTCTCCAGGATGATCCCAACGGCTCTTTGTACCCACTCTCCCACACCGTTAGCGCCCGTCCAGTCGTGGAAGGCAATCAGTCCACCCGGGCGCACATAAGGCTCCCAGTAGTGATAATCCACCAGCGTCCACCTGGTCCGATGGTCGCCGTCAATCAGCAGATAGTCAATGGGCAATTTCACATCTGTCGGGATTACCCAGGGAGAGGCCTTCATGAGAGTAGTGGCATAATCAGCAAGACCCAGCCTGTCCATGTTTCCCTTCCATCTCGTCCTGGGGTTTGGTTCTAAGCAGTAGAGATGTCCGCCAGTTTGCTTGCAGACATAGCCAAACACCATTGAGGAGCATCCATCCATAGAGCCAATCTCAACGATGTTCTGAGCGTCAATTTCTATGGCGGTGTTGTAGAGTATCCTGGCGTCATTGATAGACAGCCTTCCCCCGCAGCTTTTGAGTATATCTTCGTAATCAATAGGATCTAAAGTCTCTGGCATTTTTCATTCCCCCTACGCTCCGCTTGAGGAGCTTGACGAGCTAACTTCGTGGATTGTTAAAGCGCCTTCATATCTTCCCTGAAAGCCTGTAGGGAAGTCCATCTGGAAAGGCGCTTGCGTACCCTGTATTCTGACCTGTATTGCGGTTCCCGGTGCGCCTGTGAGATCTGATTTGAAGCTCAATCTTGTCATATTTCTCCACCACAGATTAAGCTGGTCGGCATCAGCTTTTGATAGGTCGTTGAGTGCCAGATTATGCCGCTGCGCCCCGCCCAGATCGTAAAGCTGGATGTCGCCACTGTCCGGCTCAAAACCGCCCCTGTATCGCGAGTCGTCGCGGTCGTATTCTGGGGAGACTAAAGGCGAGAAGGTTATCGTATCCACACCATCTGTGAGCTGCATTCTTTCCGGCATTACCAATCCCACCTCGCTTTCAGAGTAACGCCAAAGTCGCCGGGGTTTAGACTGTAGCTGATTTCCTCAATCTTGGGTTCGGCCTCAACGATCTGTTTCACCGAATCATTCACCGTGATTCGATTGCACACATCCTCCATGATTCCGGGAGGGCCGGTCTTAATCTCAAAATACTTCTGGGGATAAGCATATTCCGCAAGCGTATCGTCGCGGTCATTTCGTGCGCCTGCTCCACTACTCCCGATGTGGCTAACAACCCTATTTTCCACCATCAACTTGAACTCTCCAAACCTGTCAATACTGACTTGATCGACTTGATAGTTGTCAATGCCTGCCGGCGGCGTAAAAAATACCCAGTCACCATCCGTGTAGCTGTAAGCATACATGACTTTTGTCGCGTTTATAATTCTATCCCTGGTGATCAATAGATTCCTGCCGCCTTTAGTGTTTCCTTCGTCATATATATACCCAGGTTGATATGGCGGAGCGAAGGCCACTTTCCCATCCTTGTTGACCCAGATATAGGAATGGGTATGCTGACATATCAGCATCAGGATCGTGCTGATTGTATGACCTGTTGGTTTTGCCTGAATTGTATATTCCTTCACTCTGATGTGTTGATCGCGCCACGCCGCAAATGACGTGTAATCTATATCAGGATTGCTGGGATTTGGGGTGCCATCAAGCCCTGCGTGGTCTCGAAGAATATCCCAAACCATATCATCGGCGTTCCAGGTCATTGCATGATAGTTCGCGGGGGACTGGTTGCTCCCCATTTTCTTGTCCAGCCAGTCGCCGGCTTTATCGCGTATCGTCAAGATGACAGTAGCCTTATCAAACTGCACGCGCTCAAGCTTGCCATTAAATAAAGTGAGGATATTGGCGGGATCGTCTTCAATGTATACTTGTATTTGTACCGAATCGCCTATGGCTGTGTCGCTAGCCCACAGGAAGTTCCATGTGTTGCGAGAATTATCCAGAGCTACTGTGGCTGTGCCTGCGGAGAGATTCACGTCGCGCCGGATAGTACCGATGCCATCTTTCAAAAGCAGGTCTGTATAATCAGACCCATCGTAAACGAACTTCCGCCTTATATTAACCCCGGATTTGATGATATTCTGTCTGAAGGTGTTCTCATTCATCCGCCAATCCCGTCCGCCGCCGCCTGCTGAATTATGGGCATAATCTGTTGTCTAACTGCTTTCTCCAGCCTGGTTCTGTCCATGTTTGCAAAGTCCGTCTCATTGAAAACTATGTTCCCGCTAAAGATAATAGGACGACCCATGCTGGATGGCTGCGCTCTGTTTAGAGGTATTATTGCTTCCGGGCCGCGCTCTCCAATCATAGCAAGTGTAGGTTTGCGAACTATTCCACCCTCAGCAAAGCTGCCCCCAATGTTTGCGCCGATATTGGCTCCAATGGCTGTACCCACGCCCGGAGCGATCAAGCTACCAATCCACGCCCCTATCCCTGCACCAACGCCCGTCTTCACTCCCGACTTCACCGCCCCGCCTGTCGTGGCCACTTCCTTTTCTTTGGCAATAGCATTTATAATTTTCTCGAATATCTTCGTCGCGGCTACCTCCGCCAGTTTTCTGATTGCTATTTGCTTCAGGTCATCCCAGAACTGAGTCCACAGGTCTTTCGTCTTTCCACTGAACAGGCCGACAAACATGTTCTCAAAAGCGGGCTTGATAGCATCAGCGGTGTCTTTCGCCTTTTCTTTGAATTCCTCGATGGCTTTCTTGCTTCTATTGAGTTCAAGTATCATTTTGGCCATATCCATCTGCTGCGGAATGAGGCTGAAAGCCAGGCCGGTATCTTTTGCAACAACTTTGGCTTCACGACCAAAACGCTTCAGGAATTTTATATTGTTATCAATGACAAAGCCCCAGGCGGAAAACTCAGTTTTGATTGCTTTGATTCGTTCCGGCTCCGCAACCTCTGCCATTTCCTTCCCCATCTCTGCTACCGCATCCTCGGCACCGCCAGTTGTTTTGATAAAATCATCCAATACTGAAATGGATTGTTTGATATTAGCCATCAATACACCAAATGCTTCCGTCGCGGTTTTTTGTATCTTCTTCGATTCTTTTGCAAATACCAACGAAAATTCAGCTTTCTCTTGCTGCTTACGAATCATATCCCAGGTAAAGCGATTGGTGTCCACAGTTCGTTTTTGCAACTTGGCAATCTCGTCGCCGCCGCGTCTGAAAAAGTTGACAACATCAATTATCGTCTTTTCGGCACTATCTGATATGTCACGCATCGCGGTCAAAAAACCGAACTTCAGGGGCACCCACATAATCTTGGCCGCTGATGCTATCAGCTCGATTATAGCCTTGAACATTTCTATGGTAGTGCTTACTGCGATTTTCGCTATCTCTCGGAACACAGTGGCGGCTGCGAGTCCGTGGTCTTTGTAACGCTTAATCACAATGGAAAGTTTCTGTATTATGATTGTGAGGGAATCCACCAAAGTGCCCATAGCACCTACCAGTCTTTCAACTATGGTTCGGCCAAGTTCAGCAACGCTGTTCTTTAGTATCTTCCACTTATTGACCAGAGTGCCCGCCATGCGAGAATAGGCGATTTCCATGTCTCCTGCGGAATCAGTCACCCCGTCTAGGGTGTCTCTAAATTGTTCCACGTTTTCGGACATGATCACAATAGCGCGTGCAGCTCGAATGTCAAATCCCATCTCTTCAAAAATTTTAACCTTCGCCTGATCAGTCAATCCCTTGATTTGTTCAGCTATCTGCTCGACTACTTTGAGTATTCCTAAATATTGACCCTCAGTACCAAAAACCTTAACGCCCATATCCTCCAAAATATCAGCTTTATCCGCCAATCCATCCAATGCTCGCCCAAAAGAGATGCTGGCAGTATCCGCAGATAGCGTGTTTTTTGTGAGGAAAGCAATAGAGCCATAGACTTCCTCAATTGAGGCATTCATTTTTTTGGCAGATGCAAGCGCCTGCCCCAATGATCCTGCAAGTTCTCCAAAGGTAATTTTCCCCATCCTCACTGTTGCAAAGGCAGTATCGAAAATCTTATCCATATCAGAATAGGCAATATTCAAAGCATTCGCCGTGCCTGTTCCTAAGTTTGCGGCGGTTTGAACACTACTCAGACCCGCTACTGCCGCCCTACTAGAAGTTTTTAACGCCTTCAGTGATTCCGATACAGGTACGGATGCGGATAGCAAATCATATAAGGCGGTGCTTAGGCTCTCTGTTGCATGAGGAACCTCCAGCGACAATTTTCTTACCCCAGTGCTTAGCGCAGTAAGAGCAGGGCCAAAGTTGCCTTTGATCATTGTCGATACTTCAGCCATTCCCTGCTGAAGCTGGGCAAAACTTTGTAGGGCTTGAGAGCCTAAGCGGATAATAGATTTAGTGAGCTTGACAGCGATAACCGCGGCAGTGACAGCGGCAGCGGCTCCGAGAGCCGCAAGGCCCAAAGTGACCATCTTCAGCGACTTGCCTGCCGACTTTCCAAAACCTTCCGTTTGTCGCTTCGCCTGAGTAATCTTCGCCCTATATTTCGCAGTCCTTCCTCGTATCTCTACGAACGCCTCTGCTATCGGTAGCGCCATTTCAATTCTCCGGGATGACTATGTTCGTGTTGATCTGTCTGGCCAACGCTCTGATGTCAGCCGTTGATGGAACGTTGCCCGGCGTGCCTCCCATGATTGTCTCTGCGGATGACATGGTTCTGGAGCCTGCCTTGCTCTTACGCTCGCCTTCTATCCAGCCGACCTTTTCAATGTGATAAGCGACTTGATATAGCGTCATCTTTGGTATATCGAGAGGGCTGATCTCATAGTATTTTTCCAACACTATGCAGGTTTCCTCCCACGTCATCCGCTGTCCGGGGGGCTGGCATCACCTTCATCTTCTCCTATAAATTTGTCCAAGCCAACAAGCTCCGCGACTTCCCGTTCCATATCCTTGATAGCCTGCACAGTTACGAGCGACTTTATTTCCTCCTCGCTCATATCTGGATAGGATCTCCGAATCCTCAGAGTGAGGAGGTAATCAAGACCGGACATAGTGCCCAGAAAATCCAGTGCGCTGCGGCTTTCTATGGAAAGATCCTTGAACATCTCCAACCGATGTTCTGGTGTTAGAAGATTCCCAGCGTCTTTGATGATCGCCAGAACGTCCGCCCTGTGACGCCTCTTTGCCTCAAGCTCCACATCAGCCAGATCCTCCATCTTCAGTGGAGCCAGTATGTAATCCTCCCCATCAACAGTTAATATCAGCGCCGGGCCTTTGCCCACCGCGTTCGCTACACTATCCCCCATGATGTCCCCCTCGTTAGTTTATGCTGATGCAGAACTTGAGCTGCTGGATGAGGAGCTTGTCGACGAACTGGAGCTACTACTCAGCGTTGGCAGCGTGCCAGACCCCTGGTAGGTGATCGGACCGTTTATCACTCCGTCGTGAGCATCCTCAATGTCCAGACCACTGACGATTATGTGTCCCGTATATGCCAGCGCCGTTCCTTCTCCTGGGTAGAACGTCGCTTGTCCTGTATCTCCAACAGCGATAGTGTTTGATGCATCCCAGTTGCCTTCAAAAGAGCCTGTAAACGAATTCAGGCCCGGGATGAAAGTTCTGGTCTGACCATCTGCCAGCGTGGTTGTTTCCAGCGGCTCATTTACAGTATTGATAATCCAGGTCTTGACCCCTACGGTCAGACCGCTTAGAGTGACGCCGCCTCCGTATCCTGCTTTTGCGCCTGCACCCATGTTAATCGACTCCCTCTTCCCCCGAATCCCCCATCAATTCTGGGAAATACTTTTGCATCTCCCCTTCTTTGAATAACAGTGTCTTAACTATCTGCCTCATGTTCTCATTGAGACCTTCCATGTTCCCGTTCAAACTCTTCCCTAAAAACATAGACTCCAGCGCGCCTATGAGATCGCCCTTCTTCCATTGAGCAAACCCCAGATTATTGAATGCCAGAACTTGCAAACCCCATGTGTTCAGAACCAGAGGCTCATGCAACCCTACGGTCTGGATGGTGAATCTGATCATAAGATAGCTCTTGATAGCTTCAATAGCGCCATCCAAATCATCATTATCCAGGCACAGCGAACCCAGATAGTATTGAATGTCCAGATTCTCAGGGAATTGTTCTGCCAGCCTCTTAGCTGTAACGAAGGCCAGCGGGTCTTCCGTAGCCATTCCTGCTATCAGACGATCCACTGAGGCCCTTTGCTCCTGCGCCCGGGATAGCTCTGTATCACCAGCCAGCAGCTCATCCGCCAGCTTTGCACATTCTTTCCACTGCCCTTGCGCTCTCAGATTCTTGATAAGGCTTTGACTGTAAAGCGAGTTCCACGGCTCTTTGTCCAGCGCCATCCTTAACAGATCCTCCCGCCTTTTCAGCTTCTGATCCATAGCCTCCGCGTCCAGCGCATAGCCAAGATGAGAGATACAGAGATTCGACATATATCCCTTGCCTGTTGTGATGGGCTGTTCCTGGACCACTCCCTGAAAGATCACGGTTCCCTTCCTGAAGATGCGGGGCATTATGTGGAGACCCATACCGCCGTCACTCAGCTCATTCTCAATCTGCATGATGGCGAAGTTGAGGTCGTTGTTGTCCATGAAGTCCAGCAGGAATGGAACCCTCCCTGCCGACTCCGGCTTCAGTCGCTCATCAGCATCTATAACCAGGATGTGAGTCACCCCAGGGATTTCAGACACATAATCAAAAGACTGGTTACGGTGGAAGCTGAAGTCATGCTGCCACGCGTGAACGTCTGCCATTCCGGGATGATAGAGCTTCACCCCGAAATCTGACGCCACTGCAAGTGTCTTATCCGTGGAGCCTGTGTCCACAACGGCGATCCGCTCTTTCGGGATCACAGGCAGTATGGATTTCAAACATCCTGGAAGTAAGACCTCCTCATTCCTGACCATCATTGCTGCTGCGAGCGTCATCTTCTTTCCCCCTCTCCCAGGCATCCTTCATCATATCTGGCCAGTCACTTTGCAGTTTTTCCCATTGCTCATCTGTGAAGGTGATTCCAGACAAAGAGAGCATCTGTCTTGGAGTCACGAAGGTCTGTTTTTTTTCAATAAGACTATCCAATGCCTTTCTTACATCCTCAATGGTCAATACCGTTGACATTTTCATTCCCCCTAATTTTCCTGTATCATGATCTCATAGTTCACAGTTATCTGTTGCGTATCATCCGTCGTTCGAACAGGTATCATATTGCTGCGTAGCATATAAATAAAGTTATACCCGGATACCGTCAAATCACATTTATTGAAGAGGTTATCCAGTGCGCTGTAAACAGCGTTGACCGTTGAATCGTCATCGGGGCTGTCCTGATCCCAGTCGTAGATATTAAACTGAACGTTGAGAACTTCCCCCTCTTCTGTAAACGTATCCTCTGGCGTGGCATTGGTGATGAACACAACGACGTATGGAAATGCCGGGTCTTCCACAGCGCGCTTGTTATACAGTCTGTATGCGTTCCTTCCGGTGCTTCCCCCCAGCAAGCCTACCAGCGTGGGATTCGCTTTGAACTTGTTTTCTATCGCTGTGAATACTGCGCCAAAAGTGTCCATTTTTATTTGTTAAGTTCCTCTCTAATGGCCTCAAGTATTTCAGATACGATCCGGGTTCCCGTTTCTTCGGGAGACTCACTCTCTCGTTTTCTTTCCATGCGTTCTTCATACAACGAGGGGAAAAAGTCCTTCTCTATTTCCGCCATAGAATGATATATTTTCTGCCCCCTTGCATTATTTTTAGACATGCCCAACTCCTATCTCCACACCGCCTGCAGCCTGCTCTTGCTGTTTGCCAATCCCGTCCTCATTGGAGCGTGAGCCGGAATCCCCCTGGATGTACCCACCTCCAGAAACAGTGGATATGGCGGGTTCGTGATAGGGCTGCCAATCTTCACCTTCAGTTCCGCCGGAATGACCTCATGGGTGATGGTATCCCGATACAGGCCGGAGAGAATCAGCCCCTTGTCGGTGATGACCCGCTTGATCTCTCCGCCGACTATGAAGCCAGAGATTTCCAGCCGCTTCACCACTTCATTGTCAACGTGCTTTTCAAATTCGTCACCATGCCATCGCATCTTGAACATTACGTTATTTTCCCCAGAATGATCTCGAATAGCCTGAGCCTGCCAGCCCTTCGATGACGTTTCACTCCAATGATGTCATACACTTCCTCATCCAGCGGATTCCTACGATTCAGGATCACGATTCGATTCTTGAACGTCACTTTGTCCCGATGCTGCCCTGCAATAGCCCTGCCCATCACCATTAGCTTCAAAGAAGCGTCCTCAATATCCCGCTCCCAAAGTTCCTGTTCGTTAGCGGATAGCGGGCTTAGACTGCCCCCGAACTCCGGCAGATTCGGCCATGAACGCGTCCTTCCGCCTGTTGCCGTGCGAGTATCTATGGGCTGCTCCAGTCTGCATTTGACGTTTCTGCCTGCCATCTACCTGCCCTCTTGATCATCGGACAAACGCGCACCGCGATGATATAAGCCGGGCTGTATAATATAGGTTGTCCGGCTCCCTGTATCACATGCCTCTTTTTCTAGTTTGTTTATCTTGGCATTCAATTCGCCTATCATGAATACAGCGGCATCAACTACAACCAAGAGCTTTTGAAAATCATTCATTTCCGAAGGCGCGTGGAAACCCTGGCTTTCTTTAATCTGCTCCACCATCTTTTTTAACATCCCTATCGCTTCGTATGCTCCCATGATCATTCCCCCTCTTCTTCTATTGCCTGCGCGGGCACTTCCTTCATGGCTTTTTCGCAGACCAACGTAATTGTATGGGCATCCGCAATATCTGATGTCCGCACAATGTTATAGAGTCCGCTCCCCGGCACCTCTACGAGAACCTCAACATCATCGTCATAGTCTCTAAGCATCCACTTTAGATCGTCTATGTCCATAAAGCATTCCCCCTATCCTACTGTCTTACGCATGTACTTAGCAATCATCTTGAGGCTTATATCCGGCAGCCATTCACCATAGCGCATATTGAGACCGCCGCCCGAAAAACTACTTGCTCCAAAGCCATCCTCTGCATTCCTGAGATACAATGCCTGCGATCCGGCAAGCACGCCCATCTTGAGATCGCTGGGCATTGTTGTCGCAGAATAGCCGGCCGTGTATGAGGCCATGACGTTCTGGATGCCCTTTGTGAAGCCGGGCGCATAGAAGATCATCCCCATCTCTGCATCCTCAATCCTGAATGACCCATCCAGCGGAGTGCCTGGAATGTCAAGCTCTTTGAACGTAGCATCTCCACCGCCCCTGGGAACGCCGCAGTTGAGACCCATGACCTCCAGCAGTTCCGTCGATGGGATGCTGTTGAGATCTGTGTCGTATACTTCCGCACTCCATCCAGAGCCTAACGCGTTTATGCCAGTAACCAGTTCTGCAAGTGTATCATACGCTGCGGCTGTCAGGTCAAAGTCGTCACTGGCGGCGCTGGCTCCACCGACAATAGCCCAGGATAGAGTCTCCGCTGATACGTCCATGTCTATTGTGCATCTGGCGGCGTCTGAGATCGTGTTCTTTATCTTCAGCGCAGGAATTCTTGAAGCGGAGATTTCCGCTATCGCTGTGACTGGGATGTGCTTCAGCCACAGTCGCGGCCCACCCTTCCCATTGTGCATCTCATGCGTGTATGACGTGCTGTCAAACTCACGGTCACAAAGCTCGTTAAACAGGCCATCCACGGCGTTGAGAAAGAGATTCAGAAGCTCGTTCTGGCTGTCGTCTGTCTCCGCTATATCCATGAAGGTCTTGAAGGTATCCAGATCGGCAATCATAATTTCACCTCTCCAATCTCTATGGGGTCAACCCCACCCAGAACCTCATCCCCTATTGTGAAAGTAAACCTGGCCTTCACCCATTCCCCATCAATGAAAGTCGCCGGCGTTGTGTCTACCAGCCCATATATGGTCACAGCCGCAGTCCCGTTGTCGTCAAGAGATGCCGCTGCCTCCGCCTGAATCACAGTACCCGTAGAGTTCACCACGTCCATGAGTGGGCTACTGACGGTGATGTTCTCGCCATCCTCTTCGGTGATCAATAACCTGGAATACTTCTTTTTGTTCTTTATTATTTTTCTGGGCATAATCCATCCCTTTATGCGGCTATGGGCAAGGCCACCCTGTGCGCCCTCGTTATTTTGTGCTTGTCTGACATGCTGGTAATTATATGCTTATCAGCCCTGCTTTTGATTATATGCTTGTCTCCCAGAAGGAAAATAGTAATGCGTAATAAGGGGACGAAAGATGAAGACGATTCTGAGAGGCTACTGGAGCTTGAAGACGAGGAAGAAGATACTGACTCAGAAGATGATGAGGAGCTTGAAAGGCTACTCGATGACGAGGACACCGATTCCGAACTTGACGAACTAGAGGAAGACACGGATTCCCAGGCGGCATCAACACCGTCTACATCGGTTATAATCCGCACCCCAAAGCCGACCCATGCTCCGTCTATAGTTACGATCACTGTGCCTGTCACTGCCATTGCGTATCCTAACTCAAAATCGGTGTCGGGTCAACATATACCTTTCCACCTGCTGCATAATCATTCAATACTGCTCTCAGATATGCCGGCCCAGCTGCTCCTGGTGTCAACGTTATGGAGAAGGCTTCCCACTGATCTTCTGCGGCAAAAGTATCTGTAGATACGTCAAGCTCCCAATCAGCAGCGCCTTCATAATGCTCTACCTCGATACGGAATTCACTAGCATTTGGCGTCCATCCACCGCCAGTTGAATCGGCATAGGCATATACCGTAATCGTCTGCTCTGTGCCATCCAGATAGATAGGCATGCCACGAATCCAATCACCCATAATATACAGAGGTTGCTCGCTACCGCAGTTCGAGTTCGGTTCGCCCAATATTGACCAGTCGGTTCCGCCCTCCCCGCTTCGCTCCACCGCTGTCGTTCTGATAACATTGCCTGTGAAATACCACGCTTGAAATGCCAAATGGGTTTGAGAGTCGTCTTCTATCCTGACGTAATTTAATTGTTGACCTTTTATAGTCTGACCAATTACCTGCGCCGTAGACCCTAAGATTACATTTCGACCCGCAATCTGACAACCTCCTAGACCTAATGAAATATCACCAGAGCTATGTTCTGTCGTCACTCCAAACGTAGAATCGACGATTGTCGCAATGGTGCTTATCAAAAGCAATCCAATTGTTGTTCCGCCAGCGCCGCCGTTAAAAGTGCAGTTCCTGATTATCGCAATCGAATTCGACGCAATTAAGTTCTGACTTATATTATCCATAAAGGTGCTGTTTAATATCTGGATAGGCGTATTGAAACTTCTTAGCCCCGAACTACCATTATCGTGAATATCGCAATTATCAACTATGCCCCCCATTCCAGCACTAAAGTATATAGCACCTAATGCATCAGTAGACTGCTTTATATCAAGATTCAGGAATTTCCAGTAATAATCGTTATTTACCAATATTTGAAAAGCTGTGTTATCGAAATCTATACTAGGTTTCGTAGTATCGCCATCTCCCCAGCTATCATCCCCAGCCGCCGTATAAATACCTCTCACTTCAATATAATTGTTGACTGTTGCTTTCTCATCAAATGTAATATCTATGCCGGCGTATACATGAGTTTGGCCACCGCGTACACGAACAATATCACCAGCAGATCGTACCTCATCTGTTGTGGCGGCATTCAGATGTGGAAACTCCTGGCCAACTGCTGACCCGTCCTCATTGTTAAATTTACCGGCCGCAGTCACTGTGCCTTGCTGGAAGTTTATAGCTATCTCAAAGTTATCATTATCGGTGACAGATGCAACTTTATACCACTGAGTCCCGCCAGTAGTACGGAAATAGTCGCCTGCTGACAATTCCGCCAGAGCATTACCAGCGGCACCGCTTTCTGTTACCGTAGTAGAGCCATTGGTACACTGCCAGTTTGCGCCTGTCAATGTCCCTGATTCTTTTGTATTGTCGATGTATCTGTCAGCCATTAGTCGATTCCCTGGAATTTATGATTGATGCAGAACTGCTTGAACTCTGACCAGCTTGCTGAGTCTGTTATAGTAAGCCACCGGTTGTATAATTCGGTAAAGTTGAGCGGAGAGGTTGGATACTTACCTGAGATATAATCAGCGGCTTGTTGCAGGTTAGCTCCTGGATATTCCCGGATTCGTAGAATAACATCAGTCTTGATTCCGCGATAGTATTCGAGCAAAACATCCTCATTAGAGGTCAGATTCAGGTCGTTAGCTTCGTAATCCAACCCTGCCTGTATTCGCAATTTTGCAACAGCGGCAAAGGCTTCCTGTTCTGGCGCAGATGGATTATGATCACTATTAAATCGGCGATTGTATATCCGGCCTGTGTCTGTATCTGTGATCTCGATATTAACAAGCCACGAATCCAGATACGGCCTGACTTCGATTATGTTGTGAGTGAATGCCATTATCATCACCATAAGCGGCAGGGATGGGGGAATTTCTTCTCCCTGCCACAGTTCAGCGCGCTGAATGACGGCTATTCGCCGCCACACTTATTCCCCCGATTTCTGCGTTGAAGTCTTCAGCATCTTGTCTTTATCGGGCGTGCGTCTGCCCTTAATAGTGCTTGCTGTTGTCCCTTTGGACTTCTTCGGTTTCTTTGGTTTCTTAGCGTCCGCCACGATCTCATCCACAGTTACCGCCTCAGCTTTCCCATGTATGAAGACCAGGGCACGGAAGGTGTCTATATCAACGTCAACCTCTTCCCCGGCTCTCACTGTTCGCTCCACGCCGTCTATCATTCCAGTCCACGGCGTTATCATTCTGATTCTAAACTTCTTCGTCGTCGCTACTGTTGCCATTGCTTTCCCCCTCTATTGGCAGCATTCCCTCGATCTTCTTAATGATTGGATCCCAGTGATTCTCCCAGACGTTAGGCCATGCGTATTCCTGAACACCGGCGGAGATTTCCTTTCGCATCCCTATCCATGTCAACGAGCGCACATGAGCCAAACTCCGAACTACAGAACTGGGCTTGGGCTGCACCCGCCATGTGTTGAGGCCTGTATATACATAGTCATCACTATCAGTATGGATCAGGCATCCACTTCTTGTGAGTTCCGGCCCGCTGGTGTTCTCAGTCACCACGACTGGAGTTCCGCACGCCTGAGCCTCCACAACAGGCATTCCAAATCCTTCGCCTCTCGTTGGGAGACAGAACACGTCCATCCCTGAATACATACTGGCTAAAGTTTCTGCGGTGTATTGGCCCAGCCAAAACTGAGCCTGGTCTGGCCAGCCGATGTAGTCCATGACCCCAAGCTCTTGAGCAATCTTTGCGTAGTTGGTGCCCTGATCCTTACGAGCCTGGGTGTGCAGGAACAGCCGCGCCTCCGGGTGTTTCTTTCTGAATTCCCTGAACGCCTGCAAGAGAATCACAAACCCCTTCCGGTCGTCTGGATAGTTCAAGCCGACCGATCCTATCAGAAACATGTCGTCAGGCTTCAGGCCGTCTTTCCAGAGAAGTGTCTCTCTGAACTCCTGCGCCTTGTCCGGCTTAGGATGGAATACTTCAGGGTCAAAGCCGATGGGAGCATATTCTGGAGACAGGCCGTTAGCCTCAAGTTCCCTCTTCCCATGCTTAGTCATGGCGATCTGCATGGGCGTATCCTTCACAACCTTGACGATCTTCTCACTCACGTTCTGAGTGTCTATGGGTATCCAGGGGATGTGCCGATGGATGGGAGTCTTTAGTGCCCATACGTCATACATGCTTATACAGCAGTCGAGCTTCCATTTGTCCATTATGTCATTATTGATGACTTTTACGTTAGTCCCTGCCAGTATCGGCCTCTGTTTGTCCGTCCCTGGAACGTTCCACATCCGCCATCTGATAGAAACCGGATGTTTCGTTGCAGCAGCTACCCAATGCCCCTGCTTTGTGAGCCAGCTAATCATGTGCCTGGTAGCGTTGCCATATCCTGAGTGGCATTCAGGAGTGGCTGAGAGCCAGAGTAAATTCATACTCTTCCAGCCCCCTCTCTGAGTTCAGGATTTTCATAGATGTTGCCAACGACCTCAAGCTCGCTTGACTCAAACGCACCCAAGTAAATACCGCTATAAGTTATTGACACATCCATGCTTCCCATTGACTCCAGATGGATCAACTTTTTCTCGCCCTCTGCTTTGAGAATGTCGTCGATGAAGATTTCTTTGCCATTCTTGTCCTTCTTGTCCAGGGAAAGCATCGTGAACGCGCCCTTCGCAACCCCATCTATATATACCCTTCCACTAGCCACTGTTTTTGTTTTTACAACCTTGCCGTCTTGATATACCGCATAGCCTTCGTGGGCTTCGGGATATATCATCTCTCCGCCGTGATATACTCTGTATCTCATTCCCCATTCCCCCTGGTGTTAGAGGCGTCTTCGTCTACAAGTTTAGCGTACGCCTCCATTGTCATTGGAAACCCCAGTATCATAGTCCAGCCACAGAGCATACACGACTTAGTCTCAGTCAATTCGCCGCGGTTGCAGACAGGACATATCTCATCGTCTTTGGCGGCTTCCACTTTGTCTTTCATACTCATTCCCCCTGTGTAATGATGAGCGACTGGTGGAGATGGAACTGGACAGTCCCACCAGCCGCCCAATCTCCTTATGCTACAGGACTGGCCTGCGGGTATCTCCCAAAGGTCGGGATCAAACTCAAAGTCACAGCCTCTGTCCCATCAGCATCATCCGTTGACGCCTGCATTCCAACGTAGTCATATCCGTCGGTCAGCATATCGGCATCCACTTCGATGGTCTGAGCAAACACATCAGTTACCTGCGACGAAGTATAAACCGCAGTACGTCCGGTTATGGTCTGTGAACCCCCGCCATCGGTATCTGTAGCCTCCCACATGGTAAGGGTCAGGACATGGGTATTGACGACGTTACTGGCGACGCACTGACCCAGGATAGCGTCGTAGTTCTCCATGTCGTAGAACCCGGCGGGTTTCAGGACATCGCTACTCTCTCCGCCCAGTGCGGCAGTTGCAATCGCGTAGGTCGTTACGGCATCATGTGCGTTGCTTCTTTCCTTGAACCTGTTGTTTGGCATTGTATTTCACCTCATTTGTGTATCATGCCCCTGCGCTAGAACTTGAAGACGAGCTTGAAGAGCTGGAGGACGAGCTGCTAGAACTCGACACCGATTCTGAACTCGATGAGGAGGAACTTGAAACCGATTCCGAAGAACTGGATGACGACGAGGAGGAGGAGCTCGAAGATGTTGACGAACTGCTCGATGACGAACTCAGCGAATACGAACTCTCACTTGTCGAGCTTGAAGATTCGCTGCCGGATGAAGAACTCACTCCACCGCTCAAAATTATGAACGGCGACTGCGTTCTTGACCCGTTCTTGGGTGTCACCGGAGCCGCCGGAATTGGCGCTCCGTCAGTCCTCAATATGAACTTCCAGGCGATATTATCAGTGGCAAACGCATACGCGCTGGACGCCTGGATAATCAAGTCCCTGTCTCCTATGCAATACTCACTGAAATCTGCCAGAAGAACGTCGCCGGAATGACCCCAGCTTGGCAGCTTTTCAGAGATTTCATAGTCCTTGTTGAGTATCTTCCCTTCAGAAACCCAGCCGGAACCCGGTGACAGCCCATAGATACTGGGCTTTGCCTCCGAGTTCATGACCCAGATTGCCTTCTTCTCCGACCTGGGGAGCAGCCTGGCGTCCATATTCACTATGTCTCCCCACGCTAAGGCGGTTCCGGCTCTGGTCACAGGGATCAGCGCACCGCTGTTTAGAATACCCAGCGGCCTCGTGACCCCAGTTCCGTTAATGTACTCGTCATCTGCATAGAAGCCAATGGCCTGACCAAAGGCTTGTCTCAGCAGATCCTCCGGTGGAACTCCCGAATCCTCCAGCCATTCGCTGGAGGTGTAGCAGAGTCCCTTCAGTCCCTTCGCTCTTAAAACTAGCTGCCCGAGTGCCGGGTTGCTTTCGCTCATAGCGTCGCCTTCGTTTGTCCACGTTACAGTGACGCCTCCCAGCACACTTGACGCATGTGTAGTATCTACGATTCTGGAGATACCGATCACATTGCTCTCCATCTGCACAATCGTTGCGCGGGGTCTGACTATACTATTCTCCAAAGCGAGATCCATGATGCTTTTGTACGTCTCCTCCGGCACTGTAAACCCACCCATCGAGCCTTGATCCTCCTCTAAGTATCCGGTGGTCTTAGCTCTATAGCCCTCTAAGGCTTTGGATGCGTCAGTGCTGCCTTTAGAGTATTCAAAAACATTCTTTAGAAACTCGCCAAATTTCATAGTCATAAAACTCACCCCCTGTGTTGTTGAGTCATGCTCTAAGCATGATCAGAAGCCACAATGGGGGAGACGGTGGTTGCACCATCCGCCAGTGTTAGTGTCGAAGATGGCCACGGCTGCCCATCAGTTCGCTCAGTCAGCTTATAGCCAGTCTCATCGTTGGCAAAGCGCGATTCTGTGGATACAGACGCCCTGATGCCTTGCCTGCTCATCAGGATGTAATAGCTCAGGTCAGTGAGAATTACGTCCTGGTCAGTACCCAATGCCGCGAGATGTTCTGACCAAAAGATGGGAATGCCCAGGAGCCTCCACGGTTCTGGAGAATCCTTGATGCTCAGGGCAGCAGGATACCAGATGTTTGGAGCGCCTGCGGTAGCACTTCCCAGAGTGAGCATCTGAGGCAACGCTTGCTTGACGCTGGGGTTCATGATCCAGATTGCCCGGGCTTCAGACCCTGGAAGCAGATTCGCATACATCTTGCAAGCATCCTCGATGCGGAACACCGAGCCAGTTGCGATGCTTACGCTATCCAGACAGGGAGCATTCAGGAGACCCAGCGGCTCATTCACGCCGGAGCCTTTGATGAACGCCTTATCCTCAAACCACCCCAGAGCTTCCGCGAACAGCCTCGTCAGAACCTGGTTGAGGCCCACAGCGTTATCCTCAAGCAGCTCATTGCTGGCATAAGTCAGAAGTGCCAGCTTCTTTGCCATGAGGACACACTGAGCAAATGCCGGGTTCGAGACGCTTATTGAAGCGCCCTCAGCCGTCCAGTTTCCCGTAACACCGCCATACACATTCTCGGCATGGGTGGTGTCATTTATGCGGGGGATTTTGATGACGTTGGTGGTTGTAGGTATGTTCCAGGCTCTTGACCGGACGATTGGCTCCTGGAGTGGGATCGACAACAGTGTTGGCACAAACTGTTCAGCGACTGTGAAGCCGCCTAACGACCCCTGACCCTCTTCCAGATAGCCAGTAGTCTTAAGCGCGGAGTTCCAAAATGCCCTCATTAGCTTCTCAGGGACTACCACGCCATCAGATTTTAGCTGATCGGGCGTCAATTCCATTGACCTGAGTATCGGCCCTTCAGCCTTGCCGTAATGCGTAGCTTCGCGAAGTTCCTTGAACAGTCCGCCAAGATGAGCACCCTCCAGAAGGTCTGGCTCTTTCACAGGGAGGTCGCCAGTAGCTTCCTTCTGCTTCTCAATGAGGTCGTCGAGGGATTTCTTCATCTCATCAACGTCCGCAGCGAGAAGGTCTATCGAGTCGGGTGACAACTCGTCGGTATTGACGCCCATTTTCTTTTTGATTTCCATGAGTTCAGTGGGCGTCTCGTATTCCTTGTTATTAAGTTTATCAACCTGCTCATCAAGTTTCTTTTTCAGTTCTTCCGGTGTTGCTTGTGGCATTGTACTTCACCTCTTAGCCGTATTTGCGTTGTTTCTTATCCGTCGGCTAATGGCGCCAGCAATGCCCACCTAATAGCGCCATGACGACCGAAGCCGTCATTACTATCGCCAGTGGTCATAAACCTACCATCGCTACCGTAAGGGGACTTATCCAGTCCCGCCTAGCGCAACCCTCATTTTCGCGTTGAGGACTGCAATATCGTGCCGAAGGGATTTTATCGCCTCGGCTTGCTTTTTTATTTTCAATTCCTGCTGAACCATGAGGTCAAAATCCTCGTCGGTGTATTCGATCATATCAGGAGCCGGGCCTTTCTCAGTATCGAAACTGGCAACGAGTTCGCGCTGTTCCTGCAATTTCTCCATGCTTCGAACCAGAGCCTTCCCTGTAGGGATGCCCTCCTCGTCAGATATAAATTCAGCGTAGTCAACCAGCTCCCGTATATGCGCTCCTGAGAATCCTTCCGTCTTTTTCGCTATGTCGATCAGAGTTTCTTTGTCAACGCCATCCGTCCATGTTGCAAGCATCTGATGTCTCTGCTTAACATCGGGGAGATCAAAGAGTATGACATGGTGGAAACGTCCCGGCCTATCTATCAAGGCCTTCGGCAATCTCTGGGGGAAGTTTGTCGTGAGTACGCTCATAACCCCCTTTGTGGCGCGAATGCCATCCATCTCTGTCTTCATAGCATCAGTAGAGCCGCCGCCCAGCCACCCGTCAATGTCCTCCATGAATAGGATCGTGGGAGCCAGCCGTCTTGCCATGTTGAAAGCCAGGTTGATGATCCGCGACGAAGCGGAATAGCCGAAGTCCCTGGAGCTTACCCAGATGTAGGTTGACTCTGTGACGTTCATCATTATGCGCCCGGTCATTGTCTTGCCAGTTCCTGGAGGGCCGACCATCAGTAGCCCGCGGCTCTTGCCGTCTTCCAGAACGCTCATAGACTTACGGATAGCCGTCTTGTCTTCGTCTGGTATTACAACGTCATCCCATACCTCGTCCGTGGGGTCCAGGAACTCACCGGAGAGGGAAAACTTCTCGCCCTTCATCATGACGTTTCCAGACGCGTCCTTATGAATCCCATTCAGAATTTCACGATTTGCGTCTGCTTTTTCTGCGGACGTAATCACACTGAAGTCCAGGCCATACCAACTCGCCGAAAAGTTTAGAATGATATTATAGCCATCAGCCTCGCAGAACTTTGTACCGCTAACGAGATATTCGCCATACTCATCCCGGGTCAACTGTATTTTATCAGTGATAGGGGGTGTCTCTTCGCCTTTACTGGAAAAGCGCCGAATATCGTGGACGGTGAAATCAGCAGTCAGTCTCTGGATAGCATCCATATAAGAACCCAGCAATGGGGATGGAATCTCGTAGCTGTTCATGTATATGTTCTTAATCTCACAACTCAGATAATCAGCATATAGCGTGTATTTGAACGACGAGGTTACGTCCTCCAGAACCGGCAGGTCGAATGCGTCAGACAGGCTTTTATTCCACTTCCCATCTGGCGGAGTAATGCCTCCATACACTTGCTGGAGATAGGCGTCTGATTTTGCACTGGCAACCTTCACGGTTGAACACATCTCATTCCACATGCTCACAGATACCGGGATAAAACCATCCTCAGCCTTCTCAAGCCCTTCGCGCCTCATGGCTTCTATGGGGTCGCGCTCCTCTATCTCAACAGGCTCCCAGCCTCCAGCAACGTCGCCGGCGGACGTCTCTATAGTTTCCGTATCTTCAACCTGTTCACGCAATTCCTCTTCATTGAAGAGTGCCTTCAGTTCAGCGTCCTCGTATTCCTTGAACTCCGGCACAGGCTTGTCAAATTCCTTGTAATGCTTCGCAAGGTGGTTATAGACGCCCTTCTTGTCGCCTGAAGGTATAGCAACCCCGCCACGGCCTCCCAATAGAGCGACCATAGCGGCTGCAACTCCACGCCATACTGTGCTGTGCCCACTGGCCTTGTGATGTGGGAGCTTGTATGATCCTTTCACGTCTGCATTCTCAGAGTCGTACCAGGTACTCATGAGCTTGAGATCGGATACCTCTGCGGCAGATCTCTCCGCCGGCCCGTTCCATGCTGTGTCTTCTGGAGCCAGGCTGTGTTTCTTGAAGGGGATCACGGTTTTGGAAACCGAATGCTCGATGGCTGTCTTCAATCCTTTCGTTCTTATCTCTCCATTTGCATATCGCTCTGCCACAGCGTCGGGACAGGAAGGAACGGGTACGCAGGAGATTTCTAGAAGTTCCACGTCAGTGTAAGTCCTGAGCGGCCTGTTGAATGCCTCCCCGTCTTTTGCTTGCTCGTCGTCATCATTCCACTCGTTAGGGATGAAGCCCACAGAAAACGTACTCATGAAACCGTCCTTGTATAGCTCATAGATTTCCTTCGCCATTGCTGTATCTGCAAACTGCGGCTTGAACTTCAGGCCGTTCTTCTGTGGCTTCAGCCATAGCACTTTCCCAATGGGCGGCCGCGTGTAGTCATGCGCCCATAGAAGGACTTTATTTTTCTCGTAGTTCTCCAAATCCCATGCGTCATGAGCGATAATTTCATGGTCACGATCCAGCACTGGACGGGACGCCCATGCTATAAAACTTCGTTCGTCGTCATCAAACGACCCTTTCTCAATCCTTGTCTGCGCGAACATCTTATCCAATACTACTGCCATAACGTCACCCTTTGGTTATTCCCCCTGTATCTCTAAATCTTTGGCTCTCATACTAGCTATTTTTTCATCGTCACTCATGATATGCGATCCGTCTCCGTGTTGGGCAGACTCTTTCCCCTCAATGTCAATCCCTGCTTCGCGGGCCGTTTCTTTACATATATATTCGAGATGCGCTATAGACCCGGCACCCATTTCCCCTGACCTCGTTTTCAAAAACAGATATATCTCTCTCACTGCCGCCCCCAGCTTATCTATTACCGCCTGCTTTGCTTCACAGTGGACACAGAGCTTGACTTCTGTATCTGCTGGTTCGTTCGGATTGCCCGGCCTTTTGTTTGGAGACTCACATATTTCGCCAATTTCACACCATCTGGGATCGCAAGGTAGACGACACAAAATATTGCCGCCTGATGTTTCTGCTGCCTCTTCCCCTTCTGGTTCGTCTTTCGATACCTTAACCCACCCGGTCGCATTGCAACGACCGCAGCGCACAATGTTATCTTCGTTTGGTGGACTACGCCGGATTGTTATATATCGCGCCCCGTAACAAATATCACACAGAGCCATCCCCGCCGCCGGCGAAGCCAAAAGCACTGCGGTATTTTTTTTCACTTTGCAGCAATAGAGATAGGCGTCACACTCTTTGCAATCTACTACTCTCATTCTCATAATTCATTCCCCCTATATTACGAAATCCTGAGCCATCATTGAACACCTGCAATTTATCACCTCAGCCGCCGGCCCGCTCCAATCCCTGGGAAAGCGAACGCCAATGCTGAACTCATCCTTTAGCGGAACAACCTCGCCGTCAATAGCTCTGTGAGTGTCCCTCGTCAGGTTGTCCCTCGTGGCGATCCATTTCTTCGTATCCACAACTCCGCTGGCAACCATAGCCTCCAAATTCCCCGCACTGTAGACGCCGCCAATCTCCGTTCTGGCTATGGTATTGACCCTGGACTTCTTCGTGAAGCCAAACACTTTCTTGACTCGCTGCTCGATAACCGGGATGCTGTCACCGTCCTTGATGGCTTCTGCGAACTCTGCCTTTAATAGCCTCGTGGTCTCCTTATTCACCTCGAATGAGAACTTGTGGAGCTTGTCTTTGATAATCTTCGCTATGTTGGGATCCTTCAAGTCGAAGTCCAGGGCTAACGTTACCCCCAGCGCGTGGTTAATATCCTTCACGCTGGCAACCCAGCCCTCCCCCATCGAGGTCTCTACAAACGGTTTTGCAGCCCCCTCAAGGATCAACTGCCATTCATCAGGGTCGAACAACCAGGGCTGATATATGTCCGATGGCGCTTTCTCTGGGGGCGGGTTCTTCTTAACACGCTTTAGTACGTCAGTCTCTTGCTTAGTAAACGCTTCTCTGAGAACCGGCTTGAACTTGCGCTCCTGCTGGGCTGTAGTCTTGGCAAAGCGATTCCATCTCAGAGTCATCTCCAATTCGTCTGCAACGCCCTTGATGATTTCATGCTGTATCTGTATCGCAAAGCCCATTATTCACCCTTCTCACAATACTCACGACAATGCTTGAGGTAGCTGCCCATGAGATACCCGCCAACACATTGCCATGAGATTATTGCTATGAGCCAATACAGCCACATCACTCATTCCCCCTATGCTATCTGGACAGCGTGCGGCCTCTTGACCGGCACTTCCCCAAATGCGGGCACAAGCTTCGCGCCATCGTATCCTTGCATCTGCTCATCACCCATCATGAGTGCTTCCATCTTTGTCCACTCAGTTTCGGATATTGGCACAGCCTCATCTATAATCACCGCACTGGAGAAGCCAACCTTTGCCTGCAACTCGTCAACTGACGGATAACCCAGCGACAGCAGAAGGTCATTTATATAGCTCTTCGCTGAGGCTGCGCCCTGCTCTGAGGCCTTCCAGCAACGGGCGTGCCATGAGCCATTTATGCCCGTCTTTTGCCCGAACAAAATCTCCTTATTACATCCCACACATCGTTCCATATCAAAATTCTTTTTACGCATCTTCATTCCCCCTGTCTGGAGTTTTGCGTTTCTGAATAGCATCTTCGTGTGACATCCCATTTTGTATATCAAGTAAATATCCCGATATCCTTCTAGCCATTTCCCCCCAGCAACCATGTTGCCTTTCTGGTTCTTCTTTGCTATCAAGGCACGCCAGGCCTTCAGTCAGTTCCAGTATATTCATCATTCCCCCCACATTCTGCTCTTTGCTTCATCCAATGCCTTTGTTGCCATGTCGCTAATCTGCGTCTGTGTTGGCTGCCTGGAGACTTCAGTTCCCAGAGGCACCTGGTTCATGTTAATATAAGCCACGTCGCCACCCTCTATCGGTTCAAGCCCCCGTTTCTTTCTTACCTCGTTTCTGGTGGCTATTCCAGACTCCACAAAGTTCGTATCCTGCTTCAGCTCAAACTCTTTGTCCTTAGATACCGGATCATCAAACTCAACATAAATCGGGTCTTTCTTGTAGAGTGGAATCATCTGGGCGTTCAACGCCTGCTGTATCAAAGTGAGCATTGGGGCGATACTGAACATCTCGATCTGCGTCATGCTTGCATCCAGCGCCATCCTGCTATTTATCTTGTTGGTTATCATGGCAGGCGGGACGCCCATGTTCGCGGCAATATCATCCTTCAAATGTATTCGGCTGCCCTGGTAGGCCATCTCTCTGGGAGACAAGCCCAACGATTCAACCTTGACGTTTTCCCCGACCATTGTGCCGCCCGCTTTATTGGGGCCTCGAAACTTTTCATTGTACTGCTTCAGATAGGACTCCTTCTCCTTTTCCGTCCAACTTCCCTGGGTACTCAAAAACGTTGCTGGTATCCCCCCGTTCCTGAATATAGCCGCCTCAAAAGCATATATGTTCTGGAGCAGGTTGAAGTCATCGGCAGCGCCCATAAGATCGCCGCGTCCATAGAACTGAAACTTCGCTCCGGGTGCCGGGCTCTTGAAATGCACAACCTCGTCAGGAGCGAACGTCTTTGTCTGGCTGCCCCGCTTGTAAACGTATCCACCCACAAACAAATTCTTATCAGGCTTCACTCTCATGTATTCCGCAGGTGCTATCCAGATGGCGTTCGGGATCCCAAGACTGTCTTTGATTAGCACCCAGTAGCAGTTCCCTGTCAGACCTAAATATGCTGCCGTCAGATACTTCAACTGATAGGCATCATAGAAGGCGTTCACGTTTGTCAGCACGTCAATGAGCCTGTGACCGCCAACAACCTCCTCCACGTCATCAGCCAACGAGAGGACTGAGCCAGGGGCGGCTTTTTCCAACAGCTCAGTCCTTCGTGGCTCCGGGACGGCCCTGGTCCGCGTCACATAGAGGATGGATTTCCTGCTCTTGCCTTTGGGTCTGTATATCCTGAGTTCTGATGCCCCCACTTTTTTGGCAGTGAGTGACAGAGACGAATGCACAGGGCCTTTATTTGCGGCTATTTGGGACTCGTAATTGCTGGGAGTGACCTTCGTTCCAGTAAGGCCAGCAGTGTCCATGTTGATCCATCCCAACTCCCCTGTGCTAGAGTCCCCTTGTATTTGCTTTCCGCCCCACTCATTGAAAAGGATATCTTTTGCCCAAGTTATGATTCCCTTCATATAACAGCCTCATATCCCCTATTCCCCCAATATCTCCTTAATAGCAATGCTGGTGTTCATTGATACATCACCAAATCCCATCTCGAAACAACTGTCATATCTTTTGACCAGCGCGTCGAGATTATCGGCTACCTCCTTCAAAGTCGTACTGCCATAGGCACCGCGTTGGCTTAAATAACTCTGTAAAAACGTAAGCCGGGAACTTCCAAGCTCATCCAAATCAATGCCGCATTCCGCAAGTTCTTCCCTGTATTTCTCCATGCCCGGCTTCAACCTGCTTTCTATGGTGGGCAGGTTCTTATACCATTCAAACTCGGTTATTTCCTTTGGTAATCCACTCATTTCATTCCCCCTTATTGCCTGGCGGACTTCCGATACTATTTCGCTAACCAAATGCAATCCGCTGGGCTTACAGCCCTGCTTTATCCGCTTGTCCAGAGTGTCCAAATCATCGACAACCAAACGAGTGTGTGTACTACGGAAAAGGCTCATAAACTCAAATACACAGTCTTCATGGTCGGCCTCTGTTTTGCACTCATTCTGGAAAAGCCTGCGTATTCTTTCGGCTTTCATCATTCATTCCCCCCGTGTTTTCCAAAGACGGTAGATCAATTGCAGACCATTCGCCGCAACGATGATAGTCCCTACAACGATAAAACTAAATCGGCGTTGCTCATACGCCATACCAAAGACGATTCCCCCACACAGGAACGCGACTAAATTAAGCAGTTTTGCTATCATAACACATTCCCCCTCAATAACCCTCATCACGATCATCGGCTCCCGGGCCCTTTATCCGCTTGAGGTCTACCGCCACGCCGTAATATCCATTGCTCGCGCCATACCATCTGATAGTGACAGTGCCCTTGATTGTCGATAAATCATAGAACGTCCAGCGCCAAAGATCATCATATTTAGCATCTTTGGGCGGCTTCTCTTGATTCGCGTGTTCGGTTGACTTCAGTATAGGTGTTCCGATCAAGTCCTGGAAGTCGCCTATGACTTCTTCGATGTCTACATGCTCACAACAATCGTTGCTATGATACATTCTCCAGACAGTGTGTCCACCCTTCGCGGTGAATAAAATCTCGTCGCTGTCACCATAACGACTTTTCTGTCTCTCGACTTTCTCCAACGTCCGCCCTACTAGATTAGCAAACTTTACTTTTGGCATAGCTCATTCCCCCTACAAAAACCATACTTTCGATTGACCTTCTGGATTGAGGTGCGTATAGACTGCATACCGCTCCGCATCCATCAGGTCATCAAATATCTTCACCGGCACCTCCGCCGGCAATACATTCCCGTCTTTGTCTTCTTTGAGCTTATAAGTCTTCTTCTCTTTCAGTATGTTAGTCGAGTCGCCACATATCTTTGGATGGTGAGTTTTCACGAAGTCGATCCCCGGCTTGACTGCGTTGTTGGCTGGCTTGATGTTGAACCCAGAATTGTGAATCCACGAGATGATGTCAGGTCGTGACGGATCTGCATATATAGGCGCTGAAGGATGCACCTCAAGGAAGATAAGCCGCTCTATGACGTCTGGCGTTTCCAGCCCGGACTCATATATCAACTCCCGTTCGAACAACTCTTCGTCCAGGCTTCCGATCTCCGTCAGTGCTGTCGGATGATTGAAGCCGAAGTCCAGCCCATACCACACATCGTCAAACTCCGCCGGCCAGTCCTTCGGATCTATGGTATCATAATTGCTGTATATAATATGCTTCAGGACGCCCCACAGTCCCTCAGAGTATATCTTCCAGAGCGTTTCGTCTTTCTCTTTGAGTCCCGTCAAGCGGCTGGTATACACCTCGTCCTTCAGCATCAGGTTATCACGCCATGTCGAGCGCATTATGGTGGTGTCTTTGAGGTCGGTCTTGGGGTTGTCGCCATCAAAGAACTCTTCAGGAATCCACTGGTTTGATAGGATCGGATTGAAGCTCATGGCGATCTGCTTGTAGGATGGGGTCTCTCCACGGAGGCGGAGGTCTACCTGCATGAAGTCTGGATAGGAGAACTCGGTTGTCTCTTCCATCCAAACGCTGGTCAGGTTCTCGATACTCTTCAGTTTCTCCGGATCGTCCATCCCCATACAGAAGAATTGCGATCCGCCCGGGAAGGTATAGGAAAGCGTGGTCTTGTTGACCTTAGTTCGCGACCACAGGCCAAACGCTCGGATGTAGTTACCAACAACGTCAAACACCGACTTCCTGACTGCTGGCTGTGTCTTTCTCAATCCCAGGAAGAACTCTTGATAGTTCTGCTTCATGGCCTTGATGATACGCAGGATGAACTTCTGAACCAGGAAATGGGACTTGCCAGAACCTGCACTGCCATACTCAACCAGGAACCTGTCGTGGCATTTCAGATGTGGCACAAATATGGGGTTTATGGTTGTGCTATATGTCGGCAAGTGTTACGCCCTCCGGTAATTCAACGCTGATGTCCAGGCTGCCAAAAATCTCCGCCTTCTCAACAGGCTTCAATCCCGCCCTGTCAAGAATATCCTGAGCAGCCCTGATCCTCACCCCGTCCTCTTTGCTTCCGTCTTTTCTCAATTCTATCAAGGTTTCTGCTGCCTCGGTAGAGTCGGCTTCCAACAACTCCTGGGCTTCCTGAATAGCTCCATCCAGATAATTCCGCATGGCTTCTCTGACGCGATCATTTGTATTCATCAATCTGGATGCCGCTGTACGTGCGTAAACCCTGTCTTCAGTACCATAGGCATCCATATATGCCTCTGTCCTCGACATGCCTTTAATCCGATTCTTGACAAATTTCTTTTGGTTCGCATTCACCGACTTCGGCCTCCCCCTTGAAAGCATGACACGCTTTATCTGTAAACCGCCGGAAGCCGTATCCCTCCCGGCATATAACTCTCTTCGCCAAATACTTATCAATCATCACATTATGGCATTCACCACAGGTATGCCGTTTTCTCTTTTCATCCATAGCTGTAATATCTTGGTTTCTGGTAAGTCATGATACCCTCAATTATGGTGGAGAAGGTCAGAGGGTATATCACAGACCTTCTCCTTCTACCTGTTAGGCTTTATATATTTCAATATAACACACTTTGTCTGCAGCGTCAAGAAAAATCACTGGCTTTTGCCAAATATCGTCATTACCCATACTCTTCCCGATACTTCTCAATCCTTCGCGGGTAGATACGAAACATAGCGAACTGCTCTCGCTTATCTTCACCTCTGCCGCCCATCCAGCGCGTCCTGATTTCTATTGGCACGCGGCGCTTATGCAATAAACAAGCATGTGGGTAGATATCTAAATATCTATCCACCCAATTAGTGACCTGCTTTTCCGGAGACAGCCTCTTCTCCAGCGCCAGCGCCAGCGCCTTCTGATATGTGGCAGGATATGACCGCCCCACTTTCCTGGCAACAGACTTGGCGCTCAACCGCGGCCACCAGAGTCTGAGCATTTCTATCTCCTGGTCAGTCCACTTTGGATTCATAGATGCTCGACCTCCCAATTAGTGATAGTACCTCATCTCGACTTTACTTCCTTCACACAAAACCTCGGTAACGTCACAGTCAGGATAATGCTTGCGGAATTCACCCAATGAATATCGCAAAGAGGGCAATGATACTTTCCGCGTTAGGCAAATGATAATTTTTGCACCCACTTTAACCCATCCCTGGATCATGTGCCTAAAGGTCAAAATGTCTAGCAATCCCTCTTTCTCTGGCATCACATCTCGAAATGCGCCATCAATCCACTTCTTACGTGGCGTGTCGTTGCGTATCTCCACTACAAAATATCTCCAATGGTTGCTCATAAATGCTCAACCCCCCAGCCTTCAGGTAAGTCATCCAGCAACTCCAGCGCCAGCGGAACTCTGTGGCAGTGCCAGGACGTACCGTTGGACTTGAGGGCATCGTGACATCCACAAAGAAGGATTATTGCACGCCCTTCGGATCTTATCCACTTCAATAGAATCCCAAATGAATATTCCGCCCCTTTAATCTTACGGAAATCAGTGGCGTACTGTCGCAATCCTGCTTGTGTCGAACCAAAGGGATTGTAAAGGGCTGACAACTCGTTATATGTAGCAACAGGCCAGGTGCCATTGATAAGGCTACCCATCCCATAAATACCTTGTCGGAAAAATTGGCCGTTGCGCGATCCGCACTCATGTTTTCTTATGTCAACAATACTCAATCCCTGACCGCCAATTTGGGTGTTAAGTCGACAGAGCCTATGTTGAAAAACTGTCCTTCTCTGCTTATGAGTGCCTTCCAATATCCCGTAACCAATCGTGTAGAACTTCGGCATCATTCCCCTCCCCTGGAGCATATCGGCACTATCTCCGCCTGCAACTCCGCCAGCTTCTCTTCCCCCAGTATACGCTTCAGGTTATGCTTGAGGCACAAATCCGGGGTTATCTGGCGCATCTTGGTTATCAGTTCAAGCAACTCGCTTGCATCCGGTTCGGGAAGTTTGACTTTGCTTGTGTTTGCACCGATGGAGATTATGTCGGGGTCAGCTTCTTGTAGCCATTGAATTGTTCTATTCCCCCATCGGATTACGGGTTCAATCGAAACATGCGTCCTGAAATGACATTCTTGCCTCATCTGCTTCACCCAGTAACCTACTTTTTTTATGGCATCAATTCTTGTATTTGGGGACGGGGCAAAGCTATATTTCCAAGCATCCGTTCCTTCGATTGTTGCGCCCAAAATCGCTCCGTGGGGGAAATGTTGCCAAAGATTTAGATACCTTGATGGGTTTTTGGTCTGGAGCAAATACTTGTTGAACGGCTCTTTTATGCACTTGTCGAGAATTGTTGCAATCAATTTTTCAGGCACATTCTCCGCAAACAAATCTGTCGCACTGCATACGAAAATCCTCTTGTCCTCCCCCTTAATCTCCGCCAGCCCCTTCTCATCCATGCGTGGTTCGCCGGAGTATTTCTCTTTGTTGACCGGAAACCGCTTCATGGCCTTCATATAGCAGTAGACACATTTATGCTGACACTCACCCGCTAAAGGATTGACGCATTTATCAACCCATTTATACATCTGGTTCTGTGCCATCATTCACCTCCGCCTTGATCGCACGCTTTATTACCGCCCTGATTGCCCGCTTAATTCTTTCCTGCTTAATAGCCTCATCCAGCATCTTTGGAAACTTGGCTATTGTCTTCTCAAATGTCTCGTTTGTCACTTGAAACACCTCCTTGCTTATCAGCCCATAATTGTCATCTCCGCTTACTTCACGTCATCAAGTGCCTCTGCCGCCACTTTCACAAGTTCGTTCAGCCTGCTAATTCAGCCTTGAGAATAGCCATGACCTGATTGACCGTCTCAATGCTTATACCGAGATTAGCAAACATTTTCAATAGATTATCCTCGATTTTCTGGTGTTCCTTCAGGATTATCTTGTTGTACTTCTCGCCAAAGTCAATGTCCATCTGGATCGGTTCTTTTGATTTGGGTTGTGCCATTTACTTATTCACCTCCTCTCCGTTGCTGAGTAAAAACTGCTCAAAAATATACGCTGCGTAAGCTCTTTGATTCTACTTATGAAATGTGGCTCCAAATAAGACCACGCTTGATGGCACTGATAGTTCTGAGGTCAACACCAAATTTGGGGGCTATTTTTTTCTGTAACCAACCTTCCAACAGCAGCATCCTAATCTCTATAACGTTGGCCTCGGAAAGTTTAGCTCTGCCGTTTGTTTCGCCACGCGCCTGCCTGGATCGTCTCGATCTATCACGCATGTTATCAGCATGTGTTCCCAGATACAAATGTGCTGGATTAACACATATCCGATTATCGCATTTATGAAGAACGTGCATTCCTTCCGGGATTTCTCCATAGGTGGCGAACCATGCGAAACGATGTGCCGCTTTTGATCTTCTATTCCTATCGCTCATTTGCCCATAGCCGTCAGTGCGCAAACTCCCACACCATTCCCAGCAACCCAGAAGATCATATCCCCTATCAACTCGACGCCAGAAATTCTGCTTTCGCTCTTTTTCGGTATATTTTGGTCTACCCATGATTTCCTTTCTGGCCTTCCAAAAATTGCCTGAAAATGTACTCAGAATACTTTGGCGGCACAGCTTCGCGCAAAGTTGCCTTGTGCGTCAGCCACGGAATTCCCATAGCATATTGCCAGGTCTCCAGTTGATTCCTGCCTGGAAGCCCTTTTAACTTGCAGAAATTATGCCCGGCATAATCCCCTCCGTTCCCTGCAACAGTGACATAATAGCCATCCTTCACCATGCCCCTATGCTTGATGTGTTCTAGCTGAGCGCATTCAAAGCCGTGGATCTCAAATATCCTATGCCGGATCACCTTCAAGCCAAACATCTCCCCGCATAGCATTAGGTCTTTTCGCAGCGGTGCTCCAGGAGTGTTCTCTATAACAAAGGGTATCCCTGACTCAAGCAGCTTGCTCCTGGTCATGGCTATAAGATCCGGCCACTCCCTTCCGCTATTGCGCCATCTTGCCGCAGCGTATGAATACGCCTGGCATGGGGGAGATGCCCAGGCAAAGTCAAACCTGCTCAACCAATCGCCGGTAAGCCTGCCAACGTCGGCATGGAAAAACCAATACGGGTATTCGGTCTGATCCAGAATATCCACACCAGTTACCCAACTGGCTCCGGCTTGCATAATACCGGATGAAGCGCCTCCTCCTCCGCAATATAGATCAACTACAGTCATGTTGCCAATATCCCCCGTATCCGATCCATCTCTGTGTCCAGGTCCTGCAAACAATCAGCCTTTGACATAACTGGGAAATGCTCATCACCCGCCTCTGACCATTCCGCATACTGCTCTTCCAGCTCCTTCAGCTTCCTCTCGAAAGCGTCGCGCCTATCATACGATAGCGATCCCGGAGTGACTGTTTTTTGTTCTGCGTACCACGTCGGGTGCTGTGCAATATCAACCACAAAACTTAGTGCGTCTATCGGATTTGGCTTCTTGCCATTCTGATCCTTTAACATTGCCGGTGCCCTATCTATAGCCTCCAGCAACTTGTCAATATCACCATCAACGCCTTTGGCTTCAAGAGCCTGCCTGCAACAGCTATCTGATGGTTCTGCCGCCAGTTGATGCGACCATTTATATAACACGGCTTTTCCCAATGTGGTTATATCATCACTGATATTTGATACGGTTGATTCCTTATCTGTGAATTTATCATCAAAATTATTATCATCGGCTGATCTTATATTATCTTCTTTATCCTCCTCTGATCTTAGGATGGGGCCGGGTACTGTACCCCCTACTGTACCCTCAACCCGTCCTCTACTGTGCCCACTACTGCCCCATATTTGGGCGGGTAAGTCCATTTCCCCAGTCCACATGCCCTTGTAAAGCAACAGCTTTTTATAGTTAATTTCGTACTTTGCACACGTACTACGCCCGTAGTTTCCAGAGGTAAATTTCAAAAGAGGCTCTCCATCTATCTTGAACTTGGATAAAGTTAAGCGTCTGCGGCGTACAGATTTTGGGGTATTCCCACCACCTATACCCATTGCCTGTTGGTTGTTGAGATCGAATGGCATCTTGAATCCTTTATCATTATGTTCCAGAATAAGACCAATTAGAAACGTGAACGACTCCTCAGAAAGTTTGCAGGCCAGGCCATGCTTGTAAACGCCAAGCATAACATCCAACAATGTAAAAGGACGGTCGTTCATTTAGTTCCGTCCTTTCCATGAAATTTTGCGTGATCAGAACTACATAATACAATCACATCCATAGGCTCTTCACATCCCAATCGTTCATAGGTTCTGTGGTGAACATGGAGTGGCAAATCATTTCTATTGCATAGCATACAGCGACTACCGGCTCGTTCTATAGCCTCACCGCGAACTTGTTGCCAATATTCAGAATTTAGATATTCTGTATATGATGAATATCCACCAAAGAATCCGGGTTTCTTACAAGCATCTATTAGACAGAATAGATAAGCTTCATCATCAATGGTCTCTTGATATTTTATCTTTAATTCTTTTCTAAACTGATCTACTTGTGCATAAGCTATTAGTGCGGACTTCAAAAGACTAAAAGGATTCGTCGGGTTGCCAAACTCGTTTATTGCCGCAATATCAGATGGCTGTGAAGGATCATCTGCCACTGAGAATAAACGGCTTCCTGGAATGTATTTATCCAATAGTACGCAAACACGCTTATATCTATCTGGATATGTTGCATCTAAAGGGTTTGGTTTTGCTTCTGGTTGGTCAGTCATATCAGTAGCCTCCTAAGTTCGGTCTGAGCTAGTGGGTGACTTAGGACACCCACTAGCAACAAGACCAGGCAATAAGCCTCCCGCTGGTAGCAAGCCAACGAGATGTGAATAGCAGCTTGGCAACTGCTTGATTTCCACTATTTAGTATAGCATAAAGTGAGTGTAAAGTCAATGAGAATCTATGCCTTTCTGCGATTCGGAAAGGTATCTGACACCCAACATACGACAAACTGACTATTTTCTGAAAAGTCAAGTTATATTTGGTTGTATCACAGGGATGTAAGCCATTCCACCGAAGTAATTCTGACGATGGCGGCAGACTAATCCCTTGTTGGATGTTGCGCCAGATCAGAGATGCCATCAGTCAGTCAGTTGCGTCAGGTAAATCCTATCTCTGGTATAGGAAAATGACTGCGCAGATGAATCAGAACATCTGGCGAAAGCCTGATAAGAATGCCAGTGAAGTATCTAACTTCAAAGACAGCGTAGTAGTTCTCCACAAATACCAAAACTGCCACTTCATGATTTCTGGCTTGCTCCCTTGTCAACTGTCGCAGTGTCTTTCTGGCAAACTCCCGGCCTTTTCTAGTGTTGGAATATATCCCACTGAGATTGTATGCCAGAAGAACACAGATGATATGATACAGAATCTGTACCTGGTTGGTAGACGTGAACTCAGCCATATCCCATGCTCCATCCTTCCACTGCCTGTGGTCTTCTTCTATCTCTGGCCGCAGTTGGTACGTCTGAATCATACGTTTGCCTGTAAGAGTAAGCTTGGTAGTGGCAAACACCCAATGCTTGTAGTCTTCCCTTCCACCACTGCCATCCTTGCCTTTTTCTAACTCCCTTACCACGCAACCAATCAGGGGAACACGGCATTCATCCCAGAAGTAATCCACATGCTCTACCTGCTTTATCTGTTGATGTTCTCTTGTGGGATGCTTCTCCCATGGAATATCATCATGGTAATACGCTGATTCTATGGCATCTTTATGACCATTCATATCGCTGCGCAGGGGTATAAGGGTATCAACTTTGCGCTTTAGCTTCATTGTGGACATGATCTTCCCATCTATGTATCCCATATCCACTATGAGCATGTCCCCTGGCTTCAGATGTGGCGACTTCAGCATTATGTCCTTACAAAGCGTCAAATCATGCACTTGAATGGCGCCAAAGGCCATGGATGTGATTATCCCGCCATCATCAAGCAAGCTACGAAGACTGCCAAGCTTGTAGCCACGCTCCAACTCGTCTTCATCATTGAGAACTACTCCGCTACCTTCGTAGTTCTCATTCTCGTAGTTCACCACCAGCTTAGTGCAGTCCAGGATGTGCAAGCATGGAGCATAGTCTACTTGTCCAAGATATGCTCCACCAACATAGCGGTTATACCAATCCAGCAACTCCTGTGGAGTCATGTCATACAGCATCTTGCGGATTACATCGCCATTGAATGGCGCATTCTCCTGTGTTCCACGTCTTGATATACCTTCTCCTTCCACTAATACCTTCACATTCAAACCCAGTTCCGCTAAGAGCATTGGTGAGTGTAGCGCGTATGGCGACTGACTTATGGCGTACATATCCTGAAAGTGACCAGCTATGCTGGCACTCAGTATCTGCTTGACCGTTATCTCACACTCCTTTCTGGGGTCTGGAAAGCTCTTGCTCAATTCGTCTATCAGACCGCCGCGTAAACCATAAATCATGAAGTCATCTGTTATCTGTTCTACGCCATACTCTATACTATCCACTTGACCCAGTTTCAGCTTATCTAACACTTTTCTCGGATGTTGATTCAGTATTTCTATATCTCGCATACATATATATACGTTTTCAAACCGACGCCGGTTTATACCCTTTCCGAATTGCAGATGCCTTTGCCCTTATGACCAGCATTCTTATGGTAGATTTCCAGCTTCTTCAACGGGAGATTTGGAATCTTACTATCTATGTCCATCAGAAGGACATTCATTTCTCCCCTTTCTGCTATCGGCAAATAACTAATACAATTTCGGTTGCAACTTCTCCGGTAGATGCGAGATATTCAGCCGGATCAACTTCGTATATCCCGTCCTCATCTTCGTTTATCCTAGCCGTTGTGATTTTACATTTCTGATAAAACATATCATCTGCAAAAATCATAAGTTCCGTATCATCATGGTAATTCAATAGTGCCGTCCGGAGTCCTTTTACTGTCATCCTATCCCCTTTCTGGTTGTCAACTACTCCCGCCCTACCGCCCGTTTGTTACTGGTTGCCAATTAGGATCATAAGTCGGTGTTGGCTCTATGGTAATCACCCCCTTTCTGTGGTGGTGACTACTTCGGTATCAATGCCTCCAGATATTCGTTAAGCCCCTGTATATCCCCAGCATCGGCCAGCCCAGAATGTCTATACAGAAACTTTACCTCTCCTTCGGACTGAAAGTCAAGTTCCAATATGTCGATTGCAACCGGCGACTCGTGTAATACATTGCGAACCTTATGGATTAGCAAGTTATTGCTCCGTGAAACTATGATTCGCTTACCGTCTCCGCAAGGTTCTACTATCATCTGCTTCATCATATCCCCTTTCGCCCATCTGGGCTATATGGAGCCGAACGCCGGATATAGTAGGGTGGTAGCACGCCCGGCTCCGTGTTGTTTATCTACAGAAGGGTTTCAGCAGGCTCTAATTCTGCCTCCAGGGCGGTTATCATTTTAGCGCCCTCATCTTCAGTCATCGTGGCCATTCGCTTCGGAATGTAGCCTATGGTCTCATATACCTTGTGTCTGAAGTCGCCTGAACCCATACCCTTGTATCGCGGACCCTGTGCAAGCTCTTTCATCCTGCTATAGGCTAACTTGCTAATAGTATCAGGCGGCTCGGTCTCCCCCGGCCTCACAGGAGTTCCTTCGTCATCAATGTCCAGTACCGGGGCTGCGCCTCCCGCTTGCCGATACTGTTCATTATGCCACTCTAGCTCGCTGGCTTCGTCAACGACTCTCTGCACCTTCGCCACTTCCAGCATCATCAAAGCGGTCTGAAGTTCGTAGACTCCGAAGTCCTGGGATGAATTGTACCCGGTAATTTTTCGCTGGAATGTTATCAGATCCTCACCGGAATCAAACGCTCCCTTCAACTGCTCCTGATATTCTGCACCCAGTTCGTCGCGGCCAGCGAAATCCTGGCTGTCAACGTATTTCCCTTTCGCTGCCAGTATCGCGGGGATAGCATTCAGCGCCAGTTCAAGTTGCTCGTGTGTCCAATCGCTCATCTCGGCCTCGCCAGTGACCAGCTCCTGCCAGTATTCCAGAGTCTCTGGCCTTCTGAAAATATCCACTATGCGATCCTGGTAGGATCTCCTGAGCTTCTGATATTCGGGGTCAGCGTTCCGAAACTCTGCTGCCGTGGCACCCTGCGCTTTCATTTTCGCTACGGCTGCTTCGATGCCCGCGTTGACCTCTTCGTCAGTTTCCGGTTCCTCTGCCTGGGCTGGTTGCGCCCCTGCTTTCCGAGCTTCCCGTGTTGCGAGGGCTTCTTGATCGTCTATGGCTCCCAGCCTTTCCCTCTCTTCTTTGGCGGCCTTCGCTTCAACGGCTTCCTGGGCTTTTTGCTTCTCCACTTCCGCCTCTTCGTCAGTCATGGGCTTCTGGACTTCCTCATTAGCCTCTGATTCCTGCTTCTCAAAGGCAAGTTGCATTTTGATTTCCGTGACCTTCATCAGAATATCCGGCCAGTCTTCCGCACTTACGTCGGACACGGACTCTCTGCCCAGTTGTTCCTTTTGCCACGTTTGCCTCTCCTCATCATCGGCCAAAGACAAGCCCAGGGCTTCCAGCTCCTCCAGCAACTTGAAGTATTTTCTTCTGAGTCCGCTGGTGTCCACCTGATGAGTCGCCGCCGTCACTTCTCCCAGAGCGGCTTCCTGCTCCACGTCTGCGTCCTCTGCCTGCTCGTATGCGTCAAGCTGCGTCTGTGTGAGCGTGCGGTGTCCAGGAGCCGTGGGTATGCCCATCTCCTCAACAGCGGGAGGAAGTGTCATATCAACCAGGCCAGATAAACGGAAAGTGTTTATCAGCGAGCATTTTGTGAACATTTGGTTCGGCGCTTTTTCCCATCTCTTGTTGAGCTTGTTATCCCTGTTGGTTGCTGCCACTTCCCAGAAGAATGTAGTCCACTCGAAATCGGGGCGGCCTTCAATCTCCAGAGTGATTGTGCATGAGAATGGATGGCCGTCTTCGCCCATCTCAATTATTGGCTTTTGGATATGCGTCAGAGCGCTTGCCCACGCGTGGCGCAGATATACATAGTATCCAATGAACAAGTGCATCGGCTGATCTCCTGTCCTGAAAAAATGACAGTCGCCACGGATTGCCGGGTTAAGTCCTGCCGCTCGAACCTCGTTGAAGCAGTTCGCCCTTTCTGCCTTCGTTGCGTCGCTGGGTAGGTAGTAGTCGACAAAGTCCTCTGTCGTTATCTCAAGCGTCCGCCCGTTCTTCATTTCCACCACTAACGGATCCCGCAGAGTGACCTTGCTCAGAAGCTCATCAAGTGCGCTCGTTGTTTCGTCTACGGTCTCGGTCGTTTGCGCTTCTTTCCGTTCAGTGTCTTGCATATCTATTCCTCCATTAGCAATCAGGTACGCGGCCACCGCAGTCAGCCTCGCACGCATTAAAGTAAGGACAATACTTCCGACTACAAAGATAATTCCCGATCCGATTCGCTGGCCAGACCTCAAGCTGGATTCCCCTAGCCACCTGGTCAAAGGTGGATACTACATATTTGTGTAGCGAGTCGCCAAATGTGACCGGCAGAGACGAAATATCAGTCCCGCCGCGCTTCGAGTAGTCTATCCGGGCTTGAACATCGGGGATTCCGCTTTCCTCCCGCCATTCCGCCACATATACGCCAGTTTGGAACCTGTGATCCTTTTTCACAACGTTGACATTGGTTCCGCTAGTCTTCAATTCCGCCACCAGATTTTCCTCAGTTATCAGGTCTGTCTTGCCTGAGATGATCCAGGGTCGGTTTTTGATCTCCATCGACCACTGGTGTTCAACGCATATCGGCTGAATCGCTGGAGCAACTTTCTCCATATAAGCCCTGACGCCTATAACGCCCTCGTCTTTGGCTTCGTCTTTGGGCTTCAAACTCCAGTCAGCATCAGCATATTCCATCTCGTCACGGATCATATCGGTCAGCAAGTCGATGGGGAGGTCTTTCCGGGTTTCTATCTTCTGGAAATGCGTTTCCTCAACGACTCGATGGAACGCCGCCCCGTATGCCAGGTAGTAATTGAATGTCCGGGGAAGCTGCGCCACATAGTTGTAATAGAACTTGCGGGGGCAAGAGAGATATTGGATAACCATGCTGGGGGATAGGCTGTATATGTTCATTCTCTGTCCTCCGGGATTACTTCGCCACAGTAATCACACTTGCCCTCGAACACCTTGCCGTAGCTTGCAAAGACGCCGAGTTTGGCGGCCATTGAGGGATAGCATTCAGGACAGCATAAAGTACGGAACTTGTGACCCGCACCTCTATAATCTATATTGGTCAGATACGGCTTGGGGGACTTGCTCTCTTGCTCCGCCCGTTTTACATTGTCGATTATACGTTGGAAAAATTGCCCCCTCGCCTGCCAGTTATCAGGCAGGATTAAGTGTCCTTTACTCATCTCTCATATCCTTCCTATTCGCAAGCCGCCAGCTTGCAATGTTGATCCCACGCGTCGTCAATACAGTCTGGGCATATCCAGACTATGTGCCAGTGACATGAGCCAGCCTCAACCATTTCGGAGCAGTAGCCGCAGCGTACCATTTCGGTTGATTCTGTGTTATCCTTGCACATTTGTTGACTCCTGCTCTACTGTGGACAATTCTGTTATTGACACACCTATTACCGTTGCCCAGTCAAACCCGCGCCAATAGTTACGGTCATCGACATAACGCATCTGAGTCCCGTTTACCCAGAACAATATTGCATCCTCAAGACCAAGTATCGCGCTATGCGAACCGCCGTTCTTAAAAACAACCTCGATTGTGGAGCCGGATTCCAGAACTTTATTAACCGCCTTTTTGAGTTTATCTACTGCATCGTCATAATAATTGTATGCCTTAAGTGTTCTGTCAAACAGCGATTGGTCGCCGATAACCCACTCAGAAGGCTTACTGCTGTTATATGCTTTTTCGCATTCCCGCCAGAGTTTATCATGCTGATGCGTAGTCTGGATCAACCTCCGTATTTCATCTAAGGTTGGTATACTTTCTGATAGTTTTACCATCTTTGAGAGGTGAAACTTGATGAACTTCTCAAGCTCTTCAGTAGTGTATCCTTTTACAAAGTAAGCGACAGCATCAAGTGACAAACGCATATATTTATCATCTCCGAGTATCGTCTTCTGAGTTTCAGCGGACAGAATTGTTTGACCGGATACCGAGAGATATGTTGACACTCGACTCAAGATAGCGCAATACTTAGTCTCTTCAGTATCCCCAGGTTTTATAGTAGCGGCTTTATATGTCTTTTCGATTTCCATTTTCCCATCCTTTCATATATGCCCAGAGGTCAATCCGTCGAAAGCCCCTGGGACTTTTTGCCCAGAGGCGATTCAACATGCCCCTGGGGTTCCACATACATCACGATCATTAAACTGTCATCCCCGGCTTTACCGATGCTACCGAGGGTATCATAAGATCACCTCCCCTAAGTGTTTAATCTTCATCGTTCCCTCTCCTCTAGTTGTCGATCCCCAAGCACCACTTTACCCCACATGTTCTGCATTTCTAAGTATTTGCGGTTCTCCCTGTATGGCTTCTACGATCACTTTGCTGATGGTTTCCGCTTGCTCGCCGCTGAATAGCAGACTGAGTGTTTGTGCTTTCTCTATAACTACCTCGTCCGTTTCTATGGTGAGTCGCAAATTCCCAGACATATCCAGCCAGGCGCTTAAGTTAAGATACTGTTTATGCAATTCCGTCTCCAATGTAAAGGGATTGGATATTTCCAAAATCATTGCCTTTGCTCCTTTTAGTTGTCGATCCCCAAGTGCCTCTGTCTACCTTGCGCCTCAACTGCTCAATCATGTCAACTTCGGTTATCGGCTGTTCACCATCGAGCAGTTGGCTGTTGTAATCGCTTACCATAAGCTTGAGTAGTTCTTTGTTGGTCATTGGATGTTCTTTCTGGGGACTTGACCCCGGTGGGGAAAGGCTAGAATCTCAGCGTATTGGTTATATATTCGATATTTGTACTAAGAAATTCATGCCAAGTTATGTGGCGAGTCCATGCAGGCCGCTTGATGAAACGCCCAGGGACGGATTCTGAATATGCATTAGATTCCCAATCGTTACAGTTGGCCTGCGTATGTTGCCAATACTCGCATGAACCATCCATGTGATAGATCTCGTGGTCACGCGAGAAAGCTGTTACTTCTATTGTGTCAAAACTCCCACTGCCGCTATTATCCGTAAACTTGAGATCGGCAATGATGGCACATGCGACCTCATCAAAAATATAGACTAGCTTAATCCAGTGGTTCCCTATTGTCGAAATCTTCCCCTGCCTTCCTAGATAGCGAACAATCTCATCTTTTAACTCATCTAATGTCATTCTCGGCGATTGCATTGCGTATCCTTTCTGAAGGTTTGACGCCCCCGGTTGTTTATAGTTTTTTCAATGCTGTTTTAATTTGTGGGATGATATTCTTGCGCTTATTCTCATACGCTGTTAGTGCATATTTTAGGGCGTCTTTTATGTCTTTTTTGGTAATCTCAAAACTTGTATAACATCCGCTCTGAACTTGATAAACAGATAGGCAGATCTTTTCTGTGGCGTCATCCCAAAAGAATGTCGTGGAGTCTGTTCTGTATGCTTGATTAAGCGCATCTGTTAGTAATTCGCCTTTGTCCCTATTGGTCTTCATTGCGTATCCTTTCCGGGGCTTGACATCCCTGATTATATCAACGACTTTTCGCTGACTCCCAGCGCGGCTGCTATCTTTTGGAGCGTTTCTGTGTCCATGCTGTATTTGCCACTCAGTACGTTCCCGATAGTATTTCTGTGAATCCCTTTCGGATGCTTCCGGCTTTTAGTTCTGCGCTGTAATTCTGCTTTGGTTATATTTCGCTTTGCCATCATGTCTTTAATTTTATTAGCTCTTTCTTCGTTGGTCATAGGTTCTCCTTCCTTTCTGTGTGTGCTTGCTTGATTGCTCCACCCATAGTATAGCACAATGGATTGTGCAAAGTCAAGAATATATTGCACATTCCGGTGTGCAAAACGGCGTCAACGCCAAAATAATTTTATATAGTTATCGGTGGGCTTATTAGGAATGCTTTATCATCTGGTAGATACCATGACACCTCCGATCCCAGGCGTTTTTTTCGGAGGCGGCATCTTTCAATGCACCCAAAATAGTCTATTCAATTAAGCTGTTCATTAGTTATAACTGCAATAAAGCTATGTAAGCATCGAGAGCCATTAACGCCGCATTGTTATTAGCAACGCAGGTATCTCTGGATACTTTTGACCTTCCCGTTGATGAATCTGGATCGCTAACAGTAACCATATAACCTGCTGGCTTACTGCCTATATAGGCAATAGACGCTGACAGTGACGACCTTGCTTCCAAACACACAACGAGCAAGCCTTCTTTCTGTAGCTCGGAGTCTGCCTCTAAGCTGGCGACCTGGGCTTCTAAGACACCCACTCGCGCCTTCAAGCCTGTAACATCAATTGCTTCCACTACCTCCATTCTTGTGTTCAAACCTGCCACGTCGCCCACCAAAGCCTCTATCTCTGCCGGGACAGAAATAACAGGTTTCCAGGACGGTATGTTTGTCTGGCTCATCAAATACGTTGACCAAAGTGCCATAATGATCATTACTGAAACTGCTGTGATCCAAATTCTTTTCATGACTGTCTCCTTATATAATTATGGGGCCGATGATCTGAGATAGCGGGAATTGATACTCAAATAATCGTCCGCCGCCAGCCGTTCCTCCATATAGCTTGTTGTTGAACACGGCTAATGAATTGATTGCCCCCTGACCGTTAAGCGTGGTGGCCTTAGTAATCCATCTGTCTCCAGTAGTCCATCGCAATAATAGGCCGCTATTGGCAGAACCACCATACAGCCTCCCCTTAAATACTTCCAGAGCTTTTAAATCAAAATCAGGAGTCCCGTTAGGCGTCACGAATACCCACTCATCGTCATCATCCCATTGAAGTAAGGCGCCATCGTGTATGGTAACACTAGTGCCGGTTCCACCATATAACTTTTCGCCATTCCCGTCATCGTAGGTTGCCAATGAGTGTATTGTAGACCAATCTGAAAGTTTTGGGGCCGCCAGCACCCAGGCATTGACGTCATTCCATTCCCAAAGTTGGCCTTGAAATCCTGATCCGTAGATTTTGCCGTTATATACTTCTAAGCAAAAAATCCAAACTAAAAACGCGGGCAAGGGCGCGACTTCAACCCATGCACCAATACCATTCCATTCAACTAATCTCCCCAAATGAGTCCCGCCATATAGTCGGTTGCCGAGACCTTTATCATAAACCTTCAAGGATAATATCCGCCCAGCGAGGCCGGGCGCCTCTTGCACCCAGGCGTTGACATCATTCCACCTGTATAACTGCCCACCATCTAAGCCCGCATATAATTGGTCGCCAAGACCCTTATCGTAAACGGCAAGCGCATATATATATCCATCATTGGGATTGCCTAGTTGCGGGGCGACTTGCACCCAATCCGTGCTTCCATTCCACTCAAACAAGCGTCCGCCAGTTTGGGTACAGCCATATAGTTTTTCCCCGCCACCATTATCGTAAACTGCCAGCGAGCTAATGTTTATCTGTCCGTTTAATTGCGGCGCTACTTGCAGCCATTCTTCAGCCATGAAATCTCAATCTATTGTGAAAGTTATCCAGACTAGAACCCAATTCACGTCAACGGCCGGCAAATCTACATAAAGCATATTACCTGCCGCTATATCCGGGTTGTCTATAGTGCCGTCATCTTCAGCCTGCTGTGCCGCCCCTACAGTTGCCACAGATTCAACAGTTACCGGCGCTCCGTCGGTGGGGCTTGTGTATTTTTTCAAAGCTACAGTATAGCCTGCCGATGCTGCACTGATAGAGAACCCAAAATCAGTGATCGTAACACCGTTCGGGAATCGGCTTGCGTGAAATTGGAATACAGGGAACGGATCTTCTGAAAGATCAGCCGGGGCGTTAATCGGGGCGGCGATTATCCCGCGCCCTCCTCCAACTCCAGACCCCACTTGATGCGCCTGTGTATCATCAACGTGGGCATCCGGCTGAAAGACGTTCGTTCTGTTGTGTCTGTTATATACCATTATCCGGCTCCAGAAAAGGCCACATCCACGATTTGCCCCAGCCTTTTTCGTAAACTACCAAGCCTGAAATCCGCAGATCGACACTGCCTATCAGAAATAAGTTGTCACCATCGTCCTCAAGAATTATGTCCACAGCCCTCGTGACTCCCTTCCCCGCGGCTCCGATAGGGCAATAATCGTGGAAGGCGATTCTTCCGCCGGGTCGGACGTATGCACTCCAGAAGTGGTAATCTGTCAAGCACCAGCGCGTCCTGTGTTCCGCATCTATGAAGAGATAATCCAGGGGGAAATTTATCTGTCTCATATTAATCCACGGCGACAGCCCCTTAATCATGGTGACGTGCTGGGATAGCTCCAATTCCTCAATGTTCTTCGTCCATAGCGCCTGTGGTTCGGCCTCTATGCACTGGAGATGGCCTCCGGTCTCCCTGGCAACACTACCCAGAACCATACTAGAGCAGCCATACATTGATCCCAGTTCTAGGATGTTCTTCGCTTCAATATCCAGGGCGGACTCATACAGAAGCTCCGCCTCCTCAATCTTCAGATTGGTGAGGCCGCGTTCTGAGATATTCTGAAAATCTATCCCGCTCCTGACACACTGCATGATTGACTCTCCGATTGGCTTCCCGATGTGGATTGACTGCATGATGTACTCCCCAGCGTTACCTCGAAAGAGCTGGACCACGCACTGCAAGACTCACTGTCAGATGCACTGGAATCACTACATGATTCGCTATTGGACGCACTGGATTCGCTACAGGATGAGCCTGTCAGCGAAACACTGGAGGAAACGCTTACAGAGGTGCTGCATGACCGGCTATCTGAGGCACTTGAATCACTGCAAGACTCACTGTCAGATGCACTGGAATCACTACATGAACTAAGGTAGGCGACGCCCGTTGAGACCCAGGCAGATGTACTGCATGACGCTTTAGGATTCACGCTTTGCGATTCGGAGTACGATTCAGAACATGACTTACTGCCGGATATGGATTCACTAGATGACGAAAATGAGATACTGCTAAATTGATGAAGCGTTATCATGCCTGCAAACAGCGTATCCCAGTCTCCGCCCCACATCTGAATGGGTCGCGGTATTTCTGTGATTTGGACAGGGACAGTCGTTCCGGGCGCACCCTGTAGATCTGGCGTGAATGTCAGGGTAGTCATATTTTCCCACCACGAGATCATCAGATCCGCGTTCGTCTCCGAGATGTTGCTCATGGGGAACTCATATTTCAGCCTGCCCCCGTACTCGTGCGTAACCTTGAAGCCGCCCTCGACATCCAGATTTTCCCTGACCCTGTTCTCCGGCTCGTTATATCCCTCGATAGGGGATATGTCAATCGAACTCGTCCCGTCATCCAGTCTGTGTGTTGACATGATGCCCCCTACTTTTGTTATACACCGATGATCTCCGCTATCCAGCGGTCCGGGTCGAATTCAGACCGCGCTCTTTCCTTTGCAGCCTCCCCTTTGACGGCAAGAGACCTGCCAGTAATCTCCTTAAAAACCTTCACATGCTCATCCTGATTATCGCAGAGCCAGCCAGTCTCCGGCGTTACCCTGTCCTTCGCGCCTCCGCGATTATCGCAGACGATGGGCAGCCCGGCCGCCATAGCCTCCATGATAACGCGAGGCCCGTTATCCAGATAGCCGTCAGGGAGCATATACCAGAACACAGTTCCCTTCCTGAGAATATCCAACACTGGCTGACTGTATTCTTTGAAGCAGTCCACATAATCCAGGTCGTTCAATGATGGATGCCCTCCCATGAAGGTGAACTTTGCCGATGGATGAGCTTCTTTGATCTGCTCAACCACCTCCCGGATATTCTTCGGGAACTTCTGGCTGGACTGCGACCCCACACGAACGACATGGAGCGTCCTGTTTATACTCCCAAAGCCAGCATTGAGAAAGGGGAGCAGGTCGACCGGCGGCGGCAACACGACGGATGTGTTATCCGGCACCCGCTCCCTAAATACTTTTTCCATTTCTGAACATAGGAAGATATACTTATCCCACGTCTTTGTCCAGTCTATTTCCCCAGCCTTTCCCAGACGATAGTTCAGAACCATCACCTTCCGCTCCGCCTGCACGTTTTCCAGCAACGCGTATCTATCATGGAAACCAAAAACCATGTCGTTGGTATAAACCATCATGAGTTCGCACGGCTCAGTGACTGGATGGCTCGCGTCATTCAGCTTGACGTGAGGCGATAGCGCGCTCTCAAAATCCTTGTTGACACCGCCCGTTGGAATGAGCTGTACCTCGAAGCCTTCCAGTAGCATCCTGTTCGCCAGCCACGCAGCGGATCTCTCCCCGCCTCCCCAGGAATGGGCATTGCATAGCATCTTAAAGACGGGCTGTTTTTTCTGGCTTATCTTTGCAAGTTCTTCCACAGGCTCCAGATTACTACCTTCATAATATGAAGTGATGGCATTTTTCACATCCCCGACGCCGATCATCATGAGACACTTCGGATAGCCGCTCTCCAGATTGGGGCAGGCGTCAACCATGGATTTCCAGCATGAGCGATCTCCTTGATGCGTTCTGTATTTCACATCATAGGCAGTCAGTTTGCCATCTCTGTACCGTGCATAATATTCGGCATCAGCGTTCTTAACTAAGAAGCTATCAACAGCGCCATCAATAACCGAGACCGTAGAATCCTCCTGGAGATCAATACCATTTCTGCGGAAGTGATCCTTGATGTCCTGCTGATTGGACGCGGTAATCTCAAAGAGTGTCTTTGCGCCCTCTGTCGGTCCGATACACTTCATAGACCCCTGGTTTGCAAGATAGCGGTGGAAGGGATATTGCTCAAAGCGTACAGGCTCTCTTGCCCCCGCTGGAATAACACACGGCTTGTGAAACGCTCCGGCAATGTGCATGAGGCTGGAGACTAAAGAACAGCATCCATCGGAGTTATAAACTAATCTGAACAGATTCCGAAGTCCAGTCCGCTCGTCCTGCGTCTTGCCGATCATGTTGATAACGTTGGGGCCACGAAGTTCGGGCTGTATATGATCCGTATGGCCAACCTGTACAAACGTTATGTCCGGCAGTGCGGAGACCACAGCCTGCCAGCGTTCTGGAGGCCAGAACTTTGACGTGAAGGTTGCGGGCCTTTTCCCAATACAGGCGACCCAGTATCGACCATCTACAATGGGCGGCATCTTCTTCTCATGCTCGGATAGGTGTAAATCTGGAACCAGCTCTCCCTGCGGTAAGTAGAATCCCGTCTTCAGCATAACGATCTGTCTGAATCCCTGCGTTATATGCGCTCCCGATGAGTTCGATTGCTTACACGCGATCCCTGTCCCGACCTTCATCTTTATGTCAGGCTCTCCATCAAACTGCTCGACGTATGGATTGTTCTGCCAGATGGCTGGGAAACGCGCATCAATACGCACACGGAACTTTCTGGCCAGCGTCATTCCGCCGCAGTTGGGACATTGAAGTACCCCTTCAAGCGCCTTCTGTGGAGCCTCAACTTCCATCAGACATTTAGTGCATCGGCGCATGGCAGCCATGTCTCTGGCGATTGGGGTCTTGCAGATGCCATCCCCCAGGAATTGATGATTGGAAAACTCGATTTTGATGGGGTCTATCGCCATGCTGTATCACCTGCCTTTGGAGCCTCTGTCTTCTCGCTCAATTCCTCGTGGTCAATCATGTCGTTTTTCAGTTGCTCCATAGCCTTCAACAGATCTGCTTTGGGAAAGTTCTGCGTTTCGTAAGCCGCCTTGATCTTACCGTCAGACGTTATGAAAGCATTGCATATCAGATGTTTGCCAGATTCAAAGCCCTTCGTCAGAGCGTTAAGCATCATCTGACCGGGCCGGCTTTCGTGTGCCCCTGCCGTTATGCCCTGAAGCACTCTCTCCGGGGGCGGCTTCCAGTCGTCAGACTCAACCCATGTCACTGGAGCTTCCAGTGGATTCCACGCTTGCTTATACCTGACCTCAAGGGGCTGTCCAAAATACGTCTTGTTATCAGCCCACACTACCTGACGCGTTCCACACAGAGAAGCGAGGTGCATCAAGCCGGAACTCTGACCTACAATGACCTGTGCTCCAGCTATGAGATCCATAAGCTCGGATAACGGGATCCCTCTCCTGTCCTCAGTATCTGGAATGTGGAGGTCTGGCTCTGCTCCTACCGACGCAGACTTGGGGAAATGCTTTGCAATCTCCGTCCAGCGATCCAGTGAATAGTTCTTGAACGACGCTTTTGATATTCCCCTGGCGTGGAACAGAACCTCAATCTCCCTGTCCACTGGTGAACCAAACCTGATGAACTCCGCCTCCCCATCGTCAAGCCGGTATTTCTTTATGGGATCGATCCGCTCGGTAACATCGTCAGGAACTTCATGATCGCAGAGGCTCACATCCCTCCATTCCAGCGCCCTTCCAGGATGGTTGTGTGGCAGAAATTCCACAGGACAATGAAAGCCAGTATACAAAGCCTCCATCCCCGGAAAGGTACTTATCCACATTTTATCCACATCCCGGCTCTTTCGTCTGAGATATGCCTGCCACGTCATTATCTCCCAGCCCCATTCCCCATACCAGGGGCCGGCAAAAGCTATTCTTTCACTCATGATTCATTCCCCCTGTATTTTCAACCTGTTTCGTACCACAGTGTAAATCCCCCGCTGACATGGCCGCCGCCTCCAGCAGCCTTTGCCCGCATCTCTATATCGCTCTTCTCCGTCACAGATTCAGGAAAGATCCAATTCTGCTGAAATGGCTGTTGGTTTAGCTCCACGATTGTCTTGATCTGCAAGACCTCGCCAAATGGCTTTATAAACATTTCGACTTCGGTCACTTTATTTGATGAGGTCGCCCCATACCAACTTACAATATAGCCTGTATTGTCGGCAGGTATGGTGAATATGGCCGCCAGGCTTTCATTCCTTAGCGGCTCGATTGTTAGCAGAGTGACTGCATCGGCGTTATTTTTTATACTGATAGTTCCTTCATTAGCTCCACTTGTCCCTGCCGTCAATACCCGCGCTTGGTATACTCGCAGATAAGAGTTTTCCGTTGCTACCGAGCCTTGCCCATTAAGAGTGATTGTTTCATCCTGTAGCGCGTAATTGGTATCCAATCCATAAAGCTGAATCGTCCGCGCTCCTACTCCGGCAGGACTTCCATCGTCATCTGCGTCGCTGCTGCTGACCTTCAGCGTTTCTGCTCCTGTGGGCCAGGGGTATAATCCAGTAGGACTCCATATCGTCTCGGATGCTGCGCCCACATTATCATTGTGTCCAAACTGGCGGATATGCGAATGTCCAGGAACATTCCCCTCGGCTATATCGTAAGTATATGGCATACTGGAGACGCGGGGCTTGTTGTCCACCTGCCTGATTCCATAAGGCAGCCCCGTCTCATCCTGGAAGTGTACTGGATGTCCATCGTTAAGAAACCTACCCATTATTGCTCCTGACTTCCCCCTCGATGTTATTATCACAGCCCTCGCATAGTCCGAATAGATCGCAACTTGCCACTGTAGTCCAGTCGTATGTATCCGCCTCAGATATATGCTCCAGCCTGGACGCCTTAACTCCCAGAACCATGCGCGTAACACAATGATACCTGAAGCCATCCGGCCCATAGAGATATATCCTGTGCCTACAATTCACGCTGGGCATCAGATCGTTTGTTTCCTGCCCAGAACTTTTGATCCCGCCCCTCTGATCATCACATACAATGATCTGATTCTTTAACGCTATATTCTTCGCAAACTTAACCCGCTCTTCCCATCCCTGCGTTTTGATGACGTGATAGCGTAATCCATGTCCAGCGCCTATCAATAATCTGGCGTTTGACAACCACAGTGTCCGCTCCTGCTCATTCATAGGGTGGAGGCTGGCAAGGATGTGCAAAGGCTTCTTCACAACGCTTAGAAAGCCGCTCACGTCAACCTTCAGGTTCGTATATATCTGCGCTCCCACCTTCAGCATGTTCACAAGCTCCCCAAGATGCGGATACAGGAACGGCTCCCCGCCGGCAAGGATGCAGTTTCGCCCACGCCTGTTGATACCCTCTGCCCATACTTCTGGACGGATAGCCTGCCGCTTCACTTCCCTGGATGCTCCAGGAACGCCAGCGGAGCAATACTCGCAGCCTCCGTTGCAGTCCAGCGTGAGGTATGCTCTAATCACCCTGTCTGCATGGTGCTTCTTTCTGTTGTATACGACTTCAGTCATGGTTTACGCCACTGCCATATTGACCCTTTTACGCGTTGGGCTTCTGGCAGCCTCTTCATAATTTCAGATTCTAATGGCCTACCGCGTCGGCAATCGTGTCCGCATAATAGTCCGCCACTCTTAACTTTAGGCAGCCATGTGTCCATGTCAAGCCCGATCTCTTTGTGGTTGCCATCTATAAATACTAGGTCAACGGATTCATCATCATATAGCTTCGCCGCCTGAACCGATGCCATACCCAGAACTGTAGGGCTGTATCCCATCATTGCCATCTGCTCTTTGAATATCTCATAATCTGAAGGCTTCCCTTCGGGATATTGTTCGTTCCAAGGATCAACACAGTATAACGTGCCGCGCCCCTTTATACCCTGATACCATGCCGCCGCTGACCGCCCTCTGAACGATCCGATCTCAACAACCACCCCGCCATCTAATACCTCACACGATCTGGCATATATCCATCGAAGCTCATCTTTGTGCATGTGTCCTGGAATTGTCAGGATTTTAGGATCTAAAAGCATTCGTCATTATCCCCAAATTGTAACAGAATGATATAAAATCGACAGGCTCCACTCGGATCCTTCGAAGCTTTTATAACAAGTGTTAAAACAACCACCAGGAGTAACGCGCTTTAACCGCTAACTTGTCCCTCGCAATACTTGTGTATCACTGTCAGCGCCTCCGCGTATTCTTTGTACTCATCTCCAGAATCCTGTATCCAGTCGTATGCCTCTCTAAGACCCACTAAATGCTCCCGCCCTAACTTAAACGTCGCCTCCATCTTATATCCATTCTCCACTGCCGCAGACTCGTCTATCTTCCCCATGCAAAAATATACTACGTTCCGTAAGGACTCCGCCATCCTGCATAAAGACTCAGCCTCTTTCGCCCACCAGTAAACTGTATTTAACCTTCGCACCTGATCCCATGTGATCATTCCGTAACCTCAACGTCTCAGGAAATTGATAAAACGGGTCATCCAGATAGTGAGTCGGTATCTGTTCGTAGCCAAAAGATTCCGCCAGCTTTAGTATCTTCTCAGTGAGTTCCGGATCCCAATCGTAAAGGGTGTTCCATGATAGGACTTCCCGCTGCCGCTTCCTGTTCGTGGTTTTTCTCACCTGCGGCATCTCCACATATTCATGTCCTATCATATCCAAAAACCACTCCCACCGGTCTGGTAGGGTCTCTACCGTATACGTCCCATCAGCTTTCTCACTCCCGACTTTGTTCCACCAGTACCATAGGTTCATAGCGCCACGGAGACCGTACTTCACCTCATCAATATCCCAGGGGATGCCCATGTGCTTTGTGCGCTCTGCGAACTTCCCCCAGATCGACTTCTTGTCTCTGGGATGCTTAGATCTTCCATGCAGGACGCGCAGTCCAGATATAGCCATGAGTGGATGTCTGACTTGATGCAATAGGACTACATTCTCAGGACAGCCACTCTTTATGAGGTCGCTGACCGTCAGGTGACAATGCTGCCATGAGACCGTGCCGTTCTCTAAGATTCTCTCATGACCCACATCGAGACCGATCTGCCTCAAGACGTGAAGGATGTATTTTGTGGCACTATATGGACATGCTGTGATTACTATGAAAGACATCTAATCCCCCATTGCTGCTACGATACGAGAAGGTCTCATGTCTTTGGTCTACAAAAGTATTTCCCGCATGATAAACAGAATCCGTCCCATTCCATTCCTTTGCACTTCTCGCTATAACACTCAGGGTTGCACCCCTCTATTCCGTTACTGGAGTAGATGGCATCATCACTCCCACATAACGGACATGGATCAACTCGGAACGGCATTGTCGACGAACTACTGCTAAAACTATGTCCCGGTATCTCCTCTGAGGTTTTCACAACCCATGCCATCTTATCAACGCCGGTGTGATAAGTCTTAAACATGGCATCCAACCCCTTCCGCACTGAATCGCGGGGATAATACGTTCCCTTGTAATCCAGATCGTGAACCGCATAAACGCCGCCCATCTTCAGCATAGGCCAGAAGTGCTGGCAGTGCTTAATCACCATCTCCGTCCTGTGGTCTGAGTCGTCAAAGATGAGGTCGAGAGGTTCGCTGAAAGTGGCATCGAGTCCGAGGACTCTCTGGAATGTCATT
>Ga0209977_10000020_pt1 | contig 52047 bp, 89 predicted proteins | sample SumtaG_2_FD_183113 | JGI IMG/M metagenome (GOLD analysis project Ga0209977, IMG submission 183113) | Deep subsurface microbial communities from Indian Ocean to uncover new lineages of life (NeLLi) - Sumatra_00607 metaG (SPAdes) (version 2) | ecosystem: Environmental > Aquatic > Marine > Oceanic...
AGTCCATTTGTTTTTGTTCTTTTCCATGTTACTCCTGTGTATTTTGAAGAATGCTTTATATGTTTTTTGTTTGAATTTTGTCTTGGGGTAACGATTTCTAAATTGGATAAGTGGTTATTTTCCTTGTTATGATCAATATGATTGACGACGAAATTTTTACCATCTGTTTTTGTTTGTAGAAATGATTCTACCATTGATTGATGAACTTGATATCTTTTATTGTAGAGTTTAACCATAAAATATCCTTCTTTTGATAACCTTTGACTTATCATCTTTTCATTAACCTTTCTCCCAATAGAGTCTTTTCTCTTTAAAGACTTAATTCTTCCGTGATTACTTATTTTATAAGCACCTTTGTATCCCAGCATATCAATCCAATACTCATTTTCTTCAATGTAATAAATATGTACGCCTCTATCTTGATTAGTGTAATTTTTACCACATTTACTACAAGGCATCCATTTAAATCCGCTTACATTGTTAAATTTATATCCCTTATTTTTCCAATTTTCTCTAGTAACTACCCCTCCGCATAAACATCTGTATTTATATGGCTCTAATTTAATATTGCATGAATCTGACATTGTTATTTATTTTATGGTATTTACATCTATCGCTAAACCGCCCGGGATTAATTCGAATACGTCAAATTTCCATTCAAATAGTTTTTGGTATAGGGAATAATTATTTTCTATCACATTATCCATCCAAACAGGAACATCCAGAACTAAACATCCATTTTTATAATAAAATTGAACTTCATATTCTGCTTTAGTGTGAACACCATCAAAGTCATAATTATCAAATATCATGTAATAACAATCATTCTCCTTATTACAGCCAAGCTTATACCCATTGAAATTATTAAACATTTCTATCAACTCATCTGTGTATATCATTTGAAATAATTCCACCATTGGTATAAATTCTTTCCCATCGTTATAGCCTTCTACTTTTATTGGTTTGGTTAGGTCGGATAGATCGTGAAGGATTAATTGCATTGGTTTCATACAATTTGAAAATATTAAATCATTTTCATGGATAAATTCCATATTCAAATCATCATTGTTATCATCCCAGCATACACCATTCAGGGTTAGAATAGTTCTTTCCCCATATTTTATTTGATGTTTTGCAGTTATAAGTTTTACTCCATTCTTCCCCATAGGGTAATGCTGGATGTGGTTTAATTGTAGTGTTTTCATATTATTCAACTTTTAATGCAGGAAATCCAGGTTTAAATTCTCCACCATACTTTTTAGACAGCCAGAATAATCCTTTCTGAGTAACTAAAACTTTGTTAACTACAAATGATGAATGGTTTTCTCGTTCAATCTTCTTTTCACGTAGTTCGAAATAGCCTTGATTGATGTATTGTTGTTTAGGCTCGTTCCTGGAATTGAATAAAATACCATCATTCCTTAGTTTACCAAAGAATATATTCCGCCCCATGTTGGGTATTTTAAGCAGTTTTGCAGCCTGACCAATATCTACAAGGTGATTATCTTCAGAATCAATAACTCTGTCGGCAAAACTAGCCTTTGGTGCCTGAATAGCTATTAATTTATCCTTTGATTCAATATCTCTGGCTTGCTTGGCTGCAAGTTCTAATGCTTCAGCATAAGATTGTGGCACCGATAATTGAACTGATTGTCGGTATTTCTTTTCAGCATCAATAAAATACCTCCTTGCAATACGTCCTTTTTCATTGTTCTCAACCATAGAAAGTTCTTTAGCCATATCCATAGTAATTGCATACTCTTTTCTCTTTGCACGCTCCACAATTTTATGGAACGTTGTATAGTCTTGATCTTCAATAAAACCAAATTTATCTATACGGTTTTTAATCCATGTAGAAAAATCCTGTTTACTTTCAAGAAATAAATGCAAATCCCTTGCACTGGCTACCCTTGATTCTTTATGATCGTAAATCTTGATTAGATTGTCCATTAGAATTCAGTTTCGTTAAAGATTATATCCAACTCTTTCTTTCTCCAATCTCCTTTTTTCAACCTGGAGTCTAGTGTGGGTCTGCCGATATTTAACATTTTGGCAAAATCAGTCTTTGTAAAGAGCTTTCTTTTAACGCAAGATTTAACTCTCAAAGTTGCTTTTTCTTGTATATCTTCCATAACTAATATAGTTTGATAGCAAATGTAATACAAAAGTTGTACAAATCAAAATAAAGTTGGATTGATTTTAGATAGTTCAGTCTTGGCGAATCCGAACTCTTTAATATCGTTTTTGCGCTGAAGCTGTATTTTGCATCGTTCATTGCTTGTATTAACATGTTTTTGTTCAATGTCAAAGCCTATAAATAGTCGCCCTTCTTTGGCACTCATAGCGCATTCTGTTCCGCTTCCGGCAAATGGCACTACTACTAAGTCATCTTTACGGCTGCAAGTCAAAATTAAGGCTCTTGTTAGTTTCTCCGGCTTAATTGTGTCATGGTCGTAATTCCCGGAAATATTGGCTTGTTGGCTAAATTTAAGAACATCGCTTAGTTTTTTAAAATTATTAAATGGTCTTCTTTTTAAATCAAATTCTATCCTTTTTATTTCATATAGCGCAGCCAATTCGCTGTATAACATTTTATCTTTTGCAATTAAATCATACTGCAATTCTGTTATCATTTGTGGTTTTGCACTTCGTTGGCTCAATATGTTATGAGCATTTTGCTTAGCACTTGCAATATTTTTACAATTACCAATATTCAAAAGCATTTCTGCTAATTCATTTTTTGTTGTTAATGTATTTAAATATTTCTGGACTTCTTCAATAGCCATCCTTACTATATCGTGATATTCATCTTTGTGTTGGTACATTAGTATGCGTTCAGTTATTGGAGCAAACATTCTAAAATATTCAATTCCTTTATTTGTTTGGCAATCTGTTTTTTCCCATACTATGTTATTTACAAGTTCAAATATTTTATCAAAAATAATTTGTGAGTATGCTATATTTTTGGCATGTCCATACCAAAATAAAGTACCATTATCAGCAAGCACCCTTTTACATTCAATCGCCCACTTTTCAACATCTTTTAAATAGTCCTCAAATGTTTTCCATATAAAATCAAACTCTCCTTTTACTTCAAAATATGGAGGATCTGCAATTATTAATTTTGCACACTTATCAGGCAGATTATTATTTAGCCAGTTATCGCAATATATTTTATTTATTTCTCTCATTCCATACAGTCTATTAAGTAAGTATTTATTTCAGGTGTTCTCATATCAATTTCAATTCACGTAACAATAAAATTTCATTTGCCAGGCTATCTACATAATTTAGATACATTCTAGTGTACTTACCTTTAACAGTGAATACAAAATGCTCGTTATATTTAACCGGGAGCCCGAAGCCTTTATCCTGGAGAATCGATTCAAGTGATTTCTCATATCCGGCAGTCTCGAATCCGGCTTTCCTAAGTTGTTTAAATAGCTTATCTGTACAATATCTTCGTGGAATGATTTCTTTCTCGTCTACATATTTTAACTTCTTATATGAGATCATACTCTTTAATACGTTTATTCAATTCCTTCAGCATTATATTTCATTAACTTCGATAACTACATAATCAGAAGATGCTTTGCCTGATGAAATTTTAATATTTAAAATAATGTCCCACTTATCATCTTCAAAAATAATGTCCTCAATCAATTTAACCATTGCAATACAATTTGAGGCATCAAGAGGACGAGATTTAAAGCAAAACATATATTCGACCTCATATTGTTTATCCTTCTTAAATACGTGCTTAAATTGGCTCTTTACGAGAAGTTTATAATTATCCTTACTTGTCTTTCGATTAGTCCAATGTTCAGAAGCATACCATTTATTGAGACTTATTTTCGGTAAATCTCTTAATATAATCTGCATGAATTTGTTTTAAATATTCTAAATGTTCTTTTTTGTCTCCATAAAAATCGTGTTCATTCCTGGTTAATGCCATTAGATTCTCAATTTTATCTGCATTTTTAGAACCACCCATTCCTCTTGATTCTATATGGTGTACATCAACAGCAGGTTCGCCTGAAATTTCACTTACGCAATCATGCCAGCCAGAAACAGGATCATAATCAACTTCGAAGAAATCAAAGTATAATTTAGTGTGTTTTTTCATTCTATTTCAGGATAAATTGTTTCATAATCTAATTTCTAAAAGGTTTGTATAACAAAAGGTGAACATATACGCAGTTATAAATCAGTTTGCTATTTTACCAGTTCCATTGCACGTACGGCATGGGGTAATAAACTGTGTTTCCCATCCAGAACCCCAGCATGCACCGCAAACCGCACCGCCTTCGGCTTTTATAACATCGATACAACGGTTAATTTCACGCATACGTTCTTTGTAGGGAATACTTTGTTTCCAATCTTCATCACTATTCTCAATTAGTTGTCTTTTTTGTTCGGCTAATTGTACTAAATTACATTCTCTTAATTCCATTTTATTTCTTTTTAATCGGTTTAAAAACTCCACAAACACCAACCGTTATCTATTCTCCATAAGGTTTATACTTTCCATTCGGTACAAAATCACACCATTTGAAATGTGAAGTATCTGTAAAGTGGATATGATCTGACAATGAATCAATTTTGTGGACTAATGGCTTATTGATTGTTATCAATGAATCAACTTTGTGATCTAATAATTCAATTACATTGTCTCTTTGCTCCTGTTTGGTGTGATTATACCATAAAATATAAATTAACACTGCCAAAAACATGAGATTTCTTATAAATTCAAATATCGTACTTTTCATGATTTACCGTTTAGATAATCCATTGTTCTATTTTTCTTAACTGCGGTATCGTATTTAATACAATGATCTATAACAGGCCAGTATTGATCTCTAAAAAATTTATCAGACTGATACGCTCTTCTTGCTGCCTTGTATGAATAGCTGCATGTGGAATGATCCTGTCCATAAGCTCCTGCTGCCTTGGTTAATGACAATTTGAATGTTTTGTGAAGAAGAGACATGTGTAATTGTCTCGGTATTAGGAATTTTTCATCCCTTGAATTAGCACTAAGTAGTAGTTCCTTTTGGTCTACATTAGCGCAGTCACAGATTATTTCCAACAATTTCTTTATGTACTCTTCTTTTTTTTGTTCGTCCTCATCAATAGTTCTTTCGGTAATTGATTCATTCAGTGCTAATATTACTTCGGTTGCTGCATAGCGATATTTCTTTTCTAAGTAAGAAGTATCACCTTTGTGAGCCAATAATGCTTCTTTTAGGTTGTAATACCTTTGGTCAAAAACATCTAGTATGTCCCTTACATGTGATAATGATTGTAAATTATTCATCTTTCTAATTTTTAAAGTTTAATTTGTAGCCCACCGGAGACAAGTTCGAACTCCGGTATTGTACCACCAACAAGGTAGAGCTAAATAAATCTCATTGTTTTCTTGTTTAATACAGGATTGAAATTTTCAGTTTGCATTATTGGCATTATGATTGCAAATGTTTTTAATTCAGCAGGTTTATTAAACACTACTACTGCATTTGTTACATCAGTAATATACAATTCAAATAATCCTCTATGATAAGGATCACATGGGAAACAATGTGCCAAAATATTTAATAATTTGGAACTAATACCAATTGATTTTATTGGTTTGACCTTATTTAGATCTGGAATTATTTTCTCCCACTTAGGATATGTAAAATCTTCCTTTGACCAAGGGACTAAAATATGTTCAGATTCACACATTAATCCTTCTTCGGTGATTTTAACGTCTTTGTTCCATATTTTACTGAAGCCTTTGTGATGAATTGACTTTCCTTCTAATATTTCTTTTTCTTTTCCACGAAAAGGTAAATCATCCATATCAACAGCGATTAAAATATGTCCATCAGATGCAACAATTTTATTATTTTTAAAAATAATGTGATTCATTGCAGGTCGTAGAAAGTCATGATCGCAACACTGGTGTAATTTTAAATTGAATTTCATATAAGTTGTTTTAGTGTTAATAATTAATCTAAATGTTTATTAATTGATTGTAATCCGTTTAATTCAGCTTTGATATTCGTTTATAAAATCTTCAAAGTATTTTTCATCTTTCGTAAGTAGAATTATATCCATGTTCATTTTTGCATGATCTTTTATAGCCTCCAGGTAGTAAGTCATTTCTTTAGAATCATTATCTGGAGTATGTTTAGAAATAATATTTATAATATCTTCAAGCCCTTCAAAATATTGATAACTGTTTATTCTTATTTTCACTTTTTCCCAAAGCGAAGGAATAATTATCTTTATTATTTGCTCATTTGATTTAGGCAGTAAGTTAGCACGATATAATAAGTGCATTTGTTCTTTTGGGTTACCGGTTTCTTTTTCAATACAAGTCAACCAAACCCAATATAAAGCGTTCTGAAGATATGATCGTTTTTGAGTCACCCTCTTTAATTCAATTGTAGACTCCTGATCCAGCAATCGTTTAAAATACTCTATTGCCGATTGTCTTTTATATGTATTCTTTTTAAGATTGTACCTTGCCATGTCGTTATTTATATCGCCATTTAAAACCCGAGGCAGTTTTGTATTCACCCCTACACGCACTAGCTATGCATCCACTATGATAACCCAATTTTCTTTCTACATCTATCACCGAATCCCACTCCTTAATAATTTCGTTATTGAATTTATTTATTTGAAATAGTGGTTTACTATTTGGATTGTCTTTTCCGAATTTACCAAATCTAGATCCTTTATTTAATCCAGTATCATAAGCATGTTGATTATTTTCAGCACATGTACTCCATTCTAAATTGTCTATATAATTATTAGATTTAATGCCATCGATATGATTGCATTGTGTCTTATTGTATGGGTTTTTCTTAAATGCGATTAATACTAATCTATGCACAAGAAAGAGTTTCTTATTATGGTTTTTGTGTAATCCGACACGCAAATATCCATAGTTATTATGCGGTTTTAATATTCGTTCTTTTAGAAAATGATTATTACTACTAAATCTCGCTAATCTCTTAACGTTCCCATGATCGCTTACTTGATAATACTCCTTGTAGCCTTCGATATCTTTCCAAATTTCTTTTTCTTGCATAATATTTACATTTTTATACACATTATTAGAAGTAATGCAGCAGGAATGTGTAACCTCATTGAACGAGTTAATTAGACTCGACTGCAATACAAATATATTAAATAATCGCAAACGATCATCTACACGTTGAATATCTATTGCTGATTGTCGCTTGTAAGTATTCTTTGTTAGTTTGTATCGTGCCATTTTATTTAATCAGGTCTTCCAATTTCAATCCAATGACTTATATATTTGCTTATATCTTTACCGCTTTTATCAGAACCAAAAGTCCATATACTTCCAGCTTTAAAACACTTCCCATTAAACCATCTTTCGGAATGGTGTTCTTCATAAGCCTTTGAGTCTGGAAAATAGCATTCATAATACCCCCTGCGCTCTGGTAATTTAGTTATTGGTGTCCATTCTGTTGTGCAATTTTTAACTAAATGCATAGCTGTGCAAATAGCTTTTACATAACCAACATTGTAATCTCCTGTGTTGCCATTTGGTAATTCATGCTCTAATTTTAGAGCTTCAAGTTTTTCTATAATTTCTAATACTTTTTCTTTTTTCATCTTTTTATAATTTTAAAATAATAATTAAGAATCTCACGCTTCGCTTTAAGAATAAAATCTATTCGTCAAATATAAACTCCGTTTAGACGGGTTGTTATTTGCAATCTTTTTCTAATTCCTTTTTGAAATTATTACATATATCAAGTACGTAATTGATATTGTCTTCTTTATTATCAAATTCGACTCTTACTTCATCGTTTCCTGTTAGCGTTCTTTTTAGCACATTAACAAGATAATCTATAGAAAGACTACCATTAACACCAGCTAAATTGCAGTTGCTATCACTAGATTCGGTTTTATACCCTCGCACAACAACTCTTCTTTTTGATAAAATTCGATGTCTACCATTCGTGCGCTGAGCCATAAAAACCTGAACGCATTGCCACCCATCATTGCCTAATTCATTTACAATATCTATCCATTCATCTTCTTTTTCTTTTTCAATCCATATATATTTATATTCCCATTTTTCCATCGCACTTGTAATTTATAATTTAATTGTTATTCTTTTCGTCAACGCAATTTACTTCACTATCTTTAAATAGAAAAATTATTCTGTATGCTGTATAGCATGTTGTTTAAACTAGTCATAGACATATCTTTTTCTTTATACCCTTGCATACATCCTATGCAATTGATGTTTAACTGAATAAACCTGTAATTACTCGATAGTTTCGCCCCTTGCACCTAATTGTAAGGTGGTAGCTTTAATACAATCAACTACACTTTTACGAGAACTGGATTTTTTGGGTATGCAATTTCTCCAGTTAAATTTCATTACGCCACTTTTTTTATCCTTTCGGAACGGTAGAGCCATCTGAACACCGCTATATAACAAAACCCATCCAGAAATTAATCTGAACGGGTTTATATATGATGTTCCAGCCCTAACCTCTGTTAGAGAAAGAAATGAAAATACATTATTTATTCTTAACTGAAACATCATATAGCAAAAGTAGCACTTTTAATTTGGTTACGCAAAACTTTTAAGTAATTTGATTTCATTCAAAATTTCTTTCTTTGCTTCTTTTATCCGTTGCTGGATTATAGTTATCATTTCCTCATCGCGTTTAACAACAATATCAACCGCTGGTAAATATGGATGATAAGAGTTAAACACATTATACTCACGGCCAGAAACAAACAATTCAAATTGCATTTGCTTGTAATAGTTTGTAGGTACTTTCTGGCTTTTCAAATAACTTTTCTGAGTATTGAATATAGGGCATTTAGCTTGCCACAATCCATCTTCTCCTATCAATCCATCTGGAGAGCAAAGAACCCAATCATCCAATTCAATAACGCCAATTATAGCAATATCCCGGAATGTTCGCATTTCGTAATCATCCCTGGCTACCGGCTCTAATTCATGACCTCGTTCAGTAAATTGATTACCTTTAAATGTTTTACTTTCGGTTGGGTTCCCGGTCATTCTTTCCTCAACTATTCGATCGATTAATCCTGTGTAGCCTTTTGTTTTTTTATTCATCAAAAGCTCTGCGCAAGTTGAAGCACTGAATTTACCAACTTTTAAAGCAAACCACTCATCCGAATTTTGTTTTATGTCGAATCTATATTGTGGCATCTTTTAGCTTTTGTTCGTTGGTTGCTGAAATACTATATTTGCCTTTAATACTGTCAATCGTACCTTCGCCTTTTAAATAAACTATTGCAGCATCCCAAACCTTTTTATTCTCAGGTATTAGGTTTGGTTTTGCAAGTGTTGGTTTACTTGGTTTAATCCTTACACCACCAACAATATCACCTTTCATTTTTACATTTGGATCAATGTATAATTCAACAACTGTATTAGACCAATCTTCAACAAAAGGGCTTCCATTGTTAAAAGATTTCATTACCTTTGAATTGGTCGCATTTAATACTAATGGCTTGATAGGTTCTTTGAAATATGCAATGTTATGATCGCCTTTGCGACCTGCAACAGTTACGCCAAATTCTTGTTTAACGTGTTTGATTGTGAATACTAATCGTTTTTTTTCTTCGATTAAATCTTCCAAGTCGGCAACCCCTAAATGATCGCTCTTAAATACCTTTCTGTAATGAGTTTTGTTTTCCATAATTATAAAGTTTAATTAATATTCAATTTACGTACAGATAGGGAAGCAAATGGTGTTTCGTGTATTTCCAAAACATTTGCCTGGTTATCTTCTTTTTCCCTCATTGCTTTAACTAAATCATTTGCTTGCTTTTTAATTTCTTCGTCAGAATCAGCCCAAGCGTAAAAGTCTAATGTTATTGTATATCTCATAATTTATTCCTCCTCTACTTCAAAATAATTATCACAATCATGGCATTTCCGAATTTCAATACCACCTACACAATTAATATAAGTAGTTATGTCGCTCTCACATTCCGAGCAATCTGTTGATTCCGGCTCTTTATAAGACTCTACTGTTGATTCGTTAAATGTTCTGTGATAAGTCATTATTTTGTTTTTGATATTTCAAAGTAAGTAATAAAAGCTAACTATTTATATGTCGTAAAACACTTACGGACATGCTATAAAACATAGTTACCCACAATTAAGCGATTTTAGATATTCGCTTATGTGAAAGTCGTTCATAAATTCATAACTATTCTTATTCCAATGGTCTGCAAAATCGCTTAACAGTTCGCTATGCTGGGTAACAATAGCTAAATTTAAAAGTTTAACTAAGTCCTGTTTAAGATTTTTTAAATTGTCTGAATTTATTGTTAATACTACGTTTTCACCATCACTAATATACTCCTGTGTATTTTTTTTAAGTATTTCTACTATTTTATATTCTGTTATCATTTTATTTTATTTATCCATTAAACTTCAAAACTTAGCCAAACCGTCATTATCTTCTGATCTAATATTGGAATTTTCCTTAATCTTCAACCATTGGAAGAAAATAAAGGTTAGAAATGCTCCTACTGCGATAATGCAGAATATTAGTATTAGATATTCCATGAGTATTTAAATGTTTTGTATAACAAAAAGTGTCATTACATTTAAGTTATATACAATAAAATAAAAAAGCCATCACACATAAAACAATCGTGCTTATTATAATTATTAATAGCTTTTTGTTTTTACGTTTTTCAATATCATACATCATTTCGTAAAATATTGCCTTATTTTGGGCATCTGATAATTTAGCCATCTAATACAGTTTTATAGTTTATACATTTTACTTTTTCTTCTTTCAATATTCCTGGTATTTGTATTTGGTTACAAGTATCCTTTTTTATACAATATTCAATACCACATTTTTTATCGTATATTTCTGGATAATCTTCTGTATAATTATCTTCTCTTTTACCCTTAAAGTCTTTTAAATCTGCCATTTCTATTAAAGTCACCCCGTAGACTTATATCTTTAAAGTTAGTAATAATGTTGTTCACGTTAGATTCACTATTCTACATGGACGATTGCAAATTGGACATATCGTTCCTAATGCAAATTTTGGAGCAGGTTCGCAACACTTCGCTTCGCTATTGCTAACAAAGTGCATATTTAATTGCTTTTCCAACCATTCTACATAGTCATTGCTATAATACGTAGTTCCAATGTCGTGTATTTTACCAACATTGAAGCCAGTTTCTTCTTTATACTTTTCCTCTAAATCCATTTTTATTATTTTATTTTATTTGTAACTTATGCAACTAAACATGCACAGACCGTTAAATAACCGGAAACAACCAATTAATCAACTTTACAATAACAGGTATTCCTATTACTAAAAACAGAAATAGTATAATTGCTAAGATTAAATGTCGTTTAGTAACTGGTTCACGCTTTTGATTTTTCATTACTTCCAATCTTAATATTATCTAAAAATTTAAGTCTCCTATGAATCCATCTTATTTCTTCAATCCTTTTTAAGGATTCTTCGTCTAATAACCAACCGGATAAATCCAGGTCAACAAATGGGTTTGTTTTCATTTCAAAAAGCTTTAGTGTCCTACTGCGAAAACCGGCTTCAGTTACGATAGCCGGTTAGTAATCCCACAGAGCTTGCAGGAAACTGTGAGATGTTAATCATCCTTACAAGTATATTCCCATTCCCTAATATCTTCATCTTTTTTATCCTTATGCCACCAATTTTTAAAATTCATTTCTTGAAATTGGCTTAGACCAATTATTCCTACAAACTGCGCGCCCTCATGCTCTTCTTTAAATGAATAACTATTACATGGTTCGTATCCATTCAAATACCAATTACAAGTTCCTATACCGCCGCCCCAATGGTCTGAAACGCGATATATACTAATATCTTTAGTGCCAACTACATTGTCAGTGTAATATTTAGAACCATCTTTGCTCTCGCCTATTAACTTACACGCAGTATTTTCTGGATCAAAATCGAATTCCTCCCATACTGCGAAAGTGTAATCCCAAAAATTATCTATTGTTATCATTTTGCAAGTTTTTAAATTGTTTAACACGTTTGGGAATTAAATATTTAAGTTATTTACTACTACCTAGAAACTCTTTTGTAATATTCCTTAAATGAGTTGCCTTTAAGCTCATAAACCCTACCTTCTGAATTATGAAGTACTTTTACAAAATCATTCTGAATAGATTTGAATATATCAATTTCATTGTCATTTAATGTATATTCAATTGCGTTTAATTCATTTTCATTTTTGACGAAATTAAACTTAAATCTATCACCTTTACCAGTTTCTTTTTTTAAGTATTCCTCGGTACTACATGCAACTATAAAATAGTCCCTATCTGTATAATTTGAAGAACCTACACCCCTGCCAAATCTCAATGCAGTTTTTGAAACACATACCGAATAACATATTTTGTTATCATTTAATTCTTCAAAGATTGTTTTTACTATTATGAGAGTAAATCCATATTTCTTTTTATACTCACCTGGATTGTGTTCTTTGTCAATGATTAATGGATCTTTATCTTTTATTTTGATAATTATCTTACCATTAAAAGATTCTAACATTGATGTATCAACGCTTACTACATTTTTATTATAGATTTTCTTGTCTGTAATTTTAATAACTGTAATCATAATAATTAATTTTTAAGTTCAGTGTAAAATTATATGAGCTACAATAAACAAACAATGACTTTTATCATATTTTTGTTTTATTTAAGTGTTTATATTCTAATACCTAGAAATGTATCTTTTTGAGCTAAGGTTACACTAAATCTAAGGCTTAACCATATTCATCATTACTCTTGCGCCTTGCTCGAAAGCCATTTTTAAATGTAATTTCTCACTGTTATTAAATGTAGTCAAATCTATGCCTTTTGGTAGGTACTCGTTACATAGTTTAGTTACAAGTTTATCATTAAATTCAATCTTCATTAACCTTCCTGTTTTGCCAGTTTCATCACACATTGATTTAATCCATTTCTTGTTTGAATCTCTGCTTACTATTTTTCCACAAAGATTACATTTGTACTTATTATCCATTTTATTTTTTGTATTTTTAGTTAATATTTTCGTTCTTTGACATTTCTTTTTCTTTATACCCTTGCAAATTAATTCAAACTAATTAAACTATATAATTTTAGAGTATGTTGTATAGCATTCTTTGGTAATAGATTCAAGATTCAACTGGTGTGAAAAGTTAAGTCATCCCCTTCCCCTTATAAGAGAATAACTTAACTCACACCTATATTCTCAGTATAATGAGTTCTGAGTTCAACGTGGCTACAAAGGCTCATAAGTCGTAGAACGAACTACTTTGTATTTAAGTGAATGATTTAACATCTGCACGTTGTATCTGTTCTAAGTCTTTTTATACTGTATTCGATCATAACCAGTGTAATATGGTTATTGATTAACTGGAATTAAAAAAACATCTCTGAACACCTATATACAAAAAAAGCCCGTACGAGTAAGGCACGGGCGATATATAAGGTGAAATTAGCTCAACCGCTGTTGAGAAAATTTGAGTAAATACACTGATATGTCCAAATTCTAAATTCACCTTATTGCAAAGTAACGAAATTAATCAATCAAAAGCAAATTAAAATCCTAATAGTTGTTTTACAAATTCAAAAGTATCTATCTTTAAATGATATGAATTAATTAAAACAAATACACCAAACATAAATCCAATTATAGAATTAATCCAGTGTATAGCAACGTAGATATTATTATATCTAAAAGGTTTTGAAATTAAATTAATAAATCCTACGTTAAAAATTAGCATAGCTAAGAATAGTATCCAATTAAATGACAATACACCTACTATCATCCATACAAAAAATAACAATGAAGGTAATCCTTTTTTGATAAAAAGATCCTTATAATCTTCGGTGTATTCATCCCATTTCTTACCTTTGTGCTGCTTGTTTAATTTACGTATTTTCTTTGTTGCTTTAACATGCTTTTTAGGACTTATTATCCAATATATTTCATGCATGATAAAAAAGATTGTAATTAAGTGAAATAAGTGTTTCATAATTTTAAATGTTAAATTTTTAGTATGCCCCAAAACTAAATAAATCAATTCAAATTAGCATTAGGATAGGGTATGTTTAAAAACATAAAATAATTGTCATAAAGGTGTAAATATTCAGAATAATATATATACCTTTGTATGGATGAGCAAAAGACAATCTGATATCATATTAACCGATGGGAATGGGAAAGAGTATAAATACAGGAACTTAAAACATTGTTGTGAAAATAATGGATTTTCATGGTATTATTTGAAGCGTAGGAAATTGCCTCATCTATATCGGGGCCAGTATTGGATTAGAAGATTAACTTTAGAAAAATGATATGCAAGCAAATGAATTAAGAATCGGGAATTATTTTAATGACAGGGCAGGTAAATTATTGAAACTGGATTGGTGGGAATCAATAAATAAGGCATGTTGCAAGATGGAAATAGAAGGGAAAGAGGTTCATCCAATGACCGAATATGTTGAATCCTGTACTCCTATTCTATTAACAGAAGAATGGTTGGTGAAGTTTGGGTTTAAAAAAGTAAGAGAAAATACAAAACATTTTAAAGTTGATTTCTTTCACTATGAAAATGATGATTGTTGGATATATCTAATTCTGGATGGATTTGAATTAGAATTGAATACATCGGACGAAAGACATAATCTTGACAGAACATATAAATACGTTCACCAATTACAAAACCTATACTTCGCATTAACCGGAAAAGAATTGACTATTAAAAAATGACTGACACCACAAAAAAATGCTTTCTTCAATGCATAAATCATTGCTGAAATATGGCAAAATCGGCAACTTTAAAATAAATTTCACAAAAAAGTTTCCGAAATTATGAGATAGAGTGCTTATAATCAATGGTATGGGAATTTAAAAAACTGTAAAAGTTACCAAAAAAATAAATTACATGAAACTAAATCTTAAAAAATGAAAAGGGAAATTAAATTTAGAGGTGTATCAAGAAAAACTAATCTAATGTTTTATGGAATGTTAATGTATTCTGTTTCTGATTCAGGATTAGTAATTGTAGAAACAATTGATTGTCCACCAACGATGCAAGATCCGTGCGGAGATACCATTAATATGTATCACGGCATAATACACGAAACAGTAGGACAATTCACCGGACTTAAAGATAAGAATGGCAAAGAAATTTATGAAGGTGATATTGTTAGAATACTTTATACGGACTGGATGAGTAAGCCAGAAAAAGACAAAAGAACTCTTAATCAGTATCTTATTGATATAGCCAGAATAGGTACTATTGAGTATGATGAAGATAGATTTTGCATTGCTTTTAAAAGTGAAAAATATAGTGAAATTTATCATGATTCAATATTTGCTGGGAAACATGGATATATTGAAGTAATCGGCAACATCCATCAAGACAAAAACTTATTAAGCAAATAAAAATGAAAAAACTAATTACACTTTTACTTATTATCGCATCGTTTGGATGCAGCAACCAGAAACAAGTTGATCCAGTATTATTTAACTATGAATCTTATGAATCAACAAATAGTCGTTTGATTAGTGAACTGATGGACAGTATTGATAATGAAATCAATCTTCTAATTCCTAAAATGGAATTAATATGCAATGAAAGAGGGCATATTTATGAATTTTGTGAAACTGAATTATCAAGACTAAATGATGCAAAATATTTTAATAATAGAATTAGTTCATGGCGTAGGCTTAGTTCATTAGATATTCTTATGCCCCAAACAACATTAATTGATTATGATGGGTATTCAGTAATAGAAACTAAAACCGTAAAATCAAGTAAATGTTATAGGTGTGGATATATAAAAGAAAATATTACTGTTACATTTGATACAATTTACACAAAATCTGTCACGATTAAGAATCTAAACACTTTAAACAAATGAAACTACTACTTACACTTTTATTAATTCTGATTGTTATTGGATGCAATGACAAGAAATCAGAAACAGTTATATCAGAAGATAATAGAACTTTTACTTTTGATGTTGAATCTAATGAAAAAACAATATCTGGACAATTAGAAAATGAGGATGATTCAACTTATGTATTTTTTGTTGATACTTTTAATCATACACTTTCATTTGATTTAGAAGAAGATGTGCAATTAATAGAAGGGAAAGCATCAGATAGTATTTTTTATGCTAAACTTGATTCATCAAGAAAAGCATTTAAACTATGGTCATATTACCACGACAGATTTATGGATTTTAATGATTCAACATGGAAATATATGTATATTGATCTTAATAAAGTAGAATCCTACAAAGATTCAATGTTATATTATTTTGAAAAACAAAAACAGTTCAAATGAAAAAACTAATTACAATTGCAATTGGGGTTATTATTGGATTTTCATGTCCATTAATTGGATATGATAGCATATTTGGGAAGGTATCAGGAATTGACACAGAGACAGGAGTAGAAATAACCGGATTAAATACTTCTGAATTTAAATCAGGTTCCTTAGTTGTGTACGACTCTGAAAACTTTAAAACAAAATTAGCAAAAGCCGGAGAATCCTATGACAATGAGCAGGTAATTGCCATGGTTATATACCAACACCCCGACAGTGGAATAATTAAAATATTTACCAAGAGTCAGCGATGAAAACACTACTTACATTTTTAGCCATAGTATTAACTGTTCAATGCTTTGGACAAGTAGCTCAATTTGATGGACTGTCTGACAAAATACTTGATGTTGGTGGTTGTGATACTTGTGGCACTCTCGTAGGTATTATTGAAACACCCATAACAATAGAAGATATTGAAAGATGGGTAGAGCATTGTAAAAAAGATACTCTTGAAGCAATTCCATTTGAAGGTAAAGGATATAAATATACTTATAAGAAGGTGGTTAAATTTGATCCATTTAAATATTATTTTGTGAAAGACCCAAACGACATAGTAGGATTATTAAAATGGCTAAAACAAACAAAATGAAAATAAGAACCAAAAAAGGAATTGTTGATACTACTAAACAAATAGATGAATTTTCTAAAACAGTCAGGAGATTAGGCGATACTGCAAGTAAAGCAGCAAAGGCAGCAAATGGACTTAACCAGACGTTTTATCTTAACTGGAAGTCTGGTTTTATACCACAAACGCAGGCAGCGTTTTGGGCTATACAGGGAATAGTAATTATACTGGCTATTGCTGAAATAGTTTGGTATATGAATTGGGTTAATTGGATTTAATATGAAAATAGAAAAACTTTATAAACTGTCTCAATTTGTTGACTTTGTGAAATCATTAGAATTTGATCCCTATGATGGATATTCAATAGATGAATTTTTTGTAAATAATTTGAAGGTGATTCATCGTTATAATGAATTCCTTAAAGAGCCTATTAAAAAGGAAATGTTTGTTAATGAATTGGAGAAACCAAATGAAGATGATTTAACGTCACATAAGTTGCCAAAGTACTTGCTTACAGAAAATTATATTTACGATTTAGAATTATGGCAAGAAGCTGAAAGGAAAGTTATATTTAAAGAGAGTGAGTATTTAGAAGATGATAGAACGATTAATGTTGAATTTGGTATTAATTATCAGCTCTCTTATTGGAAAGACGATAATCCAACATTACATACATTAGCCGAAGCAACCAACGGAGAACTTGAACTTCAAAATGTAGAATTGTAAATAATAACTATATTTGCTAAATGGAACAGAAAGTCAATACATTGGTTTCCAAGTTTGCAACTCCTTCCATGCTCATTGCTTTGGCATCGGCTATTATTTGGCTAATAGTCGAAGTAAAGAAAGTTCCGGTAATAGATCAACGTCAAACTAAATGGATCGACCGGCAGAGCGAAATGCACAGAGAATACGACCAGTTTAAAGAAGAAGTGACAGAAAGGATTCACCAGGTTGAACTAAGCGTTAAAAACGAAGAAATCAAACGATTAGAATCTGAGGTTGAGTTTTATAAGAATAAATAAACTATATTTGTAATAGGTTTTTTCATAAGTTAAGTTTAGATTTAGTTGATTTACAAAGTGCGGTAATCACTAATCAGCCGCACTTTGTTTTAAAAAGTTCATTAAAATATAAATATTCCATATAGTAACCAATTAAGTATATGACGGTATACTGAAAAGTGGACTACCTTAATATCGAAAGAAATAAAAATAGTGCTTAATTTTATTTTTGACCGTGTTAAGGATGGGGTTCGATTCCCTGAGATGGAGCAAATTGTATGGCAGGGTGTAAATGTTGCGCTATGTGGAGTGTACATTAAGCATAGAATCGGGACAATAAATGCAACAGGATAGTCCCTACACCCTGCGATATTCTAAAGAAATGACAAAAGAAACTTACATACAGGAATTTGGATATATTATCTTCGATAGTGACGAGATAATTTTGAGGGTAAAAATGGAAGTTCTGTTTTTCATGGAAGTAATTTTTCGTGTTGATGAATTGCCTGGTTATATGTGGAACTAAAACTAAATAAAATGAAAAAACTAAAAAAGAAAATTGCTAAAATGGCTCTCGATTATATAGAGAAGCATGAAGGCAAAAATAATCAGGATCAACGAACATCGCTTGGATATTTAAAGGCAGCAATTGCATCATACAGAGCAATTAATGGTTTCAACATAAAAGATATTCTTACTGAAGAAGAACGTAAATTAACTATTCATTACATTGGAATAGGTAAACAAATGAGGCTGATTCGGGATGAAGAAAAATTAAATATTATTATTAAAAAATTAAATGGATGCAACTAACTAACTACATAGGAGTAAACATAATAGGGCAACCGATTTATATTAACCACTATTTTACTGAAACGAGATGAGAAAACATGCAGAATCTTGGAGAAAATCTATGTGCGATGCAAATAAAAGAATGAAAGGATATTATGCTGGTTTATTGAAGGATCATAACACTTCAAACGGCTTCTATTTTGATTTTAACGAAACAGATAATAACTTTGTACTATGAACTGTTCAAATCATAACTATCAAGGAATAGGAGAATGTAAAGAATCTCTAATGACTCCTAAAAAACGAAGCTCTATTAATTATCAACAAGGAGTGCAATATAAACGAATGTCAGAGGAAGCAAAAAGACTAAAACAACCATGGTCTTTTTTAAAGTTTGATATTTTATCAATATTGGCATTTCGTAAATTTGAGAATGAAAAATAGAACTATCAGAAACTAAAACTATTGTATAATGGAAGATAACATTAAAATATTAAATAATTGGACTGCAGTAGTTGGTGTTGATATCAGGAATCACGGAGTCAGTATATCGATCCATAAAGAAAATGGAGATAGATTCGCAGTTATTGGATTATTCCCGGAAGAGGCAATAGAAATAGCCAATTCTTTGATAAAACATGCAAAGAACTACTCCGGAGAAGTAAGAAACGGCATTGGATGTAAGTTTATTTACAAAGATGGCATTAGTCTTAATGATGCTATTTCAAGGGACATTGGAGAACTTGGAACGAAGGAACGCAATAAGTTTGAGCAGAAAGTTATTAAAGAAATAAAAGATTCATAATGAGTATAGTATTAATCATAAGCCTATTAATGAGTGCAGTGGCGATATTAGCCAATATAGCTTTGATAATCTCATTTAGGCGAAACAGAAAGGTAAAATTTAATGCACACACAGACAAACAAAAGACTGAACTAATTGAAAAAGAAAAAGCATTTCAATTAATAAGAAAAAAACAAATAAACGGAATGTATTTATGCATCCAGACTTTCAATATTGGAAGAATAGTAGTTTTAATCGGATTGATTATTTTAATTATATTTGCATAATGGCAGAGGAAAAGAAATATATAAAACCCGAATTAAAAAAATTGCTAACTCCTAAACAAGTAATATTTTGCCACCAATACATAATCGACTGGAATGGAACACGCTCATATAAAGCAGCTTATGTTGGATGCAAAAAAGATTCATCAGCTAGAGCAAATGCATCTATATTACTAACAAATACTAACATATGTAAATATATAGATTTGATAAAGGATGATTTCGAGGTAGAATCAGGGATAACTAAGCTTCGACAATTGAATGAATTATCTAAATTAGCTTATACTTCTATTGAAATGATTCACGATGATTGGATTGATTTAAAGAATTGGGAAGAGATAAAAAAAGATAATCCATTTATACTTGCAGCCGTTGAATCGATTGATACAAAAACAGAGGAAAGGACTATCGGAGATGATTGTGATTTGGAAGTAAAGTATGTTAAAGTAAAGTTCTTCAGTAAGATTCAGGCTATTGCTGAAATTAACAAAATGATGGGGTATAATGCCGCCGAAAAACATGATTTGTCAAACAAGGATGGGACATTACAATCTACAGGATTAGAAGGTAGGTCATTCGAAGAACTCTATCAGTTAAAGTATGGCAAAAAACCAGAATGAATTTCGATTCACTATTAAATATCGAATTATCTAAGCGTAAATTTTGGGAATTCTGCAATACATTAGAACCAGACTTTTATAAACCCGAAAGAATTCATTTAATAACTCTTTGTAATACTCTTGAATTATTCTATTTCGGCAAGCTATTAAAACCAAATGGTGAGCCATTTACTAAATTAATGATGCGATTGCCGCCACAATTTGGTAAATCCAGAACCCTTGTAAACTTCACTAAATGGGTATTAGGTCTAAACACAAAAGAGCGAATTATAACTGCTTCGCGCTCTGATTCACAAGCAACCGATTTTTCACGATATACAAGGGATGGAATCAATGAGGTTAAAAATCTTCCAGATCAAATAGTTTATTCAGATATATTTCCACACACAAAAATTAAACATGGTGATTCGGCTGTTCAGAAATGGGCGTTAGAAGGTGAGCATTTCAATTATCTGGGCGTTGGTGTATCTGGAGGTGTTACCGGTAAAGGAGCAACTTTAAGAATAATGGACGATGTCGTAAAAGATGCAGAACAAGCACTTAACGATACAGCAATGGAAAAGCTGTGGCGTTGGTTGTCTGGAACATTTTCTAGTAGGAATAGTGCCGAAGAAGGAGAAGTAAAAGAAATATTTTGCGCTACACTTTGGGGAGAAAGAGATCCACAAGCTATCCTTCAGGAAACCGAAGGCGATGAGTGGTATATTTTATCAATGCCAATTTATGATGCTGAAAAAGATGAAATGCTTTGTAGTGAAATGATGTCAAAGAAAGCATTTTTGAAATTGAAAAAAAGAATGTTTGTTGATTCCAATACTAAAATAATATTTTACGCCAATTACATGTGTGAAGCTATCGATGATAATGAAGCCAAAGTATTCCCCCGCAGTTCCATCAAACGATACAAACACATTCCAACCGAAATAATAGAAGAAAACGGCAAAGAAAGAGAAGTTATGCAAGGATGGACATTTGCTTGTGCAGATACAGCAGATGAAGGTTCTGATTATTTTGCAATGCCAATAATGCAAGTAATTGGTAATAATGTATATGTTTTCGATGCAATTTTTAATCAAAATAATTTAACACTTCAGGAAAGTGAAGTAATAAATATGTGTAAAATACATAAGATCAGAAGATTATTGATCGAAACAAATAATGCCGGTGCCTATTTCAAACGCCGGATGGAAAAGAAATTACCAGGCGTTGAAGTTTGGGGACAATGGGCTAAAGGAAACAAAATGGCTCGAATAATAAGTCAATCCGGTATTATTAAATATTACTTTTATTTTCCTGAGAATCCAAGTCCAACACTCGAAAGGTTTATGAATCAAATATTCAGGTTGTTAAAGACTTCAAAGAAAGAGGACGATGCAGGTGATGCAATAGCCGCCTCTTCTGCTCATTTGGAAACTCATTTTAATTTGTTCCAGTAAGAACACAAGTAATTAAATACTTATAATTACTTTTTCATAATAAGTATATTCTTATATTTGCACCGTATGGAGACAATCAAAGAAATAAAGAAGCAATTAGAAATAACAAATAAGGACATTGCTAAAATGTTCGGGTATAAAAATCTTTCATCTTATTCTAATGCATCCCGTAAAAAGCATATTGAGAACGGGATAGTTGAATTGTTTAAATTAAAAACCACTAATACAATATGTAAGGGATGCAATGAAGTTGAGGAATTAACCCACTGCAATAGCTGTGCCGGGAGGTATTAAATTTAACGATTAAAGAATGAGCAAAAAAAAGAAAAAACCAATTGACAAAGTCACTACCAAAAGACTTGATATTGTATTAAAAATGTGCGGAATTCATCTTGATTATAGACTCATTGATAGAATTATAGATGTTGTTGAACTTATTGAGAAAAAAGGAGGCAAAACAAGCCTGAAAGATACTTGTAAACTTCAAGAGGAATGGGAAAGGAATGATTTTCGAATAATTTGAAGTTTATACTGATATAAACGAATTGAAATAGTTAATTCACTTAAATAAATTAATAATTATGGGAAAAATTCAAAGTCACGTAGAATTATTGGGATTTCCAGCAAAAGACAAAGTTACTGGATTCTCAGGAGTATTAACATCTATTAGTCATGACTTGTATGGTTGCATACAGTTCATAATAACGCCAAAAGCAAGTGAAGGAAAGTATTTAGATGGATGTTGGTTCGATGCAAACAGAATTGAATTAACTGGCAATAAAAGAACAATGGAATTGCCTTCATTCAACACTCACTACGTATTAGAGTACGGGAAAGGAGCAGCGGATAAACCAATATCTTAAATCACTTAAAAAATGAATTTAAAGAGATGCTATAAAGTGTCTCTTTTTTATGTCATAAACTGTAAAGAAATCATACAATCGTAAAAACATTTTACAATTACGTAAATTTTTTATACATTTGTCCAAACACGATATTGAATGTTTGGCATAAATTCGTATTTAAATAATTGGGCTTACAACAGACTTTCGAGGCAAACTGCCTTTAATGTCAATCAATCAAGTACGCCTTTTTCATTAGATTATCTCGGAGACAAACCATCTTGGATAAGTTTATCAACTCCTGCAGACTTCGAAAAAGCAGTTCGATACAATCCAGTAGTTAAATCAGCTATTAATTTATTGGCAACATCAAGCAGTAATGGCAAAAAAGTAGCTATTGATGTAAAAACCGATGAAATAATTCCCTGGACTGAGAAAGATTTAGCAATTCAAAAAGCACACCAATTATTAGTTCGCCGCCCAAATCCAATACAATCATCAAAAGAATTTGCATTTCAAGGAACATTTTATCTTAAATCATTCGGCAATCGATACGTCAATACTGTTCTTCCTATTGGAATGGATAAAGTTATTGATTTGCTCAATGTCGAGGCTCTCTATAATTTACCAAGCCAATTTGTAGATGTGCGCAAAACCGGAAAATTATATAATCAAACTGAGTTAAAAGGAATCATAAGCAAATATGCCAGAACAAACGTAAATCCAATTGAGGAATATGAACCTGAATGGATATTACATTTTAATGAAGTTAATATTTCAAGCGAAGAACCTACTATAATGGGTATTTCTAAACTTGAAGTATTAAAGATGCCAATTACTAATACGCAAATGGCATTTGAGGCAATGAATACCATTTTAACGCATAGAGGAATGCAAGGTATTTTGTCACCTAAGAAAACTGATGGTATGGGTTCGCAAATTCCTTTGAGTGTTCCTGAGAAAAAAGAAGTTGACGAAACGTTTAAAAGAGATTATGGTTTATTGAATGGTCAGAATCCTTTTTTATTAACTCCAGTTGCTTTAGATTATTTCAAAACAGCAATGAATTCTGAAGAGCTCGGAATCTATAAGGAATTCTCAAATAATGCTATTCTTATAGGTAATGAATTTGGAGTGCCACCGGAATTAATTAAAACTTATATCCAAGGTGCAACTTATGAGAACCAGGTACAATCAGTAAGGAGGCTTTATCAAGATACTACTATTCCAATGGTGGCCGATGAAGATTTGTATTGGTCAGATAGGCTCGACACATATAAGTATGGATTCGAGATACAAACCCGATGGGATCACATACCAGCTTTACAACAGGCCAGAAAAGATGAAGCAATTGCGCTAAATCTAAAAGGAAGGACTGCAAAAGAGGCTTATACTGAAAATACTATTACAGTAAATGAATACCGTGAACTAATCGAAGAAAAAACGGTTGACGATGGCGATGTTTATAAACGTGAATGGGACAAGAAAAACGGAAACGATGGAGAAGATTAAAAGTAAAAAGTCAAAGTTCGATAAAAAAGAAATCGAAAAGCTTCGGGGAATGAAGCAAAAGAAAGTTGATACAAATGAATTAATTAAAAAATAACGTCATGGAATTATTTGACGAATCGAAATTTAAGACAAAATCTGATCTGATAGAATTTCTTGTAAAGAACAAGGAGAGTATTATGACTCAGAAAAAAGCAGAATTAAAGCACGCTGATTGTGTTTCTTTTGCTCCGGTAATTGTTCGCGATAAAGGTTCTGCTGAAAAAGCAAATGAACCTATTAATGTGGATAGCTTAACCGAATTAAAAGTTGTCGTTATTATTAATACTTCAAATTTGCTTGATGGACATGCAGATGTTCATATTCCTAATTTATGGAAAAAGAGTTTGAAAGAAAATAAAATGATAATGCATCTTCAGGAACATGCTATGAGATTTGAGAATATAATCTCAGATGCGAATAATCTAAAAGCATTCACACGTGATTTTACTTGGGCTGAATTAGGTTTTGATTTTGAAGGCAATACGCAAGCTTTAGTTTTTGAATCAACAATAGAACGTAAGCGAAATGAATTTATGCTCCTTCAATATGCTAATGGATATGTAAAAAACCATAGCGTTGGTATGAGGTATGTTCAATTAGTGTTTTGTGTAAATGATGATAATTTCGGAGCTGAATTTGAAGCATGGGAGAAATATTTTCCAATGATAGCCAATAAAGAAGCAGCAGAAGATAAAGGATTCTTTTGGGCTGTAAAAGAGGCTAAAGTAATTGAAGGTTCAGCGGTTCCATTAGGAAGTAATTGGGTAACACCAACACTAGATAATAATGCAAAACAGACGCCGTCAAAGGACACGTCAAAAAATAATGAGCCGGAGAAATCCACTCAAATAAATTACGAATATTTAACAGACAAATTTAGTATTAATTAAAAATTAGGTAAAATGTTTAAAAACAATTATCACAAGAGACATTTCTTTGCAATGTTGCAAATGATGTTAATGCCATTTATGGGATTCTTAACACGTAGCATTGTTGAAGATGGAGGCGGAGGTTCTGGAACTTCTGAGGGAGAAGAAAAACTCCTTGCAAAAATCAAGAAAGAGAACAAAGAACAATTGGATTCATTTAAAAGTGATTTCAAAAAATTGTCCGATGATGCCAGGAAAGGATTGATTGATGAAGAAACATTCAAGTCAAAACTGAAAGCAATTACTGACAAACTCGAAAAATTCGATGCTGAAAAATTCGAAAAATTCCAAGAATCTATTACTAAACTGGAAGGGATAGTAAAAGAACAAGGAACGAAAATGAAAGCAATTGGAGAGCCTGGAAGTTCTAAACAATCATCTGGATTACGTAAAGAAATTGAGGACATTCAAAAAACAGATGACTACAAAGATTTTGTTGATTCTAATGGTAAGAAAAAAGCATCATTTGAACTGAAAACTGTATCAATCACAGATGATTATACAGGAACTTCACTTGTTCATATTACCACTCGTGATCCACGGGTTGTAGATCATCCACAAGTTGTAAGACTTAATATCCGTGATTTGCTTACTGTTATGCCAACTGATTTACCTTACCTGGCATTTACAGAAGTGTACGATTGGGACAGGGCTGTTAGTGTAAATTCTGAAAATGGAACACTTGCAGAAAGTGCTTTCAAAGTTCGTGAATCAACTGTTGATGCAAAGAGAATCGGTACGTTTGTAACGATTTCTAAGCGAATGATTAAATCCGCGAAATGGGTATTGAATCATTTAATGCAACGTTTACCAGCTCAGGTTAAATATTATGAAGATTTCCAATTGCTATGGGGTGATGGTGCCGGTAATAATGTAACTGGTATTTTCAAAGTTGCAGATGATTTTGCAACTTTAATTAATACGGCAATTACCGGAGCAGCTGGATCTGTTACATCTATTGCAACTTATGATGGAGGTGATAAAACTCTTGTAACATTTACAGCGAATCAATTATTGAACAATGGGGATACTATCACATTTGCTGTAACTACCGGAGGTACTTACGATGGTGCGCATATTGCTAAAGTGATTAGTCCAACTCAATTCATAATTGAACAAGATTTTACGGCTGATGCCAACGTTCTTGCAAATTGGACATTTGTAGTTAACAGTCCATTTAAACTTGCAATAGAAGCGGCTCAACAAATTGATGTATTAAAAGTTGCTAAAACTTTAGTTACTCAACAAGAATATACTGCCAATGGTATTGTATTGAATCCTGTCGATGCTACATTGATAGAAACTTTGAAAGGTTCTGATGAACACTACATTGATGTTAAACGTCTTGAAAACGGTGTTCTTACTATTTCTGGTGTTCCCGTAGTTGAGACAACTGCAATGCCGGCCGGTAATTTTGCGGTTGGTGATTGGGCTATGGCTGCCGCTCTTCTTGAATTTTCTTCACTTGTACTTGAATTTTCTGAATCAACTGATGAGAAACTTGCAAATCAGGTTGTTGCAATTATACAGGAAGAAGTATTATTCCCAATTTACAATAAATATATGTTTGTTGTTGGAGATTTCACTACTGCAATCGAAGCAATTAATAAATTATAGGAGAATATCATGAAAAGAATATTATTCATAATTGCGTTATTCATTGGTGTAGCATCAATGGCGCAAGTAAGTAATGGATTTGTTGATTTTGCAGCTGATTCCACGTTGAATGCAGAGACTGTAAATTTTGTTATTACATCACCAAAAACTTTAACTAAAAATTATGCAGTAACTCTTAATTTAGTACCTGTTAATACTAGTGGAACTGCAACTGTAACGGCAATGCCCCAGGGATCTTCTGATAATTCTGTTTGGTTTGACTTGCAGGCATCTCCAGATACTGTCAATAATGCAGGAACGGTGGCTACTGTTAAATATGAATACCCCAATGCTTATTGGCATTATTATAGACAGTCATTAGTCAGTACTGGTACAGGGGTTACTCATTTCACAGGCGAGTTAGGATTAAAGAAAGTAAATTAGCATTATGGCTAAATTGACAATAATAGGAGATTACAAGCAATTGTCTATAATCGTAAAACAAAATCGTTTGCGAACAAAAAGACATGGGTTTAAAATCTCTTTAAATAAAGATAAAACTCAGGAGATTGAAAAATCTCCTGAGTTAACGGCAAAAGAAGTTGCTGAATTGATTGTCAAATGTGAAACTGTTGAAGATTTGAAAAAGTACGAAGCAGACACTAGGCAAGTAGTTAAAGCAGCTTACAATAAAAAGTTAAAAGAACTTGAATAATGAGTTTCATTGACGGGACATATTTCACAGGTAAGATTTTAATTCCCAATCTGACTTATGGTGCGCAAGGATCAGAGACATTCAGTCCTGATATTTTGCAAGCCATAGACCAATACGAAGAGGAAGTAGAAACTTTATTGTTAGGCTATACTCTACGCAAGGCTATGATTGATGATTTGGATGGTTCGGGAGATCCACAAACAACCAGGTTTATTAATTTGATTGACGGTTCAGAATTTCAACATACGTATGGTAATATTACGCAGACATTAAAGTGGAACGGTTTTAGAAATACTGAGAAACTTTCATTAAGCGCATATTATACGTTTTACAAATACGTTGAAAGAAATGTCACTAAAATGTCTGGTGTTGGGAATACCGATTTAAAAGCTGAAAATGCTGATAAAGTTTCACCTATTCGAAAAATGACCGATGCATGGTACGAGATGCGAAAACTATATGGTATAATTCCACCTTATGCAAGATGGAGCAAATCAGTAGAAGGAAGCAATTTGCCATGTACATTCAATGACTTACCAAGTGCTTATAACTTTCTCTTTGCAAATAAAGAAACTTATCCTGAGTGGATTTTTACACCTATCCAGGGAGTTAATATTTTTGGAGTATGACAGATTTTCGTTTTTTCCCACGTGTCTTTGGTGATGTCATGACGGCTGTTAGGGCTATTTATGATGAAGCTAATAACGTGTTACCAATTTATGAATTTGGTACTTATTTAGAGTTAACCAAAGTTCATAATTTAAAGGATCAGAACAATCTTACTAAATATCCTTTAGTTTGGCTGGTTTGGGAAGCGAATGAAAATACTGAGAATTGGACGACAACAGATACTTATGATTTAAGTCCAAGAATATTTATTTGCACACACACAAATAGTGACTATAGAAGCGAACAAAGATATTCAGAAAACTTTGAGGCGATTCTTTATCCTATTTGGGAATTGATAAAAACAGCAATGTATGACAATGTAAAAATTGATTTAGATTCTGTTAAAAATTTCAATAAATCAGATCATTTGTTTTGGGGTGATAAAATAGGAATTTCCAGAGATGGGAAATTGAAACAAAGCAACGTCTTTGTTGATACACTCGATGCAATTGAAATAAAATTCAATGAATTAATAATTTATAATAAATGTTAAAATATGAGTTGTTCAACATTTTTTTATTCAGGATTAGCGGCTTGTAAATCTTTTCGAGAAAAGGTTAACGGGGTAATAATTACTGATGTAGGAGTTACCATAGCTGAGGCAGATGCTAAAGTATTGGCTAACTGGCAGGCTATTTTGGCCGGCATATCTTCTCAGACTGGAATTTACGTTCCATTTGACAGAGGCTACCAAAATAATACTACCGAACCGGAAATTACTCAATCTAATTTGGGTTATTCCGAGAAAACATTTGACTTCCCACCTTTAATTAAAGGATTTGGAGATATGTCATATTGTGACTATAAAACTTTTTTTGATGCTGATAATCAGGACTTCGATGTTTTTTTAGTTTTGAAAGACGGCACAATTGAAGGCACTAAGCAACCGGATGGAACGCTTAAAGGATATCGTGGAAAGGTAATGGTAATGTACAATGCACCAAATGCCGACAATCTTCAAGAAAGTTATCCTATTGATATTTCATTCAGAGATGTAACCGAATGGAAACAGAATAGTACTCCGGTAACTACTGATTTTACTATTACAAATCTGAAAGATTCAGTTCCTAATGGATTGAATTTGTCGGTATCTGTGGCATGGGTTACAAATAACGTAACAGTAAAATTGCTTAAACGTTGTCAACCTGATGCTCCATATGTTTATACTGCTGCTGCACCTGCTGATTTCCCTATTTTGTCGGCTAAAAGTGACGTTAATCCGTCAATAAGTGCTGTTGATGATACAAATAAGGCGATTGGAATTTATGTACTTACAACATTGAATGCAGCCGATGATCTTACTATTAGGGCAGTCGATGATGATGCATCATTCCAGACTTATGTTTCACAACCTGAATTAATTGTAATTTAATATGAAAGTAGGTAAACGGTCGATAAACTTCTCGCGTGAAGTTATGGAATTAAGTCTGGCAGAATTTACTGCATGGTATAAAGCAACCGGAATAGGCAAGCGTCCAGGTGCTGAAAATGTAAAAGCTGAAGATATCCACAAGGAATTTAAGGCAGAATTAGCCAAATTGAAAAAATAATTAAGGGGGCTTTTATCGCCCCTTTTTTTAAACCGCAAAATCAATATGATAAGCTTTAAGAAGAAGGAAAAGAAAGAAGTCGAACCAATAACAGAATTAGAAGTTCAAGAGATTGAAAACCGGATAGTTTCAAAAAAGCTGAAAGTATTGACCGGAGTTCCAAGAGAAATAAGACAACAACTTTCAAGGATGAAAGAAGATGTTTTAAGAATCTGGGGAATTGATACTGTTTATGCTGCTGATATTCAAATAAAAATGTTTCAGGCAGTTGCTAATAGTGTTTTGACATTGGACTTATTGGATGTATTGATTCGTAAACATGGTGAATCAATGTCTAAAATGTCATTTGATCGTTTTTTAAAAAGAATGGCAAAAAGGGCTAAATCATATCAGAAAAAAGAAAATAAAGAATCTGATATACATCAAAATTTGAAAGACATAATTAGTGGGAAGGTTAAATGACATAACGCAAAGGCATAATGCATTTGTTCAAAATATGAACATTCATATTGCAGCGTCAATTGAATTGGTTTCCCCGCAATTGGTGAATATGAATAAGGCTCAAATGCTTGATTCTAAAGATTCAAAAGGAAAGTCGTTAATTCATAAAGATACTGGTTCTAAAAATCTCAGTTTATATTATTCAATTAAAACAAATAAACAAACGCCTAATTTATTCTTAGAAGGAACGTTTCAAAATGAAATGTTTTTAGATGTAAATGAAAACAACCTAACATATTTTGTTGATTCGCTTGATTTTAAGAGTGGAATATTAACAGATAATTATGGACTGGATATATTCGGAATTCCACGCAAAAGAAACGCAGAGGCAAAACGATTAACAGGAAAAGCTTTTGCAACACGATATAAAAGATTGGTACTGCAAAAATGATTAAAAATTATTGGGAAATAACGCTTCGAGATTGGGACATAATGGAAAAGACCGGTAATGTCTCACAATTCCGCAATTGGTGGAATGTATTACCAGCAGTATTATTCAATAAACAAATCGAAAAAGTAAGGGTAATACTTGTTAAAAAATTAAACGAAAACTACGAAGGTGATGAAGCGGAACAAATGGAATATGCAATTTGGAAGTTTGAAAGCCTGAATAATATAAACGGTATTAAAGCGGCATATCTTGGACTTATGACTGAGTTAAAGTATAAACCAGAGATTAATTCGTTAAAAAGATTTTATCAAAAATATACATGGCGGCGATTAAGACTGACAAAAAGTAAACATTCTGCAAAGTATATAGATGAAATCAAGAAATACACAGGGATAGAAATCAAAGAATACGAAGATATTGAGAAGGTCAGGAAATTATTAGAATTCAAAACTGATAAATATAATGAAAACTTCAAACCAAAAGAAACAGGGAAACAAGAAAAAATATATTTGATGGGATTTGCATTAGGTGTTTATTCTAAAATGAATATTGCCTGGAATCCTGCGCAAATAACCATTATTGAATTTATTGACGCTAAAAAAGAGGCTCTGAAAAAGCCTGTAAAAAAAGATAAGTAATGCCCGAAGTAGGTAACATATTTCCAAAAAATGCACCGGAGCAACTCAATAAGATGACTCAGGGGTTGAATAATACCAATGACGCTACTAATAAATTATTGGAAACTACTAGGCAATTGTCTGATTTATTAAAAGAAAGCAATATTACATTTGTCAAACTATCTGAAGCGCAAAAAAAAGCCGAAGGTGTATCTAAAGGATTGAATACTGTTGAACAACAATTATTTAAAACAGAACAACAATTAAAACAACTTGGCGATGAACGGCAAAAGCAAATTGCAGCCAATCAGATAGCGGCTCAGAAAAAAAGAAAAGATTTAAAAGATACTGCAAGATTAGAAGCCGCAAACACAAAAGAAGTCAAACAAAATATAATTGTTGTTAAAGCTCAGAATGGAGCATATAATGCAATAACTGCAGCATTAACTAAAAATATTGCAAAATGGAAAGCACTTCCTAAGCATTTAAGAGAAAATACAAAAGAAGGGCGAAATCTTGAAGCGGCTATTGTTAGGGATGAAAAAGCCTTGAAGAAATTAGATTCTCAAATTGGTCGTTCTCAAAGGCATGTAGGAAATTACAAACAGGCATTAAAAGGTGTTGCAACAAGTTTACTCGGTGCGTTTGGTGTTGTCGGCGGAGTTGCGATGTTTGCCAGGGTGATGAAGGATGCTTTTTCTACTCTTAGATCATTCACGAAGGAAAATGCTGTATTAGCTGGAGTTCTTGGTAAAACCAGAGATGAAATTACTGAATTAACGAATCAAGCGGTTCAATTAGGATCCGTTTATCCTATTACAGCATCCGAAGTTGTTAAATTACAGGTTTCTTTTGCTCGGTTAGGTTTCACAATGGGTGAGATTCAAAACCTTACAGAAGCTACGATACAGGGTTCTATTGCTTTGAATTCTGAATTAGATGCAACCGCTACTCTTGTAGGTGCAGTAGTTAAAGCTTATGCAAGTTTAGGCACTACTGATGCTGCTAAAATTATAGATCAATTAACAATCGCAACACAAAGGTCAAGTTTAAGTTTTTCAAGTTTAGAAACTGCATTACCAAAAGTTGCAGCTGCCGCAAGTGCTTTAAATGTTCCGTTATCGAAAACACTTTCATTGTTGTCGATAGCGCAAGATGCAACATTGGATGCCTCGGTTTCGGGTACTTCATTAAGAAATATTTTCCTTGAAATATCCAAAGAAGGAATAACATTAGAGGAAGCACTAGATCGAATTAATAACAGTTCAAATCGTTTATCTGCTGCTTATGATTTATTCGGTAAACGAGGGGCAATCGTAGGGCTTGCATTAGCCGATAATAAAGAAAAAGCTATTGAATTAACTGCTGAATATGAGAATGTAGGTAATGTTGCTGAAACAGTTGCTAAAGAGCAAATGGCAACTTTGGATGGATCTATTAAAAGTCTCGGCAGTTCATGGGAAAAACTCATTTTAGGATTTAGAGAGAGCGAAGGCGTATTATCAGGTGTTACTAATTTCTTTACTAACATATTAGATGGTATTACAAATGCTAATGCAGCAGTAGGTCCAACAGCAGGAATATTTTGGGCTACTCTATTTGGGCTTGATGATAAAGTTAGGAAAGAATCAAAAGCAAGAACAGATGAATTTCACAAAATAACACTAACAGAATTAAGAAAATTACTACAAGCCCAACAAGATTTAAGACAGGAAGCAAGAAAAGAGGATGATGATTTAGCAGAAAGATCAGCTACAAATGCTGTTATTAGAATACATCGCAGGATAGAAGAATTAGAAAAGTTAGAAAAAGATGCTGCGGCTAGAAAAGCATTAAAACGAACAGAGGCTGAAGTAGCCGAATTAGAAGCTGCTGAAAAGATTGCTGAAGAACGTAAAAAAGCAGAGAAAAAAGCCAATAAAGAAATTGAAGCCGAAAGGGAAAGGCATCGTAAGGAACTTAGGAAGTCAAATGAAAAGTTTGTTGAAGATGTAAGGAAAACTCAACGGAAAGGAGTATTTGATGAAGTCAAGGACAAAAAGGAAGCCGATGAGGAATTCCTTAAAGACAATTTAGATAAACTCAAAGAAAGATCAAAACAAGCATCTGACACATCTTCTGAGATATTAAAAAGAGAAGCTGACGACGAGGAAACAAGAAAATTAATTATAGATACTGGATTTGAAGCCGCTGGAATGATTTCAGATGCACTTTCTGAAAGGAAAATTGCCAATCTTCAAAAAGAGTTCGATGTATTAGAAATGCAAAAAGAGGCTGAACTTGCAAAAGAGAATTTAACAGCCGAAGAAAAACAAAAGATTGAAGAGAAGTTTGCAAAACAAGCTGCGGAACTTAAAACAAAACAGGCAAAAGCTGAGAAGAGGGGAGCATTGGCATCTGCAATAATAAATACTGCAAAGTCTGTTGTATCTCTTGGAATTATAACACCGGCAGCTATTTTGGCAGGAATACTAGGTGCTGTTCAAATTGGAATCATAGCAGCGCAACCGATACCTGAATTCGCTGAAGGAACTAAAGGAAAAGCAAACACACCTTCTGAATTTATTGCAGGAGAAGCCGGAAGAGAATTAATGACATTAAGAACAGGGCAAGTAATGATGGTTGATAAACCGACGCATTTTAAAGGTAATAAATATCAAGGTGCAACTATTAACCCAAATTCTGAGACTGAAAAAATAATGGCACAGGCAGATCGAACTAATAACATTTTCTTTGATACTGCTGAATTAAAGAGCGAAGGACGAAGAAATACACGACAAATAGTAAAAGCTATTGCAAGAGATAAATACAATCAAAATCAAGCTGTTTCAAACTCATATAAAAACAAATTTCTATAATGGGAAAATTCAGATACCACATAGAAAACGCAAACCTTCCAAATGAAGATGTAGATTCTCCTGATGGATGGAAGAATGACGAATCTGTTTTCCCACGGTCGCCTAAATATAATGGTATATTTAGGAAATTTTCAGCTAATGAATTAGTATTTAAAGGTACTGGAGCAGACTTTTTAAGGCGGATAAATAGCCAACTTGCTTTTGAATCTGCGGCTGATTTTTTAGTATATGAAGTAGACTATGAAACTTATACTGAATTTCTAAGGTTCAGAGGTAGTTTTAACTTTGTTGATTATAAAGCATTTGACGGAAACGAAGGAAGGAATGTCAAAATAATTGTAATTGATTCATCATTCTGGAACACAATCAAAAATGGCGAAAAGATAAGACCGCAATTAAGTAGATTAGAGGCATTGAATGGATTTCAGATTTCAGGATTTACCAACGAAGAAACATGGATAAAATTACCTAGTATCCCTGAAATATTAGTAGGTACACTAGAAGCCGATTCGTCACAATCAATATTAGGGAATCACTCATCTCCTTTAATATTATTATCGTCTAATGACGACAATGTTATAACAGTAGCCAATACAGGAGTGACGGATGGACAAGCAGGATCATTTTATATTTCAAGTGGAGTCAATTCGATTAAAATATCAGTAGGTTATGAAACTGATATAGACTTTGGAAGTGACAAGCCAGTTGTTGAGTTGAAATTAAAACGTTATAATTCATCTGACGTATTACAGGAAGAAGAAATATTGGCCACATTGCCAGGGGAATTGAATACAATAAAAACATTATATTTTTCTGGTGATAGGACTTTTACTCCAAATGACGGTGATTATTTTCTATTGACAGTTGAATCGAATAACATTTTTGAAGATTTTGACACGGTAACTCCTTACCTGGCACTTGTAACAACTGAGGCAAATGTAGATGAACTGCCTGATTTTAATATCTCAGGCATGTTAATTCATGAGGCATGGAGTAGGAACTTACAAATATTAACAGGAACAGACAAACCACTTTATTCTGAGTTATTAGGTAGGTTAAATTCTGAACCGCGTAGTTATTCTGCTGATGGTGATTTAAGCAAAATTCTGATTACAAGTGGTGAAAGGATTAGAGGTTTTTCAAGGGACGAATCACCTATTACATTAAGTCACGATGAAATATTTACCGCTGTTAATGCATTGAAGCCTATTTGTGCGCTTATTGAGGTTATTGATGGTGTAGATACATTGAGAGTTGAAGAAATAAAATATGCTTTTGACGATAGGATTATTTTAACAATCGATAATGCCTCGAATATAGAAGAGTCTTATATTTCCGAACGGATTTTTAATAAAATATCAGTAGGATATAGCAAAGCCTTATACGAAGAAAGAAATGGATTGAATGAATTTAATCAAAAATCTGAATTCAGTACACCGATAACAGTAGTTAACGAAGAGTATAATGTAGTATCTCCAATTAGAGCAGATAATAACGCAATTCAAAACGCAAGAGCAAAACCGAAATCAAGCTTTCCTACCGAAGATACTCGTTACGATAGTGATAATTTCTTCATTACATTAGTAACAGGAACAACATTATTATTAAATGGTAATTTTGAAAGTTGGACAGATGATAATACTCCTGATGATTGGATAACAACTGGAACTGTTTTAAGAAAAAACTTACTCGGTTCGAATAGATGTTATTATGAATCAGGAATATTAGGACAGGCATCAGTTAAGCAATCAGTTGTCGTTTCGTCTATTATTCAGATAGACTTTAAACTTAGTTATGAAAATATAGGTGCGACTGATATTAATGCTTTGTTTACGATGAAACTAACCAACGGAGGGCAAACATTTTACTTAAAAGCTGATGGTACATGGCTCGAAACTACTACTCAACAACTGAATTATTTTGTTACTAATTTTCCACCAACGGCAGAATCATCGTTACAATCATTCCAAACTTATTCATTATTAACAGAAAATATTCCAACAACAGGAACTATTGAATTATGGATTCCTGCAACAGTAGGATTTTTAGTAGATGATATTTATTTCGGCGAATCTCAATATTTAGCAAAAACAAACGAGGGATTCGATGTAATCGAAAATACACCTTTTGGAGAAAATTCATTCAATCTTGATATTACACCGGCAAGAAATTTACGCGAACATGGTCCGATACTTCGTGCCGGTCTTGAAAATAGGTTGAGTCAGTTTGTAAAATTCAATACATCCGAGAAAAACAGCACAACAATAACTAAAAAAACAACTGAATCAGTTGCAATAGCTGAAAATGAAGATGTGCTAGTTAATGATTTAGCCACTCCATTTTTTAAACCTAATGCAATTGACTTTAATTTAATCGTAGATAAATCTGTAGTTGATGTTTTAAATGAAACATTCACGAACGAGACAAAGCCTAATTATTTAGGTATTGTCAGATTTCGACAAAGCACAACCGAAGATTATAGATATGTTTGGTTATTGGATTTGAATACAGGTGGCGAAAGTAAATTAGGTAAAGTTTTAGGATTAGAAGTAAATACGGATTATATAACTCCTTTAATACAAATTAAATATGGCTGGCTTTATAATTGGTATGTAATAAGTGACATTAGGAAATTGACAAGTAGCGATAATTGGACAATACCAACAGATACTAAACTTAAAGCACTTGCAGATTATCTTGGTGCTGGTGGAGATTATATCAATAATTCGGTTGGTGGTAAATTAAAAGAAACGGGATTTATATATTGGCTATCTCCCAATACTGGTGCTACTAATGAATTTAGCTTTAATGGGAGAGGTGCTGGAGTTAGAACTTCCAATGGTGCATTTTCATCTATGCTTATTACCGGCCGTATATGGAGTTCAACAAGTATTGGGAATAATTCATGGTTATTTGTATTAAGCAATGATACAGATAAATTTTTGAGGACTGCATTCCCTAAAAAATATGGGCAATCTATTAGATTAATAAAAGATGCAACAGGTATTGCCGATGGAGTTACTGGTAGTTATACTGGTAATGATGGTACAAATTATAGAACAATAGTTATAAATGAAATAGAATGGTTGGCTGATAATCTTGCAGAGACAAAATATAGGAATGGTGATTGGATAACTGGATATGATGGAGGTACTTATACGCCTATCTCTGATGTAAATTGGGCAGCAAAAACAACAGAAGCTATGTGCGCTTATAATGATAAGGAAAGTAATGTTTTAATTTAGTAAATTTGCAATATGTTTATAATATCACCAGAAAGTTCATTTAGGTTTGCAATAAGAGATAGTCTTTTGCCAAATTATGACAATCAGCTTTATCAGGAAAGGGAACAGGCCGGATTGAAAATTATACCTAATCATTGTCAATTAGTAAATAACGGTGATGAAAGAACTATCCAGATAAGAACAGATTACGATGGTGCTATAACTGCTGTTTTGCGTGACAATTCAGATAATTCTACCGCAGTATTAACAGTAACAGAAAAAAAGACTTATACAAGTTTCTCAACTTATGAATTTACACATACTTTTAACGCAAACGGAAGTTTTTCAATTATAGTTAACGGTGCTGATTCAATTCAGGATGCAGTAGAATATGAAAGCGAATTGATTGATGTGGCAACGGAACACAAATATACTCTTTTAGTAAAGTTTTACAACGATACTAATACTGAGTTTGTAGATTATTCAACAGGTATTCAACATTTTATGAGAATTCCTTCAAGGATTCCAGATGGCGAAGATGAAACAGATCAGGATATTTACGACAAGCAAAATCAAAAGACAAAAACATACGCAGCTACTACTTTTAATGGTGAACTTACAACCGGAGAGTTACCGGAATATAAAAAACGACAATTAAGATTAGCAAGTAATTTATTTTTCTTTTTTGTAAATGATAAACAATACACTGTAACTGAATTAAGTTCAGAACGATTCGGGAAAAGTACTACACAGCAAATGACTTTAATTTGTGCAGAATATGTAACACCCGGAGTAAATGCAGATGATTCCGGTCAATCAGTAATACCAGAACCAGAAGATATGGAAAATACTTATCCAATAAATTTAGAAGGAGTTTCAGGAAGCCAACAATTAACAGTTGCAGCAAACTATTTACCTGAAATAATAATATTTGTGCTTAAAACAGGTACAAGCGGAACGGTAAAAGTAGGTGTTTCAATTGGTGGCGATGAAGTTTCAAGTCCAAAGCCTGTAACTACTGCAAGTCCTGTTTACACATTAGGGCGTGAATATTTAAAAAGTTTAGCTCAATATGAAAATTCGTTTATTCTATATTTTACAATTGTTGGAGTGGGCGTTACGGTTGATATAAATACGATAATCAGCAAATATAAATAAAATGAAAAAAATAATATTATTCATAGGGTTAATTCTTTTAATGTTCAATTTATTTGCTCAGAATGATGAGGTAGATGAATTGACAATAAGAGTAAAATTGATGCAATATATCAATAGTATTGAATCAGATTTAATCGTTCCGCAAACCGACGGGACGGCAAAACTGCACAATATTAGCGATGGATTGATTGATTCCGATGGGATTAATTTAGGGCAAATGATTGACACTGTTAATAAGTATTCATTTGTTCAGCCAATTGATTCATTGTTTTTAAATAGGGATGCAGTAACCACTGGACATAATCCTTACAAAGTTGATGTTGATACTACGAATGGTGCATTGAGAATGTATAACGATGAAGTCGACATTGCTATGCAGATGGGACAGGAATTATGGTTGAAAATTAAAAATAACAATGGTTCTACTTTCGATAATGGAATAATTGTGTATATAAGTGGAGGTGAAACAGGATTCCCAACGGTATCAGTAGCTCATAACAGGGATTTTGAAACAGTAGATGCAATAGGAATGTTAACGCATGATGTTGAAGCTGGAACATTTGGATTTTTAACAACTTATGGCACGGTAGGAGGCTTAGATACAAGCGGTGAAACACCTGGGGCAATAGTTTATGTAGATACTTTGACAGCAGGGAAAAATTGGACAACAACAATACCTGAATTTTCAAATTTTCAATATGAAATAGGTTTTATTCATACAGTAGATGCTGTTGAAGGGAAAATATTCATAAATCCTAAAGGACAGATTGATGATGTAATGCACAATATTAACAATGCAAATATTTTAGAGAATTTTGATTTCACAGAATCATCTAATGGAACTACAATAACAGGAACACTTGAAAGTTCGGACGGGAAAGACTATTTAACAGTTCGATGGAGTGATGGATTCGCAAAAATATCAGTTCCTTGCACAATTACAATTCCGGCTGGAACGGATCATAATTCACAAACAGCATATATTTATATACCAAAATCAACCGGAGTACTAACGTCAAGTACTTCTTATTTTCCAATTGGAACACAATACAAAACTATTGCAAAAACAGAAGCATGGAGCGCATTAAGAACACAGACAAACGGATTAAAAGGACTTCAGAATTATAATGATTTTATCGCAAGTACGGGATCATTGAGAGGCAGAATAGCTCAGATAGGAAACTGGCAACGATTAAGAAATTTAAAATATATCAATGGTTCAAACGGTACTGTAACTGTCAGACCCAATGGTGCTGCATCTGACACAGTTACATTTGGAGTTACTCAGGGTAATTGGTCACAGTCAAATGAACAGGTATTATTAGCAATGGATATGTTTACAGGTGATAGTATTTATGTATTAAATTACCCCGATCATCCAGACACAGCAATTATTGACTTGAATGAAATCTTAATTGATGCGACAGGAGCATCTTTAACTGGTCGATCATGGACATGGGTATTCTGGATAGTTCAAAATAAAACCGGACAACAATCTCACATGTATGTTAATTTACCCAATGGATCATATTCTAGTGGAGCAGAAGCCGAGGCAGATGTAAGCCAATTTAAAGTCACTGACATACCTTATGAAATGAGATCATATTCTGGATTTGTAACAGAAGTTGTAATGACTCATGCGAATCCTTCGGGTGGAACATGGACTGTTTACAGCACTACTAATATTCAAGGAAACGAACCTGGATATTCCGGCGGAGGTGGCGGAGATGGAGGTGGCGGAACATTTGATTCAGATACAGATACGCCGGCATCGAAAGCCGGAAGTTCAAATAAATTGGTTGGCGTTGATTTAGGAGAAGCAAATTTGGTATATAAAAGTGTAACTGTTGATGGAAGTGGAAACATGGATGTGTCAGGAGGTATCACAACTAATGGTGATACAGTTGCAACCCTAGCATCTAAAATAGTAGTTACAGTTGGTCAGGAAAATGCAGATTATATAACAAATGGAACAAATGATGAAGTAGAAATTAATCAGGCTATTGATTTCGTAAATGCGAAAGGAGGGGGTATTGTTTTTTTGAAAGAAGGTAGTTTTACATGTGTTGCAGATATTGTCATTAAGGATAATGTCACACTTGCCGGAGATTCAAAAAGCAGCCTAATCACTGGCAATATATCTACACCAACAGGATTTACGTCTAATCATACAATAAAAAATATTACACTAACAGGTGACTTAGATTTAACATTTACCAGAGAAGTATTAATAAGTGATATGACTATAACAGGTGATTTAAATTTTACAAATAGTGTTATTTCTACTGATATAAAATCAGTCTATTTAACAGGAGATCACAATATTGATGGTACAACAAATCCAATGACTCATAATTATTATTCTAATTTACAAATAAGGAATGGTAGGTTAATTGCGAACGGTATGTCCTCATGTAGTTTTGATGGACTTAAATTTATTGGCGACCCTGGGGCTGGAGTGGATGAAATATTGCAATTAAATGACGTAACTGTTTGTTCTGGAGATTTTCATTTTGATGGAATAACTCTTGATAAATATATTTATTCAGGAACAACAAGATTAAATAGATTTTATTATTCAACTTCGAACGATTTAACAGGAAGCGGAGATGTAAGTAATAATTTCATAGTACAGCAGACATCTGCAAGTGATTTTAATAAATTTATTGGTGATTATAAATTTGATGGTAATATAGGTCTTGGTACTGATGCTGTGTCTACATGGAAATTATTGATAAAAGGTGAATTTGGATGGTCTGCGGTAAATACGTCTGGAACTGGTGTATTCGAGATGTACTCAAATTTAGGAGAGATGCGATTATTGAATGGGACAAAAATAGTAGGACACAATCAACATTTAGAATTAACCGTAAATACACCTTCCAGCTTAGATGTAAATGTAAATACAGACTTGAATGTAGATTCTGCCTTGACAGTTGGCAAAACTATTGATGTAAATGAGAATAGTGCAACATCTGGTGTTACAATTGGGTCTAATCGTGGATTTATAAGCATTGGTGTTAATTCGATTGTTGATGACGGTGGTAATATGAAATTTAATGCTGTTAGACCAGCTTTATTTACTAATACAATAGCTTTCGCTCAAGGAACGCTCGGTTCTCATGGAGCTTTAAGAAGTGATATACTGGACGGGGGTGAAGAAGCTAAATTTTTAAGTGTAAATATCAATGATAATGCAAGTATAAGCTCTACTGGTGATTTTATATCAAGTGTAACAGCATCTATAACGGCTTCTACTACTCAATCACAGGGACAACAGGCGTTAACTTCTGCTATTAATGAAGTTTCTGTTGTTGCTAACGCAAATGACGTGGTGACAATGCCAACGGCAGTAGCAGGGCTTAGAGTTGTTGTAATTAATAATGGAGCAAATATTTTACAGATATTTCCTGCAAGTGGTGATAACTTAGGAGCAGGTGTGGATACTTCTGTTACTCTCGCTGCTGGGAGTAATGTTGAATACGTAAGTTACGATGTCACAAATTGGGAACAATTATAAATAATAAAAATGAATAAATTAATTTTAGCCTTAATAATTATCGCAGCTTCGGCAACTGCAAGTTTCGCACAGGATACAACTTTATTTGTACCAAATTATGGGATAGAGCTTGAAACCTATTCAGAGATAAAAATGTTTAATTCTGATACATTGAATCTTGATTATCATATCAAATTTATGTATCCTAAATTCACAGAAAAGGAAGTATATTTTTTTTACAACATTAAAACTTATAACGACAGTTTGCTTGTCAGGTCAAAAAATAATTATGTAATTGAATTGCCGTTAAATGCAATGGTTTCCGGGAAAAAGGTATATGAATGGCTAAATGATCTGTATAGCGTTCAGGATACGGCTATTCTAAAGGGACTGTCAGAAAAGTTGTATTACTATGATTTAATGCAAAAATGATTTAAACCTTTGAAATTTATTAAAAACATATTCAAATGACATTACCAGACGGAAAATATAAAGTAAAACATTGGGACGAATGGATTGAAGCTGAACTTCGAACTATTCCAGATGTGGAAGAAAAGATGTGGTACACGGTATCAGACAATGAATTAATATTCCCGGATGAAATCGGAGAAGAAATTTAACGACTTGAAAAAATAATTTATTAACTTTAACATAAAATTAGAATCATGAGCAAGAAAAAAGAAAAAGAGGTTAAAAAGCCTAAAAAAGAAGAGAAAGTAAAAGAACCGGAAGTTGGAACAAGAGATCATAGACCACCATCACCGGGAGGAGGAAAATAATGAGTAAGTATATTGGAATATGGTTATTATTGTGGTGCGTCATGAATTTTATATTTCATGCAATAGATTATAAGGCAGCTCCGGTTGCTTCATTGGTTTATTATTTAGCACATGGGATTATGGAAATAGGAATATTTCTGTTTGTATATTCCGCTATAAGCACAGGCAAGTTTAGGATATACCGTATCCCAATATACAAATCAAAGAGATTATTAAAAGTAGTATTAATTTATTCCACATGGTGCATATTAGTAGATGTTCTTATTTTTATGGAGATTGGGGCGCAGGATACAGCATTTTATGAAAGAATGGACATGGGAATATTAGGACTAGGTGGATTATGGGCGATTTTTGCATGAAATTTATAGCACAGATAGTTTCAGGAATTGTGTGGGTTGTTGGATTCATTCTTTCAGCCGTTGCAAAGCTATCACCAATTATAGATGATTCAATAAGTGCAATAGCCGGTCTAATAGGTATTGTTGCCGGTATTATATGGGTTTCAATTCTGTTAACCAAAAGAAAAACAGGTAAAATTGAATTAGAGATTAAAGAGATTAAACTGGAAAAATTGAAATCAAATGAAGAAAATTAAAGTATGTATCCATTGTTCTGCAACCCCTGAGAAAAGCCGTTTAACATTCGAACAGTGCAAGAAAATGCACATTGATAAAAATGGTTGGTCAGATATAGGATATAACCTTTACATCGAAAGAGATGGATCAATTCATCAAGGTAGACCATTTGGGACTCAATTGGCACACGCCAAAGGATATAATAAAGGATTTATTGCTATTTGCTATGAAGGTGGCTTGGATAACGATTTAAACCCTAAAGACACCCGGACTGATGCTCAGAAACAAGCCTTGATTGCTTGTAAATTATTCATTGAACGAATGTTTGATGTAACCGAATGGATGGGGCACCGCGATTTATCACCTGATTTAAATGGAGATGGAGTAATTATGCCAGATGAATGGATGAAGTCTTGTCCTGCCTTTAATGTACGGTCTGAATTTCCTTAACATGGATACAATAATAACAACATGCATTTTTCTTTTCTTATGGAGTGCCTATGAATTCTATCACAGTTATTTAGAATATGAAAAAGCTGATCCAAAAAAGTAACGGTTCTAAAACTCCTTCAGTTGCAATCGCATTTTTAGCTTTAAAGTTAATTATGAGATTAAAACCAGACTTGATTGATCTGGAAACAGAAGAAGCAATCGAAGTTGTTATCGCATTTCTATTCTCAGGTAGTTTGGGGCATAAATTAACGCGAAACTGGAAATTGATAAGGGATTATTCCAAAAGGAAACTAAAGCGTTTTAAATAAGCGTTAAAAAAGCCCGACAATTTGCCGAGCCTTTAATCAAAATTCAATTAATCTTCTGGATGCTATTCTTTTGATTTCGGATTCCGGGAATTGCTAAATTAAGGCGTCGCCGGATTATTTATTTTTAGCTTTATCCATATATCCCTGCAAGGACTCGTTTACTGTTTTTAAATGTTTGCAGCCATTCATTATCAGCACAACGATATTCATTTTCAAAGATCAATCAAAATTTCAAATAACTTTTGAGACTGCAATATACAAATAAATAAAATTGAAATCAAGTTGTTAAATATGCTTTTAAACATTGTTTTGCAAATTTAATAATTATACGTAAATTTGATTAATCAAAAATAAATATCATGGATGGAAAAGTTTGGACAAAAGAAACAACTCAATTAATTGTTGATTACCTATTTTTAAAATTTAAGGCAAAAGTTCCCTGGTTTTTAAAAGGAATAGCTAAAAAGATTCTTAAAACAATAATTCAATTTGCAAATGAATACGGCGATAAGGTTATTCCGGATAGAGTTGATCCGTTAATAAATACTGCAATCCAAAGCATTAATAATGGTAATTGGGATGCTGCTGGACAAGCAATAGGGGTGGCGGCAGATGAAATTATTACAATAAAAAGAATAAAAGGTCAGCATCAAACGAATGCTTTTATAGGTGTTGCAATGGCTTTAACAGACTTGCTTAAAAATACAATTGAGGCAAAAAGAAAATAGTTTATTTTCATAAGTTTAAGTTTAGTTAGATTTTGAAGCCGGGGTGTTGACTCCGGCTTTTTTATTTAAAATGGACAATACGCTTTATTTTTACTTTCTTTTATTTCTTTCCAATCGCGGAGAATCTTTTCTTTTACTGCCTGCCTAATAAATTGATTCACATCTACACCATAGTTTTTAAGTGTTATTAAGGATTCTTTTTGAATCTGAGTAAAACCCACATGCTTTTTATAAGTATATTGTAAATCAATAGGTTTAGCCATTATAGATATGAATTAGTTGTTGATATAAACAAGTTATAAACAAATAAATTTTTACTATCTTTGTTTGTAAATTAATACATTTAATTATGAACAGAGATATTATCGACTGGTAACCTTTTTGTAAAAATTTCTCAATTTACAACAAAGTGCAATAAACAATAATTAAAATTGCCTACGCACCTTTCCGTTCTATATGTTCCTTAATAAGTCCAGCTGCTTCATAATTTTCATTTTGAATTTGTGTATCCATTATTAATTGGAGAGTTTCAATATCCCACACTCGCAGAAAGGCATTCCAATTATTGCACGTTACCTTCACATCAACTTCTTCTCCGAATGTATCGAACTCTTTTAAATAAACTACTCTTTTTCCCATCGCTCAAATAATTTTAATTAAAGTTCATGCACAGAACGTTGCAATCAGTTTGCTTTATAAATCTTTAGGCAGCTAGGGCAAAATGGTCTACCATCATTAAATAATTGAAGCGGTGTTTTACAGGTTTCGCAAACCGCCACTTCGTTATTGCTAACACTAAATAAACCCAAATTTTTAACTATCTCAGTTGCTAATTTTGGTATATCATTGTAACTAATTAGTCCTTGGTTGTGCATTGTTGCTGTTGTGTATTCAGTTACTTTATCGGCTACTTTATCAATCTTTTCTTGTTCTGTCATGTTCGTAGTTATTTATCCGTTAAAAATCAGTGTTTATTATTTACGTTAGCGGTAATTGTTGGCTACATTTGTTAAACTATCCGCTTTCTTACTATATTCAATCGCCTTTAACACTAATGAATCCTTTTTGTGTTTATTTCTCTCAAATACAGCGATAGTGGCTTGCTTATAGCACCACGATGCTTCTATGCTATAATAGGATGCTTCTCTGTATAATTTACTGCGGTCTATTTTAGGATTGTTTTTTGGTTTGTTATTGCATCCAAAAACAACTACCGCTAACAAAATATAAATTGCAAAATGTATTCTTTTAATTAAGTTTTTCATTGTATTCTATTTTTAGTTGTTAAATCAAATTCTCTGCGTGCTGCCAAAATTTCGACAACTTATATAAATCGTTTTATCGAATTACCTCCACTCGTGTATTGTTCTCAGCCTTTTCTAAAATAGAAATAGCTTTCTCGAAATTATCAATCCTTTTTGATATGATACCAACCATTTTTACGTTATCTCTCTTTTCATATTTCGCCTTAAATCTATAGCTCTTATGAAGGTCATCCATCAAATAATAAATTACATCTTCCATAATATTTCTTTTTTATAAAATTCTTTCACAATTCTCAAGCTCCGTTTACAGCCAACCGTTAGCTTTAATATTAAAATTCCTTTGCTAACAGCACTTGAATGCTTCTGGGAGATTTATATCCAAGTATTTTCATTATTTCTCTGATACTATATCCTTTATTCTTTAGCTGCTTAGCTATTTCTGACTTTTCTGAAATATTTTTTTGCTTTAAATTTGGAGGCGGAATTTTAAGAAAAAAGCTAACATCAGGTATAGTAAATAATTTTACTAACTCCTGTGCTACTTTATAAAATTCATTACTCCAAATTACATGTCCCTTATTACCGTTTTCGCTCGTTTCAAATACTGATTTTTCTTTAAGAAAGTTTAGTATTTCTATTGTTTTTTTATCCATGTCCGTGCTTTTAATCCGTAAAATAAAATGCCATACCAACACCGTTGTAAACAAACTAACTCGCTAAGAAGCTCGTTTATTTCTCCGCTTTACTAATTGAAAACTCGCTCATCCATTAAGCAAAGCCCTATTATAAATAAAATTATCAGTACTATTAATATTATCATCCTTTAATTTTTAATTAGCTTCACTTCTTTTATGCTGTTCGTAGATTTGATTCATATTACAATAGTACTTTCAAAATTATCATAGCCATCATTGTCCCTGCAACCATAACAAGGTTCTACGTATTTACTTACTTGTTGATGTTTACAAGTACTACAGTCCCTTGCTGCATCCAATAAATCTTTGTCAGGTGTAGCAGCTAATTTTAGCATTCTAAGTATAAGTCCATCTTCCGGCAATTCTATCCCTAAAATTGCTGAATTGTCTATTAATGTTCTTTTTGCTTTTTGATAATTTGTTTCCATTTCACAATAGTTTTAATTGATCCTCTTCACTCAATTTCGACAATACAAATCCTCTCTGCATCCTAAATTCCTTACATGCCATCAATATCGTTTGGATATTAAACTTACCATAGAATATCCCGTAGTCACCTTTAAGTAATCGTTTAAAGAAAAGAGAGAATTCAGAAATGTTAATCATATATAATTCTTCTAAAATCAAAACAGAAGTGGTTCCAGCCTGTTCCGGGCTTATTTGGAAATCCATTTTACTGGACAAAACAACTAACCAAGATGCAATCCAATTGGAAATATTTTTATCACCATAGCAATCTGAAAGTTCTCTCAGTTTAACCGTGTTTGACATTAGCCCTTCGTAATTCGTCTTGATAGCGATATATTTATTAGCACAATAGTCCATGTTAAATTGCACCGCAAAATCTTTAGCTGTCTCAAAACGGTTTAAAACGGCTTCTGAACGTTTATTCAAATCCGTTTTGGATTTGCTCAATTGTGCGTTTCGTGGTATCACTTTCAAAGCCTCCCCTGTTATTTGATTTATTTTTTTCATTTGAACTGAATTTATTTTCATTTTTTTTCCAAGTGGACAATCTTCTTGTAATACTAAAACTAGTCTGTTTCTCAAATCTCATCTTTCGGTCACTTTCACCATGTTCTGTCCAATAAGCATAAAACTCATTAAGAATATCCTTGCCATATTTTTCTAAATGAGGGAGTAAGGATTTTTTAAAATCCGATTTTCTGTCATCTATACTCTTTTTTTTAACAGTTACAGTATCACTTACACTATCATTAACACTAACAGTTGACGCTTGTTGAGTTTCGTTCAACGGTCGTTCAATGGTCGTTGACGGATGCTTTCTTTTTTCAGCACTTATTCTACCGGCTTCAACTCTTTGTTGATGTTGTTTTTCCCACTTCTTTAAATCTCTTTTAAGAGTTTGCCGTATATTGGCGAATACAGCATTAATTAAAATATCATCAGTTTGTGGATTTTCGTCATTGACGTATGCAAATATGTGCTTTATTAATTGACCAGCTTTATCATCAGGAAGAGAATCAAATGTCTCCTTCCAATCTATGTAGGCGATAAATGATTTTTTATTTTCTGCCATGATTAATCGTAATAAACATTCGTTAATTGTTTTTTATTATTCTCAATATGCCATAAATTAGGCTTAGAAGATGATATTTTTAAATCTTCAACTTTACCGAATCTTTTATAGTTTTCACAAAGATCAATAACCCATGCAGATTCTTTATTTTCATGTGGTCTTATTCCACGTCCAATCATTTGATAATATAATGCAAGTGATCTCGTAGGTCTTGCTAAAACGATGGTAGATAGTTCTGGAAAATCAAATCCGGTGGTTAATACTCCAACGTTTAACATTACTCTTATTTGTCCTGTTTTAAAATTACTAAGAAGTGTTTCTCGTTCTTTTTTTGGTGTTTTACCAGTTACTATTTCAGCTAATCCATTCATTTGATCCACTACAAATTGAGCCTCTTCTATAAATCTAGTAAACACTAATATATTTTGACGTTCAGAAACAATTAAGCGTGAAATTATTTCAATTAACTTGTTTGGGAATTTAATAGCATTATAATGGTTTTTTACTGAACTGTCTGTATAATCTGCACCTGTGGTATTTAATTGTAATTGATTTGTGTCAACTGCTTTTATTTGGTAGTAATCAATTTTGCTCAAATAGCCTCTTTCTAATAAATCGGATATCTGACTATAATAAATAAGATCAACAAAAACACGTGGTCTTGTGCGTGTTAAAAATTTAAGTATAGAGCCGCCCCATCCATCAGTAGTTAAACGATAAGGTGTTGCTGTTAATCCTAACACCTTTCCAGTTAAATTATCCAAAAACTCCTTATACATGCCTTTCTTTGCATTTACTAAATGGCACTCATCAATTATTATATTTTTAAAATGCTTAAATAGTTCTGGTTTCGTTCTCACGCTTCCAATAGTAGCTAGTGTAATGCGGCTTATTTTTTTTGAATTAAAAGAAGCGGAATAAATAGAACAATCCATTATGCCATAAGATTGAAGTTTAGCAAAGTTTTGTTCTAAAATTTCTTTTGACGGTTGAAAAATAATAGTAGGATTTGATAAATTAAATGCAATTTCAGCAATGATTAAACTTTTGCCGGAACCTGTAGGTAGTACCATTATTGCATTTTTATTGCTGTCTTCCTCAAAATAATCGATTGCCGCTCTTGATGAATCAATTTGATAGTCTCGTAATTTGTATTTCATAGTTGCTAAGATATGAACGCACAGAGAAAGGTTCGAGTTAGCAACAATTCTAAACAAGCGTTTCGAATTCTCTCCCCTTAATCTGTACTATGTTTTTAAATAAAATTTCAATTGATACTTGTTTAATAAATTGTTGCTGTAAGCAAATGTAGTGAATAGTTTTTAATTATTCAAATCTTAATTCTACTCCCTGCATAACAAAGTAGAAATTCTGCCACTCGTGAACGAATTCTATTTTTGTCAGATAAGTTAAGCTTTCTGAATCCATAACATACCAATACTTATAGGCACTTTTCCATGTCAATATAAATCTTTCCAAGATATATGATTGGAAATTGGCATTAATTATTTTGGCGTTCGATTTAACCAACCATTCTTCTGTTAATTGAATAGGTTTGTGTGGTAATCCTGTAATTGCTCCACTTATTGCAGGTGCTTCAAACTCATATTCGCATTCTTTATAATCATCTGGCTTTATTGCTTCTACTCTGCATAGCCTGTTGTCTCTATCAATTAAATAATTTCCAATTCGTAAATATGTTGCTTCCATAGTTATTCAAATAAGTTAACGTTCATTTACCTCAATATTCAAAAAGCTATCAGCTATTTTATAGGCTTTTTTTATGTTTTTAAGGTTTGCTTCTTCTTGTTTAAGTTCTCCACTCTCAACTTTCCCGGCTATATATTTATACCTCTCAGGGTTTTGAAGTAATGCTATCAATATACTTTCAGCTAGTTTTTCCCTACGTAAATTTTTAACTTCACTTTCGTGGGCTTCATATCCTTTTTTAAAAGAATGCTGTGCGTATTCTCTTTGTCTTTGCAGTGCTGGGTCGCCCCACATTTCTTTTGCGTGGTTTTCTGCTAATTTTTCTTTATTCATAATATTTTAGTTATTCAAATAAGTTATAATCTCTTCAAACGCAATTAGAATAATTTTATTTGTGTGCTTCCGTCTGTAGCTAAATCCTTTTTAAAAGTATGTCGCATTTGACAAATACCTTTTTCATCCACTATTGTATTTAAAATATTGGTTGCTGTTTTATTACCACAGACATCATAATTATAAAGAAATTGAGCTGTTGCAATTGGACAAGAATCTTCTCCGTATTTACACTTAGAACACTGTTCGTCAAATATTGCCCCGTCTGATGAATTACTAAAATATGCCATAATAAATTGCTTTTCCTTTAAACACAGTGGACATTTACTGATTTGGCATTATACATAAAAAGCCTTTTCCCATCAAAATTGTATCCAGTATAAACATTAAGATCACCATTTACAATTTCCAATTTAATTTCTTTTATTGAATCTTTAGGATTGAATTTTGCTGGCTTGTCCACAATACTTAATGTTGCAGGTTGCATTGAAAATGCTTCAGTAATTGATTTGACTTTGTTTTTCATTTGTTTTATTTTAAGTGTTTAATTGGATACTTAGTTTTAATGGGAACTAAACTGGTTCAACTGAAAATGCTCTATTTGGGTACTCTCTTTCAAGTTTTACTTTTCGTTTTTCAGCAATATGCTTTTTACTAAAAACCTTTGCATGTTTTTTAATTGTTGTTCTCGAAGGATCGCTACTTCCATCTGCAATCCAGCAATCATGATTGGCCTGAACTCTTATTAAATATTTCATAGTCGTTTGTTTTAAAGGTTAATTAATTATCTCGTAATCTTTAAGTTTGATTGAATAGAAAACAGGGTAAAAATCTGGCATCCATTCAAATAAAGGTTGTTTAGATTTTAAATCTGCATGACCTGTATCGAAAACTTTTAGTACTTCATATTTAAGTCCATCTTTAAACTTTATTGTTTGTCCTTTTTCTACCATGACTTTAGTTCAAATTGTTTTAAAGTTGTGTTATTTAATCAAGTGTATTATAACAATTCCAATAAATCTGCTTTAGTAAATACACATTTGTCTCTCCTGTTCTCATAATAAAGCTTTGGTATCTGACTATTGAGTTTGTCAAAATCTATACAGTCATTTAAGGCCTTCATTATTTTAGAAGTTTCACTGTCACAATTATTCTCAGAAAATCTTTCTTCGCAAATCCTTTCACTTATCCATTCAGCATCAAACTGAACTATTGGCTCTAATTTTGAACCGTTCATCTCTAGTTTATAATCATCTGGATAAGATTCGACTTCTTCCCTTTTTATGTCGTGGTATTCTAAGTATTCAGACAATTCACTATAGAAATTACCATCATAAAATAAGTGTTCCATAACTGTTTATTTAATTTGATTTATATTAATCAAGTGTGTTAATATCTATCCAGATTCCTTCTAATTCTTTTTCGTATGCTAGATGAGCTTCATATTCGTTATCGAAATGACCTAAATGTTTTAATTTTCCATTTAGATATATCCTAGAAGTCCATTTGTTTTTGTTCTTGTTCCATGTTACTCCTGTGTATTTTGAAGAATGCTTTATATGTTTTTTGTTTGAATTTTGTCTTGGGGTAACGATTTCTAAATTGGATAAGTGGTTATTTTCCTTGTTATGATCAATATGATTGACG
>Ga0209977_10000021_pt1 | contig 51854 bp, 75 predicted proteins | sample SumtaG_2_FD_183113 | JGI IMG/M metagenome (GOLD analysis project Ga0209977, IMG submission 183113) | Deep subsurface microbial communities from Indian Ocean to uncover new lineages of life (NeLLi) - Sumatra_00607 metaG (SPAdes) (version 2) | ecosystem: Environmental > Aquatic > Marine > Oceanic...
CTGTGCCATCGTGAGGATGTAGCCCGCCAGCATCTCGGCTGGCGTCCCGACCTGTCCGATGGTCCGAATCTCCGGCGACTGGAACAGGTAGGTCATAAAGTCGCGGACCTGGTTCCGGGCCATGAAGGTCGGACTCAGCGTGGTGGCCCCCAGCTTGACCATGCGGGTCATGCGCCCGATCGTCATATCCAGCCAGGGCGGTAACTGGTAATACTGGATGCCCAGGATGGCCCGGTGCAGGTCGGGGTGGAACTGGTAGAGCTGCCACTTGTCACCGCGCCGCACCCGCTCAACCGGCACCCCGCGCGGGTGATAGTCCGGTCGCCAGATCGTCAGAGCGTCCTCGGGGTCCACCTCTGCCAACATCTCGCGGTCAACGCCCGCTTTCTCAAGCTGGGGCAGAATCTCCTCGATCGAGAAACGGGTCGGTCGGACCTTCGGAGCTACTGGTTCGACCCAGGCCCCCATCTGCCCGACCTCTTCGGCTCGCTCGACGGCCCGCTTGGCCGCCTCCCGCTGCATGGCGAGCTGGTAGTACCAGATGCTCCGCTCGATGGTCACCTGAAGCGGGCTGATAATCCCGAGCCCCGAACCGAGCCGGCGACGCAAGGGGGTAGGAAGGTTCCCCATCTGGTGCTTGCCCATGCGCAAGGCCCGGGATGAAGCTGGCAGCAGACGCCGCAGTGGGATAAAGGTCTTCCAGTAGTCCTTCAGGTGGTCAGCGGTCTCCTGGCTGATTGCCCCGGAGTCCGCCAACACGTCCAGCAATCCGTTGTTGTAGGCGGTCCACGTATTCGCGGCTCGCTCATAGCGGTCGTTCCAGTAGTTTTCGTGAATCCAGTCAGCATCCTCTTTCGACATGCCAGGGTTGACGCCTTTAGCCCAGGCTTCTTTCGCGTGCCGCGCCCAGACTGCAACCTCGAATTCCGCCCGTTCGTTGGGGTCGATCTCGGTGAAGACATCAGCAAAGGCCGGGCCAGCCTGCTGACCGAAGCGTTCGTTCGAGACGAAGAATGGGCCATTCTTCATCGCCCGATCGGCGTAGGTCGGTCCCGCTTGACTAAACGCCATCAGGATGTCCCAGAGCCGCCGGCCAGGCTTGTCGGCCCCACCACGGGCATGAGCCGACGTGTCAAACAGGTGCCCAAAGTGAAGCTCGTCCTTCATGGCAGCGTAGAAGCGGTGGCCGGCGTAAGCGAGCCGCTCCCCCCACCATGCAGTTCGCGTGATGCCCTCGGGCTGTGCCGGCCGTCGTGTCTGGCTGATGTTGGCCAGCCCGCGTGCCATCGCGCCCTGAGCGCGCCACCGACTGATAAGGTCTCTGGTCTGATCCCACTTCTCGGCCAGTTCGGGGTTGGCCGGTCGCCACTGCTCGGTGAACCACTTGTGGAACTCGGGCGCGATCTCGGCGGCATCGTCCATCGTCAGAGCGTGTCGGGCATACTCGGCAAACCCCTCATGTGTGCGCCGCATGTTCGGCTCGTAGTCGAGACGCTGGACTTCGTCCTTGACCGCCTTGGGCATCTTGGCCTTGCGAATCCCGGTGCGACGGTCGATGTGGTGGGCGATTTCGTGGGCGACGACCGCCAGGTTGCCCTCGAACCCGCGTTTCGTGCGGATGACCTCGGGTGCCGTCCGGCCGAATACGTTCTTGTAGATGCCGGCAGCCGTGCCCCCCACCCGGCCGCTACGGATGGTCACGTCCCAGATGCGTCCGAGCCCGGCCACGATGGCGTGCTCCGAGATGGGCTGGGCCGGGGCAGCTTCCAGCGATACGGGGAGTTCAAGCCCGCCTGCGGGCATGGCGCTGGGGCGGGCTTCAGGAGGCTCGGTCGGGGGCGGCTCCTCTACGACCGCTTCTTCCGCTGCTTCACGGCCTTCCGCTTCCGGTACGCCTTCACGTTCCCCACGTTCGCGGCCGTACAGATCGCGTGCGGGTTCCCGCTCTTCCCTTGGCGCCTCAACGAGGCGCGCACCTTCTTCACTCACCTCTTGTACTTGGCGGGCATCTTCGGTCTCCTTTGCGGTGCGGAGCGCATCCACAACCGCTTGCCGATTCTCCCCCGTGTTCTTCTCGAACTTGGCTACCTGGCGTAGCGTCGGGTCTCGCCGCGACAGCGTCTTGGTGGTTTCCGCCAGCTTTGCGGTCAGTTCAGGGTACTCCCTGGCGAACTCAGCAGCCCGTTCAGGCTTCTCGAACTCCGTTGACGCCCAGGGCTTCTCCGGCTGAACTGGCCGAACCATCGGCTCCCACCCAGCCCTGCCCAGCTCCTCCAGCCCCATCCGTCCGCCCGCGACCGCACGAGCCGGTCCCATGACAAACGCCAGAGACAGCGCCGTCTGGGGCAGGTCTTTGAGCCGCTGCCCGATGACGCGCTCCCAGTCGATGTCCACGTCCTTGTCCATCGACTCTAACGCGGCGGCGATGAACAGGCGGGAGCCATCCTGGAAGATTTCCTCGCTGAACTCTTTGCCGAAGTCCGCTCCCTGCTTGAGCAGCCAGCGACTCAGCGATTGTCGGCCAGCCGCAAGAGCTTTCCGACGAACTCCAATACCGAGCATTCGAGCGGGCGAGACCATCAGTTCGATGCCAGCCTCAGCCGCACTGGTGATCGCCGCGCCGATTGCTGCACTCGTATCGTCGATCCCGAAGCTACGGTATTCCTCATAGGCGTCGGGGATCATACGGTTGAACCAGTAGAGGTACGGCCCAGCCAGCCTGGTAAGAACACCGGCAGCACGCGGCCCAGTGAGCGCCGCACTAATCGCCATCTCGGGTGCCATCTCGGCGGCCTGTACCGCTGCTTTGCCCACGAAACTCTTGGCTTCGGGACCACGAGCCATCCGGCGAACACGGCCGGCACGCCGCGTGTAATCGAAGAACTCGTTGGCCTGTTGCCCACCTAGAAGGCGACCGACGTTTTCTGCTAGGGCATTCATCCCCGCCTTGAGGCCCCGCACCGGCGCCGCGATAGCTGGGATGTCTTCGCCGAGGCGGCCACGAACCTGTGGGTCAGCAGCGAGTCCATTCAGGATGAACTCGAACGCCTGCCTGTCTTCCTCGGGAACCCCGCGCAACATTCGCGCAGGCTCGTCGAGCGTAGTGCCAGCGACCTGCCGAGTCGCCAAGTAGCGGAAGCCCTGCCGTGTCAGCTCATACGTCTTGCTGAACACGTTGCGGAACTGCTCGAAGTCCATCGTCGGGAAACGGTCCTCGAACTCCCCACGCAGTCCCTCCCAGAACTTCTCGCTGAAGTGTTCACTGCTTTCTAGTTCACGGTAATCGTCGGGTGAAAGCTGCAAGGCCCTGCGGCGTGCTTCGGTTGCCAGCCATGCCGCAGGCCGCGTGACCTGTTCGATCTCGAACTCCCGCATTTGTTGTTCGATAGGCGGCTCGCCTTGCGGGTAGATGTCCTGCTCGCGCTCGAATCGGCGCATGTCGCGTTCAAGCATTGGGTCCGGGAGGATTTCCGGCTCGAACCCGTCAAATGTTATCTGCCCTTCTTGTGCAGCTTGTTGGCGTGCCCGTTCGTATTCGTCAACCTGATTCATGGTGCCGCTGCCCCACTTGCTTGCTCAAGTTGCGTTTTCGTCTGAGCAAGCTGAATGTACTCTTGGATGAGCGCCCGCTTTGCGTCTGGTGACAGTTCCGCTCCCTTGCTCTTGATCTCAGCCATGATCTCACGAATCTTCATGTTCGTGTCCTGCAACTGTTGAGCGGCTTCCTGTAGCTGCTGCGCGGCTTGTGGGTCAGCCGCCGGAGGTGACGGAGCAGTCGGCGGCGCAGGCTGGCCGTCCGCCTCGCGCATCATCTCGCGTTTGTAGTCGCCCACGTCGCGCCCGACCTGGTCAACCATCGTCAACTCGTCTAAGACCTGCCACATTTTCCGACGTAGATGAGATTCGCTTACCGGCCCCGGCGGTCCCTCCAGCGGCTCGCCGATCTCCTCACGAGCAAGGCGACGCGCCTCACCTATGACTTTCGAGCGGAACGAGTCATCGAGCGGCAATCTGAGCACGTCATCCGGCGTTCGGATCGGGGGTTCCTTGACGGTCGGTGGCCGATACGGTATCGCGTACTTGAGATTCCCCTGTTCGTCAAAGACTTCTGTGATGATGATTTCGTTTGTGTCTGGGTGACGAACGTAACCAACGCTGTTATCGACTTGCTGCTGCCGCCTCTCCGGGGTCATCTTTGAGGCTTCGGCTTCCTCTATCACCTTTCGCTCGGCAGTGCGAAGATCCTGCATCATTTGTCGGCGGAGCCCCTGCTTGGCTTGCTCTGGAGGGTTCCCTGGATAAAAGCCGGCGTTTGCGCCTACAAGTGCATACCGTGCTCTACTAAGTTCCCTGTTTACATCCGAATTCTGTGGAAGGCTATCGGAAGCTTGTTGAACCTGCTGGGCATATTGAACCGCCTGGGCTTGCTGTTGCCGCTCCGCCTGCTGCTGCTCTTGATACTCCATTATGGCAGGCGCCAACACCGCCATCGGGTCATCCGGGTTCTGCTCTAGTGCTTGGGCATAACCCATCCGCCCGCCAGTCCGGCCAAAGAAATACCGCTCTCGGTCTCGCCGGATGTACTCGTCGCCTGTCATTTGCAGTCGGCGCTTGGCGAGAACCTGACGGTATCCGGCATCGGTGGTGTCCGCTGGTATACTGCCCGCCTGAATCTCACGTGCTTTTTCGCCAGCCATCTCGGCCTCGGTCATGCCGAAGTCGCGAAGGTGCATACGGCTATAAAGAGCATCCTGGTGCTGCGTCGCCGCCTGCTGCTGCGCCGCTATCCCCCGCTCCTGCATGTAGAGGCGAGTGCCCACGTCCGTCACTTGGCTGGCTGCTCCACGTAGACCCTGGATACTTTCAGCAGTTGTTTGCGGGTCAAAGATAGCACCCCCCATCTCGCCACCGCCGTAGGCTCCCATTCCGCCGCCGAGTAGACCCCCAGCTACGGCGCCAAGTGGTCCAAACGCAGACCCGACCATCGCACCCACAGTAGCTCCGCCCGCACCCCCTGCGCCCATCCCCCCTATGCGCCCCCACGGCGTCTGGTGCTCGTACTCCCACCGTTCCGCCTCACGCTTGGCCCCCATGCGGCCCAGCATGAACTGCGTGAAGCCCTCCAGAACGGGCGGCGGTCCCCAGCGTATCTCATACGGCATCGTGTATCCTCAAGCTACCTACTGCCAAGGCTGCGGGTAGCTGTACTGACCCAGTTGTTGCAAGTACGGATTCGGCGGCGGGTACACATCGGACCGACTTCCCATCAGGCCCAGTATGTCGCCCGATAGTTGCCCACCCCAGCCCATTCCCTGCTGCAACAGCCGTTCACCAGCGCCGAGCGCCGCACCGCCGATCTGGCCGTAGGCACCCAGGTGCATTTGCCCTAGCTGCTGACGCATCTGGTATTCCTGGGCGCTTAGCTGGCCACGCGCTCCGAGCGCTTGGCCCGTCAGGCCAGCCCGAGCCCCCAGCTCCTCACCACGCAGTCCGGATTCCACGCCGATGCGTTCACGCCGGAGGTCTGCTTCAAGTCGTCGGGATTCAGCACCTCTCCCGCGTTCCAGCCCTGCTGCTTGGGCAGCCTGGACGGTCGTGCCCCCCATGCCAGTACGTCTGAGTTGCTGGCGTTGCTGGGCGCCAAGCTCCCCATACCGGCGCTCCAGGTCCTTGCGCGCCTGTTCACCTAACCCCTTTAGTTGCCCGATGGCCTTTTCGGTACGGGCCGTGTACTCTCCGCCCAATCCGGCAGCCCGCGCCCCGTACTCGCCACCCAGGCCACGTGAGCGCTGCTGCCAGAGTTCGCTCATGCCGCGGCGCATTTGTCCGTAGCCTGCCGGGCCTTGCAACAGGTTTTGGCCCAACTGACCGTAGCCACCCATGATGTTGCCAGCTCCCTGCCCGTACATCTCCATGCCGCCGCCGAAACGACCCTGAGCCAGCTCCATCGCTTCCTGATAGCGTTGTTCGTTCGCCCCCCGCGCACCCAACCAGCCAATACCTTGGCCCGCAATGTTGAGTGCACCTAAGCCGAAGTTTAGCCACTGCGACATATCAGGTCTCCTATACCGTATCCAGCACCGTGATGGGCTCCGCAGTCTCGCTCGTCGTTATGGCCTGCGTGCCCAATGCGGTTATGTCGTCCTCTTCGTAAATGGTGAGTGTCGAGCCGCTGATGGCAAGTTTGTTCACCAGCTTCGCAACCACACCGAGCAGCGAGCGGAAGCTCTTGGTGTCACCGTTGGCACTGTCACAAGCATTCACGAAACTGCGTCGGATAATGTGGTCCGCGATCTTGTTGCAGGCCGCCCCCGCAATCTCGTCTGCCGCAATCGCGCCCGTCGCAATCTTCGTCGCCGTGATGGCGTCCGTGGCGATCTTCGCTGCCGTAATGGCCCCATCGGCAAGCGCCACCCCGGCCGCTGGTGCCAGGCTTGTTAGGCCCGAACCCGTCGCGCCGATCCGACCAAAGCTGTCACCTGTCTGGACCGTGTGCCCGGTGAGACTCCCGACCGAGCCGCTGAGGTTGCCCGTGATGTTGCCAATGATGTTCGCTGTCAGCGCCGTCGTGATGGACGTAGCAGCATTCGTGCCGGCGATGAACACGCCGCCCGCTGCACCAGCCACGGCGTCCGGCAGGCTGTTGATCGTGCCGGTCGGCGTTGCCACGTCGAAGAACTTCTTGAACGCCGCCGCAAGTTGACCAGACGTTTCCGTCAGTGCGGTTCCGTGGATTGCGACCAGGTCAACGCCCGACGCGAGCGCCACATTGCCCGTGATCCGGCCCATCTCGGTGTCGTACTCACCGGCAGGTGCGGTGCCAGTTCCAAGCGTAGCGCCAGGATCGTGCCCGGAAAGCGTGTTGAGTTCCGAGGCGTCGATCCGCGTGGAGTCATCCACTACTGCGTCCCGAATCTGATTGGTAGCGTCCGAGCCCTCAATTTGCGTTACGTCTACTTGAAGCTTATCCGTGCTATAGAGACTGTCGTAGACGTTGACGGGCAGAACGTGACATTCACGCGAGACCTGCAATGCACCCGCCTTGGTGATTTGCACTATGAGCGGCCCAAGCGTGTCCGTATCCGTCACGGTGACCGGAATCTGATACCAGCCGTCCGCATCGTGCGTGGTGGTCGGACTGCCTTCACTGGTCTGAGCGAAGGCGCTCTCAAACTTGGCAATCTGGATGTCGGCCTGGGCGATAGATAGCCCCGTCTCGGCCGTCTTGCCGTCGATGTCATCGACGAACTGTCCCATCCGCATAATGTGGGCAGTAGACTGTCTCAGTGGATAAGGCATTATGCGGCCCTCCGTCGGCGCTGCTGCCTAATGGTGTTACGGGCAATCGGCGGGTGGGTTGCGGCCACAGTTCCATCGTTTGTCACAGTGAGTGGGACAATGATCTCGCTGTACTCCCCGCTAATCATTGGGCACCACCACACCAGACCAGCAATGGCAATAGGGCAGACGCCGTCCTTAAGCTGGCCGCGCTCTGTAGCATCCAGCGCCCGGTCCCATTTGGCCCACTCGGCCATATCGCCGCCGAGTCGGTCCACCCCGTTAGGGAACGAACCAAAGAACAGGTTGGTCGCGACATTGATGGCGTCAACAGCCACCTCGGTATCCGCACCGTCAGCTACGCCATTGACATACTGTGTATAGGTGTTGCCGGACCGCTGTAGTATTAGGTGCATCCAGACCGTGCTCGTCCCCGGCGTTCCCGCCGAAGCACGATAGGCGATATCGCCATCAGCATCATCCAGCCGGAGGACCAGCTTATTGGCTAATGACGCGTGATCCTCCTCGTAGAAGCGCCAACTCAGGCTCGGGTCGGCACCGGCCGCGCCCCAGGACAAAAAGCATTGAGCCCCCGCACCAGTGCTGTCCGTCAGCTTTATCCAACCCGCAATAGCCCAGTCGCTGTCCGGCAGCGTCAGGGCCGCGTGATCGTCGATCTGTACGTCGTCATCGCTTTCGTCAAAACGCCAAGTCATTGCTGGTCCTTCAAGCCCCCAAACCCGCCAACGTCGGATACCTCACTTCAGAGCCCTTGCCACCGATCGTAACGCCCGTGAGCGTCAGCAAGTCCCAGAAGCCTGCGTTGCCCTCGAACCTACTGAAGACGAACTCGCCGACCTCGTCCATTGCGGTCTCCAAATCGCGGATGCGCTTCTCAAGCTGCTGGAACGCCTGGCGAACCTCAGCCCCAGCGGCGCCTGGTGCGCGCGACTTAATCATGCCTTCCGGTGCCTCCCGCCCGGCGCCACGATGATCGCCAGGTTCTCCAACGCCCACTTGGCCGAGGCCGTCGTAGAGAGTTTGATGCAGGCCGCGTGGGCGCGTGCTCGTACATGGGCCGCGTAGTTCTCGCCGCCAACGAACGTCCCAGTCGCAAATGCGCCAGCCGCAACGGCCGCCTGAGCCGTCACGCCCTTCTGGACCGCCCAGGTGAGATCGTCGCTCTCCGTCCCCAGACGAGCTTCAATCTGGTTCAGGATGCCGTCGTTCACTGGTGAGCCGCCCAGCCGCAGTGGGCCATACAGCACGTTGGTCGCAATAGCTGTATCTGCGTCCGAAATCCGGTGCTGAGCCCGGTGGTACACGTAGCCGTCCCGACCACCGTAGGGTAGCCCAGGCGGGCTCAGCTTGCCAAAAGCACCCCGGAGCGGGCAGACAGGGTCGATGTCGCGTGGCAGCTCGTCCCGCCAGAACGCTTCCCGCCGCGGGTCGTACCACCAGTGCGTAACGGTGCTGGCCGCGTAGTCGATCGGCGAGATCGTGATGAGCACCCCCTCCTCGATGGGATCGTAGGCCAGCACTGCCCGGTCGGTCTCTTTGTTGATGCCGCGGAGTTCGGCCGGCAGCCGGTCCAGCGACAACGCACGCGGATACTGACCAGCTCCAGGAGCCAATTCATACAGGCCGGCGTGCGAGAGGAAGATCAGGCGGCCATCCGGCAGCCAGGTCCAGGCGTCGGGAGCCACAATGCCGATGTTCTGGGCCAGGTTGTTGAAGTTCGGGTCGTAGGCGGGGTCGCCCCGCAGAACCCACAGGCTCGTGGGGCAGCCGATGACGTGGTAATCATCGCTGAACGCAAGTGCGGCGGTGACTTCCAAATTGCCGAACGCGAGCAAGGAAATCGCAACAGCCGCCTCGGCATCGGTTTGGCCTGTGTCGAAGTCGTCCTCATCGTTCACACGAGAGTAGTAGACAATCCAGGGTGCCAGCGGATCGCCTGCTACGACCATGCGATTGCCGTACTTGCTGACGATGCTGAACCCGATCGGCAGGTAGAGCGGATAGACCGCCCCGGGATCGTCCCAGTCGTCCGGGTCATAATCTGTTCCAGGGTTACTCTCGCAACCCCAAGGCGTCAGGCGTAAGCGATCTTCGTCATCGAGGTAGTTGACAACTTTGGCGGTCCGGGCTAGGAAAAACTTGCAGCCAGCAATCGCGTGTTCATCTGTCTCGTCGAAGTTTGTGTGAAGGATGAGTTTGGTGCCCGTTGCAATGACGCCGACGATCCGATAGCAACCACTAGGAAGCCAACTCGGAGTGCTCGACAAGAAAACACCGAAATCTCTTGGTTCACCGCCACCCAAAATGTCATCTGACCAGTTGACCCAGCCGTCACCACGATCCCAGCGAAGCGAGGTAAAGTTTTTGCCGGATGGCGAATAGACTTGCACCACGGCCGTGTCAGTATCGGTTTCACGCGCCTGCGGTCCACCGTGGTCAGCAATGTAGACACGATCGCTGACTGGCGTGGTTGTGGGAAAGACCGTCCGGTCGATCCGAAAGATCTCATCTGCAACCGGGTTTCTAGCTTGCTCAAGCTCATGGTGTGTGTGCTCAAACCAGACCTGACCATCGGCAATTCCCACGAGAGCGTGACGATAAGAGCGGTGACCGTCTTCGTGCCCGTAGTGGAACTGCACCCGCTCAATCTTGCCGGTCCCGCCTTGGTCCGCTTCCATCTCGAATCCCCAGCGGTGCCCGTTATTGTTTGCCACTGGTGGAACCTTGGCGCCAGTCAGCTTGAGGGTCCGGCCCCGAAACGTCGCCAGCACGTATCCGTCCGTGGGTGTCGGATAGCGACCCGGCAGGTGACTCAGTCTGAGCCAGCCCGCGTCAACGATGGTCGGCGTCCAAGAGAATGTTTCCTTCCAGGTCTCAACACCACTGTCCAGGCACCGGATGTGCCCGGTCAGTGTCGTGCCGTTGGCCGTGGTAATCTCCAACTCGAAGCAGTCCGTCGCCTTGGCAGGCGAGGTGTCGTCTAGGTACAGGAACAGCCGGTAGGTCCCCTGGTACTTCCCCGCATCGGGCAGGATCAAGGCCTCGACCGTCAGGCCCGCATCGGGTATCGCGCCGCTATAGGTAAAACTCATCGCCGCATGGACGGCCGTGACGGTGTCGCCGTCAGCGCATTCCGCAACACCGTCTGTCACGGTCGGCAAGGTGCTGCCGAACTCAGCAGTCCAATTGCTGCTGAGCCCCTGAGAGAAGTCATCCGAGAAGATGGTGAAGCCGTCCGTGCGGGCATACCGAAGCGAATCCAGTGCCCGCAAGCCCCCCGAGCTGCTGCCGAACTTGGTCCGCAGCATCCGCTCCACGCCCACCCGCGAGCCCCCACGCTCTCGTCTGAGTATGGGGTCCCACGGGCGTACATTCAGTGCATCGGGGGTCGTGTACGGCGGTTGGCTTTGATACGCGAACTGCCGATTGATCCCCGCGAGCGGAAATTGCAGTTCAACAGCCCGCTGCGGCATTTATTCCTCGGTATGCTCACCATCCGGCTCGATGAACTTCTCGTAGATCGAGAACTGCTGAGGCGTCAGCTTCTTCGTCGCGTCGAGCTTTTCGAGCGCTTCCTCGATGATCGTGGTCGCCTTCTTGCCGATCTCGATCTCGACCTCACGCAGCTTGCCCTCGGCATCGGTCATCTTCTCAGGGTCCCAGCGGATCTGGTTTCCCTCGGCCACGATGCCGAACTCCGCGACTTCTTTCTCCGTGGGCTCAAGGGCCTCGCGTAGCTTCCGCATGGTCTTCAGCGTGCCGAAGTTGCCCGCTTCGGGCAGGACACTGTTGACTGCGTAGCGCTCGGGGATGGTCAGTAGCATAAAGCACCTTTCTGTGTGTGTTGCTGAGGCCGACTACGCATCGGTCTCTGTAACGTGAACCTCCAACCGCACAATCCACTTCTTGCCGGCCGGGACTGCCGTACTCAGTTCGTCTGGTCCGAGTTCGGCCTTGAGAACCTGGCCAGCCGTGAGAACTTCGTTGCGCTCAAGGTGTTTCGTCACCTTGGCGGGCGTTTCGGTCGTTGTGAGTTCCATAAGTCACCTATGATGGATCCTCCCAGTATTTCAGGTACCTGGTCGTCGAGCCGATCTTGATCTTGATCGAGCCTAGACCATCGCCGCTATCGACAGTGTCCACGACAGGACCAATATCAGCACCGTAAACCCCGCCTCCACTCGGGAACTGGAACGCATGGGTGGGACCGCAGTTGTCGCTCACCGGGTCACACATCACAATTCCGACTGTAATCAGCGGCGTGCTTTTAATCCTGATGCCTTCCGCCAGGGTTGTCGCCGTGCTTCTGATTTCAAGTCCAATGCCAGCGGCCGGGAAGCCCAATCCTTCCATGGAGATAATCAAACCTCGGAGCAGACCGCTAACAGCACTTGTACCGGCGTTCATCACCAAACCCATCACTGCGGCTTCACCGCCAACCGTAACGCCAGAGCTGCTGAAGTCCATTTGGCCTTGGTAGATGTAGGCGTCCTTGATGTTCGCGGATACCGCGATGTTCCAGTCCGCACACTTCAGCCTGATGTTCGCCATGGCGGTAGAGTGTGTGATGAGCTGGTAGAAGCCGTTGACCGTACTGCCGGCATCCGGGCTGGCCCCGGCAATCAGGATGTTGAACTGCACGAGATCGAGGTACATGTTGGCAGCACCTCCAGCCATCGTTACAGTCTTCGCACCTGCGCGGTCTCCGATGATGATCGCAGCGTTCGTCCTGGCAGAAGCCGGAGCTATCGTTGCAGCCGTAAAGTCGATGCCGGTCGTCATCGTGCCAGTGAACACGATACCCGACGTGCAGGTGCCGATGTCGATGCCGGTCGTGCACTTGCCGCCCTCAATGTAGAGTCCGTGGGTCCAGTCAGTTGCGCTGTCCCAAGCACCAGCATAGAACGCCGCGTAGGTGCCATTGTTGGTACTGAAGGAGGGCGTGATAGACATCGCTGCCACACCAGCCAACACACCATACTGATTAACAGTGGTTTTGCTGGTGCCCATATCAACCCGGCCAATCACGCCGGCTTGAATCCAGGCATCGGTACTTGCGATCTGGCCGTCAATGATAAAGCTGGCTGATCCAGAATACTCGTAAGTACCCATCAGGCCGCACTTGTTGTGTCGGTTGGTGCCGCCACCAATGCTTACCAACTGTCCCTCAAGGCCAGCCGCTTCGTCCTCGCGATTCCCGAGGTAGCTCATCAACGTGCGAAACCTGCCAGCCCGTATGAACGTCGCAGAACTAATAGCAGCCGCACCATCGTCAGCGTACACACCCATCGCTTTCGTCTTCGTCGCACTGAGCGTGACGCCGCTACCAGAAGCGCTTCCTGAAGCTGCCAACTGAAAGTCGCTGACTGTGCCTCTCAGGTAGAACTTGCCGGTACCCGTATCGTACTGGAGATAACTTCCAGTATCATCCGTGTAGACAAGCACGTCTCCACCGTCAGTCCCAGCCACACCAAGCGTCAGGGCCGCACTTGAGCAAGTTCCGACGTGGATGCCCGTCGCACAGGTATCGCTCACGATCTCCAACCCGAAGTCCCAGTCCGTCGTGCCGACATTCGTGGCACCGGCAAGGAAGGCAGCCGTGCTGCCACTGCCGGTCGCGGCCGCGGCCAAGCTGCTCGCCGAAATCACGCCGGCAAGGTAAGCCCCGGCACTGATCGCGGGTCCAACAGCTCCGCCGCCCACACGAGCAAAGATAGCACCGTGGTATCCACCACTAACGGTCAGGGCCGTGGCCCACTCCATCGTGCCGAGGATGCCGCCGCTCCACCCACCCGCGTTGGAACTGATGTACTTCGTCGTTCCGTGGACGGCGTACTGCTCGCCTACGCAGGTCGTGCCGGTCACCAGCAGGCGACCGCGGAACGTGCTGATGAACTCCGCGCCGCCTGTGCCGACGCCGTTGTCGTCGCAAAAGATGGCGACGGCGCGCTTGAAGGTGTTGTTCACCAGGTGGCCGCTACCGGCGGTGTTCGACTGCTCACCAATCTGAATGGCGGTGTCGGTCACGCCCTGGTGAATAAAGACGCCGATGCCCCACTTGTCCGTCGGGGTAGCGCCGCCGGCTTGATCGTCCGCAAAGACGCCAACGCCGACCAGCTTGCCGGTCTGCGTGATAGTCACGCCGGAAGCGGTATTGAGGCCGACGTGCAGGCCGCAGAGGTAGTGTCCCGTCTCGATCGTCAGGCTGGTGTCCACGCTGATGTTGCCGCGCAAGGCTGCCCCACCGGCACCGATGTTCGCATTCGCACCGCCGGTGAAGACCGTGTTGGCACCCTTGAGTTCCAGGTAGCCCCGGACACCCGAGCTGAAATCGGCACTACAGGTGACGTTCACGTTGATCTTCACCTGCCCCAGAACACCGTCCATCGTGCAATCGCCCGCGTTGACCGTCAGGAGCGTGCGACCCCAGATGGCTCGGCTGGCTGCCGTGATGCCCGTGCTGCCGTCATCGTCGGCGTAGACCTTGAGGGCCGCGGTTTGGTGCTCCAGCGAGATGCCGCCGGTCGCCGAGTTGCTGTACTCGCCGATCGCGACGTAGCCGACACCACCGGCCGTCTGGTTCTTGAACTCGGCAACGCCGTTGCTGTTGTCCCAGGCCAAGTTGATGTCCGGCCCACCCCCGATGGGGTAAGCCACATCGTCAGCGCCCTGGAGCATGCCCGGCCCGAACTTGGTCACTCGGGCGAACATGGTCGGGGAGAAGAAGATGCTGCCGGTCGTGGCATGGGCCGTAACGACCACGCCGACCCGCTGCTGAAACTTGTTACCGGTCGGGCCTGTAGCGGTCACGCTCCCAGCCGCGTTGCCAGCATAGAGGGTGTCGCCGACGCTGTAGCTGCTGGTGTCAAGGGCGGTCAGCAGCACCGAATCGTCGATTCGCCCTGTGCCGAGAGCTGCAATGGTCTCACACGCAACGTGCGTCGCAAACTTGGCGAAGTCGCTGGCGTCTGCCTTCGTGATAGCCGGAATATCATTGGCCGTGTTCCAGCCTGAGATGTAGACCAGATCACCCTTGGTAACGCCGCCAGCCGAATAGCCCGTCTGGCCTGCGGCTCCACTGGGGTCGATGAAACTCCAAATGGGAGTCGTGGCCGTGCCAACATTCACATAGATGCCGGCTTGGTCCACGCCGTCGTCGGCTACCAGATGAAGTACACACGACTTGGCGTAGCCGGCATCGGTCGGCAGTGACTCGGCAGCCGCGAACAGGTGGCCGTCCACGTCCTCTGAGTAGAACGCCTGAATCGGCAGGTACATATGGGCGCTCTGCATATGATCCTGTGTTTGATGTCTTGACATTTCGGTCTCCTTACGCGCCTACGCGGCCCGCGCCGCGAGCCAGGCGATATTCCTTGCTAGCTGTGCAGCGCTGTGGCGCCACTGGTAAATCAGAACGTCCCGAATGACGCCGTCCCACTGGTTGGCGTCTGCTTTGTCCCGTCCAATCGCTATCGCTTGATGACTGCTGGGCAGCGCCACAGTGCTGTCGGTCGCGTCATCATCGGTTTCAGCTCCCACGTCCCGGACGCGGAAGATCAAGTCGTTTGTGTCGAACGCGAGCGCGACCACGTAGGCGCTCCCGCGCACGACCGCCGTAGTGCTGGTTCCGAGTCCTGCTGCCCCAGCGGCGGGCAAGGTCCCAGCGAGTAAGACGTTCGAACTTCCGTCGTGATAGATACAGCAGCCTGGATCGGTGCCGGTTCGACTGTCGAAAACGTAGTGATCGTCATCTTTATCGGCTCCATTCCAGTTCGGCACGATGGTCGCGTAGATCGTGTGGGCGCCGATACTCATATCGCCGACGTTGACTTCCCAGCCGTCCGCATCGCGCTGGACCGCTGCGTCAGTCGTGGGAATGTAGGTCGTGGCATAGGTGCCGGCCTCGATCTGAGCACCCCAGAAAGTCGCAGTGTAGGGGCCGCCGGACATGTCATGCTCGGACGCGAACAACCGAACTTCGTTGTTATTAGCACCGACGACGGTGTTGATTGGCACAAGCACCACGGCCCGATACCAGCCACCCGTCCCGACCTCAACGTAGCCCGTGCCAACGTCCTCGGCCTGGACGGACAAAACTCCGGCGGTCCACACGAAATCGACCCGGCCACGATAAGCCGAGGCCGAGGAGTCATACAGGCCGACAGAGAAGCTGGTGTGCGTTCCTTTCTTGACCCAAGCCGACACGGCGTAGACCAGGTTGTTCGTCAGACTATCCGTCTGTTTCTTGACGTAACCGACTGTTAGGCCGCTTTCCGTCAGGAGATCGCCCGCCATATTGCCGTCCGGTGCCGCTGACTGATCGGCCGTCACGCTGCACGCCCCGGTTGTCCAACTATCGAGTGCGGCCGACGGATACACCAGGTTCGTCCGCTGGCTTTCCAGCACGGCCCCAAGGCCGCGAGTACCGTAGGAAAACCCGCCGCTTCGACCCGTGTTGGCAGTTGCACCGACGATTACACCGGCTGCGTTCCAGTACGTGCCGTCGGCGTCAACCGATTCAACCGTCGGCGCTGTGTATCCACCTCGGCTGCTGGTCGGGTCCCAATCGTCGATTCCCTTGTAAAGACCCTCCAGGCCGAACACCTCCGGGCCGATCTGGGGTTTCCAGCCGACACGGCTGATGCGACGGCGCAGGCCGTGGCCCTGTAGCACGCGCGGATGATCGTTCATCAGAATACGCATAATCATGTTCTTACACGTTGCCAAAATGGGGCGGTCCGGCAACCGACGTAATGACCACGTCCGTACTGCCCGTCGCACGATCTACGTGCAGCGCGCTCACGCCCGGGCCGACCACGACCGTCATGCCGTCCGTCAGGAAGAACAGGTTGGTCGCGACCGAATAGTCCACGGCAGCCGGGTCAGAATCCACCGCCATAAAGACCGTCAGGATCGAATCAGCTCCGCTGTCGTCCATGCCCGTGTGCGCGATGGAATACGCCTTGTCAGGGTCAAGCGTCAGCGTCTCGGCCGTCGTCGTGACCAGGTGGCTGTTCAGGTCCGTGTCGCTCCAGTCTGCATCCGCCATCGTTGGCTCCTATCTCAACGTGCCCCCGACCGTCACGAATTCATCCGTCGCGTGGAGAATCCCGTAGTGCGCCGCATCGCCCGGCGTGCCGAAGTGCTCGGCACTGTGGGCCATGCGGTCAAATGAAATCGCCGCCGGAAGCATTTGCAGGAAGTTGGCATACTCGTCGCCACGCTGATCGAACATCCGCTGCTCGGCCGCGGCCAGGCACGCTTGCAAAATGATCTCGCTATGATCCGCGGCCCCGGGGAGCCGACAGTTTGTATCGTCGATCTCGCTCAACCGGACGTGGTAGCGGTAGGTCAGTTCGTAGGCCGTATTCGGAATCGGGTAGAGCAGGAGATCGAACTCTTGCAACGCCGTCTGGTCAATCGCCAGTGCCCGAATACCCGCCATGACTGGGGTGCCGGTTCCGCTGTTGTGGCGCCGCACCCGCCGAATTGCTGTCTCGCTGACGATCTTGATCGGCGAGTAGCCGCTGCTGACGGCAAACGTGAGCGGACCTGCGATAGCGCCGTAGTCGGCCGGCAGGCGGTAGTCGCCGTCAGCCGTGACGCTGCACTCGGTTTCATCGGTCTCGGCTTGCGCATCCCCAGTCACGACACAGACGGTCGTGCTGGTAACGCTGGCAATCGGGTACGTGTTGTCCCCGATCGTCAGGCTCTCAGCCGAATCCGTCATGTTGTCGTAGAACATAGCGTCATCGACCGTCACGATGCTGGTCGTGCCGCCATCGTCACTGGTTGGAGCGCCATCGAGCGTGCTTTCGGTGCTCGCCCACGCCGTCAGCGTGTGGATCGGACGCAGGAAGCCCCATTCGTGGTGCTTGCGCTCACCCGGCAGTATCGGTGGCCGAAGGAACTGGTTGTAGCCCGAGTTGATGACGGAGCCTACGCGCGTCTGCTGGGCGGTGGCTAGATCGGCGTATGCCGTCCAGCCCTCGCCCAGCTTGTTCGCGATGTGCTCGACTAGGTCGCCGAACTGGTACTCCATCGTCTACCTCAGTTGCGCAATCCTGATCCAGTCCACGTCCAGCGCCGCCAGAGCCGAAGTCTGGTCAACGTGGGCCGCCAGGCAGATGCCCAGGCCAACCCCGGCCGTCGGGACACTCAGGGCCGTGGCGTGCGCCGTGCCAGCCACACCGTTCACATAAGGCGTGACGGTCTGAACCGAACCCGACCACGTCACCTTGAAGCCGAGCTTGACCCAGGTGCCATCGGCGAGGCTACTTGCAGCCGCAGCCGTGATGGCCTGTATGGCTGCCTTGGACGTGATGAACACCAATGTGGCAGCCGTCGTGCCGTCGTGGCTGAAGAACCCGATCTTGTCCACCGTGTCGTCGATGACGCCACTGGGGTGCATGTCCGTGAGCGTGTTGCAGAGGCCGATGAAGAACTGGTCCGGGGTCGTGTCGATGTCGGTCATCTTGACACGCGCCTCGAACCAGAGCGTCTTCTCGTCTTCCGTGACCCACGGCGTAGCACGCCACATGACGGTAATGCCGTCATCCTCGGCGTTATACGCCTCGGAACTCACCCGCAGCACCGATCCGCCATCGGCAAGATACTGCGTCAGGCCCGAGTTTATCTCGGTCTGAATCCAGTCCTCGACCTCGGTGGTCGAGGTCCCGGTAACGGGCTGGAAGCCGCCGACAAAGTCGTTGAAGTACGTCGTACCCAACGTCGGGTTGAGCAGCATCTCCAGCCAGGGGCAATCTTCCCACAGGGCGTAGGAAGGTCCCTCGCCGGCGAGCGCACCATACGCCTTCATAACGGGCGTCACGGGCGAAGACTCGTTTTCGACCAGAAGTTCGCCCGCGGCCGAGATGGTTTGGCGTGCCGTGCCAACCGCAGTTCCCCCGGTCGTCCAGACATAGAAACTATCAACGTCGAGGTAAACCGACACGCCAATGCCAATAGCCTCACCGCCGTAGCCGATGCCAAGTTGGCGAACACGTTTGTCCACGATCTTGACCTTGCATGGACCGGCTCTGCCATTTCCCGAAAGTCCCATGACAAAACCCGCAAAGTTGTCGAGGTTGCCACTTGCCGGCCGTAGGACCCAACTAGCCCGGTTCCAGTCGGCGACTGTTGCAGTAGTGCCGACACGATCGTAGCAAAGGGCGTAGCCGTTGTAGAGCGTTTCAGTGCCGGCGTAATACACCGTCTTGTAGCTGTGCTTCTCGGACGGCATGTCGCCTTCATCGGCGACCGTGCTGATTACTTGCGTATCCATTTCTTGTACTCCGGGCAACAGCGGGGCAGGCCCGCCGTTGCCGCTGTGTGAGTTACTAAACTTCCGTACTCATCTCGAACCCCGCATTGCGGGGATTCGTGCATTCCAGGTTCAGGGTCGTGTCAATCCAGTGAACCCAGGTGCGGGGCTGCTCAGCCGATTGCTTGGCCCCTAGCTCGTTCATAAATTCCCCGGTAAGGAACTTGAACTTCACGACCGACCAGTTGATCCCGATCATCGGGTCGTAGCCGTGACTGTCGAGTTCCGGCACCCAAACGATCTGCTGGCCGTGAAAGGTCACGCGACCCTCCAGGGCGGTCAGGTCCGGCCCCAGTCGGTCGTTCTGGTTCTGGGCCAGTTCGACCAGGATTTCCCACACGGCGTAGTCCGTGTAGTAGCCCATCCGGCGGCCCTTGTCGCTCGGCGTCGGGTTGGGGTACGGGTTCAGGAACTTGGATTTGTTGGCCAGCTCCCGCATCTTGCGCACGAAGTCTGTACGCGTGATGTCGGTGTACGAGCCCGACCAGTTCTTCCAGTTGGCGTAGTCGTCGCGGCTGATACCCGCGACCGATACGGTTGAGCCGCCGACCGTCGGGTTTCCACCCGTCTGACCCACCGTATTGTTGTGGACCAGATAGTAGAACAGCCCGTAGTAATCATCGCCGGCACCACCGGTTGACCAGAAACCCGACTCGAACTGAGCACATAGGTCCTGAAAAGCGCCGTTGCGCCGGACGTTGACGATCTTGACCAGCCGCTCCGGTCCCTTGGCGAGCGAATCCTCAAGCTCGTTACTCACCCAGTAGGCCGTAACGTGTCGCCACGGCACTTCGGCGGTCGTCATCAGCATCGGCACGTCAACGGTCCGCTTGGTAAAGAGCCCGACCGGCTGTGCCGTATCGGTCTTCTCAACCTTGACGGGCCACGTTAATTTCTCGCCACCCTGGATATTGTCCCGGGCTTGGCGCATCAGCTCGGGCAGGGCGATATACCTCTGCCGATCGAAGCTGATGTCTTCCCACACGTCCTTGGGAGCATGATCGCGGATCGTCTCCACCAGGTCCGCATGGTCGCTTACTTGCATTGCCATTCGTTATCCTCCGCGAACCCTAGACGCCGTGCTCCTTGGCCCAGCGTTCCGCCGCTTCTATTTGAGCGGCCTCACCGGTTTCCTTCTCTGAAACCTGTTTGGCCCGAGTCGGACGCGGCATAGCCGAAGCAGCACGCTTCGCGACCGCCTTGGCGGCCTTCTTGAGTTCGGGGTTGAAACCTTTTCCACCCGCCACGGCACGAGCAGCACGCCTGAGTAGGGCACTGGTCATACGGGGGGCTCCGCCCGAGGTGAGCGCTTCCGTTTGCTGCAACGCGAGCGCCATGTCCTTGATGGCGAGGCGCGCACCAAAGTGCTCGCCCTTCTCGTCCAGCTCCATGCTGGGGCCTGTGCCGATGAACGACTCCCAATCGGCCCCAAGGCCCTTAAATTCCGCATCGAGCCACTGGATGTTCAGCATCGTGCTGATGCCCTCGAGTCGCTGCTGGACGGCAGCCAGTTCGCGGGCCTGATTGCCGTGAACGGCACCGTAATGGTCCGTCATGGCCGTCAGTTCGCCGAGAATGTCGGTGCCGTACTCTTCGGTAAGAGTTTTGCGCCGTTCGTCAGACAGCGTGGATTTGAAAGCGGGGACCTCGACAGCCGCTTCGGGCGGACCAGGTGCGGGCTGTGGAGGTGTTGCGGCGGGCTGAGTAGCCGGTTGGCCCGTAGCCGCCGCCATCGCCTGCCGACCGACTTCGGCCAGGTTGGCGTCGTACCTGCCCAGAACGGCGAGAAGCTCCTCAGGCGACCCCACAAGTTTGGGATCGGCGAGCCCGATGCTCTTGCCACGTTCCAGCAGCTCATCCGGCCATTCGGGCTCGGACGGTTCGACCGCGGGTGCCTCAACCTCGACAACGGCCGCTTCGGGCTCGGTCGTCGGTTCGGGCGCCTCGGTTACGGTTTCGGGCTCAGGCGCGGGTTGGACCTCGGCCTCAGCCTCTTCTTTCTCTGCGGTTTGCGGTTCTGCGCTCATCGCTTTCCCTTGTCGGGACGAGCCGCACCACTGGCGGCCCTCCCGAAAGGGCAGCGATGATTCGGGTCATCTAGCGGGTCGCGATCTCCCGCCTATCACCCTCAGTGGCGGGCCGCGAGTGTTGCGGCCCACCCCATGTTGTACCCCCGTACCTTATCACGTCACTTTGGGGCTGTCTACCCCAATATACGGCTTTCCACTCAGCCGTACTTATCCAGATTAACAATTTTGCCCCCTGTAACCTTACGCAGATACTCATCTTGGTGCCGTTGGGATGTGAAGATGGGCTGACCTGCCCATTTGTCCGCCTCTGGGCAGTCCTGCTCGACAAACTCGGTCGGAACGCCCAATACGTCCGCCTGGTGCTTGGCATCGGCGATCTGGCTCGGATGGACCGCCATCGCGTCCGAGTAGATGGGCCACTGGCCCTGAGCCCGCGGTCCACCGAACTCAGCGTGAATATCTCGCTGCATTCTCTTCTCGCAGCCAGGACAACGCGGGCTCCGAGCATGTTTGGTGCGGTGAAAGAACTCCTCCATCGTTCGGCCGCAAGATCCACAGCGGTAGCAGTAGACGGGCATCACGATCCCTCCTTACTGCCCATCGCGGCCAACTGGCCCGCCATCTCCAACTCCTCGTCCCGCTGTGGCACCGCACGCCGGTCCTCTTGCGACTGCGTCTTCTGGGGCGGCTCGCTCAGCTCCGGCGGCTGCCGTTGGGTCGTGCCGCGAATAATCCGCCGCAACTCGGGCAGGTCACGCAGCTTGGCGATCAGGTCCACCAGCTCCCGCACGTCCAGCGTGCCCTTCTGGGCCTGCAACAGCGGGTAGAGCGGCATGATGTCACCGAGGCTCTGCCGTAGCGCTGCCAGCCGCTCCTCCGGGCTCCGGTGCTGGAGCGCGTACACGTCCACCTGCACGTCATGGTCCAGGAAATCCCCACTCCGGGTCGCGGGCGTCCACTCGCTGGGGAACCTGTATTGATGGCCGCCATCCTCCACGGTCCGCATGAAGACACGCTCGCGAATCGGGTCGGTCCACTCGTACCAAGCCAGCGACCGCACAATGCCGCGTGCAAACTCCTCAACCCGCTTGCCCATCGCCTGGATGGTCCGGTTGGCCGCCGCCGCGAGGATGCGGTCCTGGCCGAGCGTTTCGCTTTGGGCCTGCATGCCACCCGCTAGGTCGATATTCCCGCCTTGCCAACTGAACAGCCGCCGCATGTGGATCAGCATCGCGGCCAAGTCGCCTCCGATGCTGCCCATGCGGGCGAACTGGACAGGTTCCGGCCCCCGTTTTCCTCTCAGCCAGGTCATATCCTTGGCCTTGATGATGGCCTCGGCAAGCTCCGAGTCGCCATCCTCCACAATCCCGATTTCCTTACTGGCCTCGATCCGGTTCATCATCTTGACCAGGATCGTGTTGCTGACCGCGTGCAGGTGGCGCAGCAGCTCAAGCGGTGCGATTTGCTCGATCTCGCCCGGGATGTCGTTGAACGTCAGCCGATGGTACGGACCGTCCTCTGGGCCATCCCAGCCGGTCTTGTGCAGCAAGTCAAAACTCTTCGGCACCAGCATCGCCGTCTTGCCGGCCGACCCCTCCAGCGGCAGCCAGACTGCCATAATCTGCGTCTGGGCCTGGTACTCCTGGTCGCTGGGTTGCTGCTCGACCTGTCGCGCCGGACCGGACCCAGGTATCACATCGCGCAGCCGCATGGAAGTGAGCTTTGCACGGGCCTTTGAACTAAAGCCCTTGAAGCTCTTGGCCCAATCCAGAGGGACGGTGAAGATGTCACCCGCGAACGTGATGTAGGGCCATTGCTCGGCTTGGACATCGAAAAAGAACCGCTCGGTCGCGATGTGTCGCACCGCGGTCGCGCTGGTCGGCACGTCCCCCACACCGGGGAAGTTCACGATCCCAGTCGTTTCCTCGCCGACCCGCACAATTCCACCGATGGCTGCCAGCAGGGCCTCATGCGTGGCCCCCGCCGTTTCCCGGCCCGTGTGGGTTTCCTTGATCCGCTCGTTCGTCCCCCGCTCCAGCCCCTCGGAAATCGCCTCGACCTCGGGGAAGCGCGCCGTGATGAGCGAACGCAACTCGCCGGGAAGAATTTGCTGCAGGTACACATGGGCCGCAATCTTGGTGAGATTCATCGGCGTAGTCTTGTCGTCGTCGCCGCTCGGATGCTGATCGCCCATATAGGTGCGCTTCAGGCGACGCAATTTCTTCCAGCCCTTCAGCAGCACATTCTGCGAATGCTCGATCGCCTTCCCTATTTTTTCGTACTCCAGTGCCATAACGGGCTCCTAGCGTCGCAGCGGATTCTTGGCCGGGTCATTGATGAGGTCGGGCTTCAGCGGAATCGATTCGCCGCCAGAACCAGCATGGCCTAGCACTTGGGCCAACTGTAGCCGCAACGCTCGATTCTCCACATTGATCCGGCCCCTCAGCCCCCGCAGCTTTGCAGGTGCGAAATCTTCGCGTGTCAGCCCCTCGATCCTGCCGACCAGTCGTTTCGGCGTCTCATCGGCATTGACGTGGGCTGATACGCCGCCGACGCGGCAACTCAGTTCCAGCGTGAGGCTCTTGCCGCTCTCATCCAACTGCTCTTCGATGATGTACTCGGACAGCGGCGGTTGAATCTCCATCTGGGTCAAGACCTGATTGGCAACTTCCAGCAACGGCAGATCGGGATCATCGGAGACGCGCGGCGGTGGTGCGTTCAGCATCGGGGGCTTGACCACCATGCTGGCAGGCCTAGGCTTGTCGGCTGAGATAACGTTGGCAGCAGGGCAAGGGGCCAGGTGCTTCGCCGCAATCTGCTCACGTAGCCAAGTATTCGTCATCCCGGACTCGCCGTACTTGCGCAGCTTGACGCCGAGCCGCTTGGCCTCGCAAATCAGGTCGCCCCGTTTCATCATCTTCAGTTCAGCCGTTGCGCACTTCACTTCAACCATTGCTGTTGGCATTGTGTGCTCCGTTATGCGAGTTTGATCCAGTCGATCTCGATGTTGGAAGGCGCCGGGAGGCCCTTCTCGCACTTGCCCGTCAGGAAAAGCTTGATTCCGTACTCAGTTCTCTCAGCCGGCGCCCAAAGGTTTTTCTCAAGTTGCGCTACCAACTTGTCACGATACTGCTGATCAGCTCGACGCGCCTTCTGCAAAAAAAGCCTGGCCTCTTTCGTGTCCTGCACTTCCCAGGAGGCGCTGACACGCCGCCACGGCACTTCCGGCTTGCGTTTCGGCCACACAAGCCCGACCATAGCGGCACCGGCTGCAAGAATCGCCCCGAAGAAACTACGTCTGCTCAACATCTCAGTACCACCTGTCTCTCTGTTCCTGCCCTTCGGCCAATTCTCCCCGGTATTTCCGCCGATGCGCCAAACTGCCGACTGGGACCGCCGGCTCCTGACGCTTCTTCGCCAACGCGGCCACGCGCCGCCGGCTCGTGCCCAGTGCCCGGTAGCATACCGCGCCGCCCGTCACCCGGTCACTCAAATTCTCCTTGCTAGCCTCATCAGAAGAGCTCGACCGGCCCATGCTACCAGAAACCATCCCGCCCTTGGTGTGGCGGTAGAAGATAATCTCCTCGAACAGCGGCCGACTTCGGCAAATGATGTCCCCGTTCAGCGCCGCCGTCACGAACTGCCCGATGGCCGAGTCCTTGGTGGTCGGGCTGCTCTTCCAGCCGGGCTTGAACACGATCTTGGCATCCAGTGCTTCCTCGCTCGACCGCCGATACCACAGCCGCGTGTAGCCCAGCTCCCCCACCTTCTTGCCGAACCAGCTCCCAACCCCGTTGGTCTCCCAATTCAGCAGCGCACCGTGGAACCACTCGCACAGGGCCACGACCAGGATCGCGAAGTCGCCTGGATTCAGCTTGTTCGTCACCAGCTCGGCGACCTGCTCGGACCGGTCCTTGTCGATGACAAACGCAGTCGAGTTGGTCGCCCCGACCCCCAGCGAAATGTCCGCCCCCACGATGTACTTGGCCTCGGGCGGCCGTCCGGCTGCCGTCAGCGGCACCCAGAGCGACAGGTGCCCGTTCTCGTTCCGGCTGAACTTCTCCACCTCGGCAAGTTCATCCCCGACCAGCAGCAGGTCGCCCCGCTCGGTCGCGGGTTGGGCATACTCCGCTTGGGCCTCCTCCACGCGGGCACGGTCGAACGCCTGCGCACCGGCCCCGATGTAGTCGATGTCCCACTCCTGCGCCATGAAGCGGGGATCGCGTTGCCGTGCCTCCTGGAAGTCGTAGGCGACCGACCGCAGCTTTCCGTCGAGCTTGAACGGGTAATCCGCCGCGAAAACGTATTCCCGATCCAGGATTTCCAGTTTGCCCACCTGATACTGATACAACCCCCGCCGGTGCTCCGGGTGCAGGTCCCAGAAGAGCCTGATCTTGTCTACCGGGGGCTCGCCCGGGCCTGGGTTCATCAGTTCGTAGAACTTGCCGATCGCTCCCTTGGCACTGCTGATCGGGATGCGGCAGTTCGTGCTGGGCATCGTAGCCGACCACGCCTCGAACGATGGGGCCGGCTTGAACCGAGCGTACTCGTCCATCACGATCACGAGCCAACGCCCGCCCGCACTCAGGTCTTCGGTCGTGGTCTCGCCGTGGAAGACCGAGTGCATCACCGGGTTGGCCAGATGGCAGAACGTCCGCGTGAACGGCGGGATCATCCAATGGGGCAGGTGACTGAGTTGCAGATCGAGCTTGTAGAACAGCGTATCTGGTTCCGTAGCGCTGTCCACGAGACCTTCATTTCGGCTAACCAGCAGAAAGCTCGAGCGCGGCACGAAAAGCCACTGACGGAAGAGATTGCCCGAAATGACCATGAAGCTCGCGCCCATGTCGCGGCTCTTCTCGATCGGAATGTCCTCTCTGCCCAGCTTCCGATCAACCTCCAGCAGCGTGTCGTCCTGAAAGTCGTACGTCAGGAACGGGAATACCGCCGGCCCCAGAGGCTTCCGCGGCTCAAACAGCACGCAGTACGTGTTCACGAAATACAGCAGGTCGCGGGCGCAGCGGAGCATCTGCTCATGCTGGAAGCCCGGGTCGCTCTTGGCCCGTGCCCAGATCGTCCGCCGGAACTCCAGGTTCGCCAGCGGGTCCTTGGGCACGATGCTGTAGTGGGGCAGGTCGTGCTGCTGGGCGTAGTCGGACCGGAATGTCTCACGGGTCCAGATCATTCAGCCGCCAGTATTCGCGGGTCATGCCCCACCGCCTTTCGCCTGAGCTAGACGCCGCTTCGTCTCCTCATACTGGTACAACGCGAGTTCCGCCAAGGCACCCTTCAGCCTGGTCGCCACAAGCTCGGCGGGACTGCGAGCGGAGCAGAGTTCCCTGTACGAAAGCACGAACCCGGTGCAACTGAACTCCTCGCCACCCGGCAACCCCTGGCCATCGTCCAGCCAGACTGTCAACCCGCCAGAATCCCAGTCCCCCTTAGCCGGCATCGTGCCCAAGAACCCGTTCGCCGTGACGTGCCCAGGAACCCGCCCTTGACACCAAGCCCCTATCTCGCGGCCAACTGCCGACCGCCGGCGAATATCATCGGACTCCTGAATCTCCGGGAACGCTACAGCCGCCTCAATCACGCCTTTCCTTTCGCCTGAGTCTCCAGCGGCCGCTTCGTTTCTTGGTCGTAATGCTCCTCAAGATCCCGAAGCGCTTCTGCCATCCTGATGGCAACAATCCGGGCAGCATCAGCACGGCATAGTTCCCGGTACGAAACGACGAAGGCCGTGCAATAGGAACCGCCATCCACGATGCGCTCGTCGTCCAAACAGCCCCAAAACGTCTCCAGGTCCCAGCCGTCCTCAATATCGGGGTCTGGCGGGAACCCGCCCACCATGCTGATATGTTTTGGAACTCGTGCCTGACACCAGCGCCTTATCGCTAACGCGAGTTGGGCCCGCCGCGCAGGATTGTCGGACTCGTGGGCCTCCGGGAACGCCACGGCCGTGTCAATCATGGTTTTCCCCTTGCCTGAGCCTCCAGCCGTTCCCACTGCTCCTTCGCCCGTTCGACCGCCAAGTCCGCCATCTTCTTCACCCCGTCTGCCATGTCGTCCAGCTTGCGCCCGTCATCCCGGAACCGCTCCTGAGCCTCTATTTCCTGCCGGCGGGGCAGCATCCCCGCGTAAATCTTCTCCCAGAAGTACTGCCGGGCGTGCGGGGTCCGCCGGTAACTCTCGAGCATCGCCCACGCACCGGGGCTCGGGGCATCCTCAGGCCCCACATCGCTGATCGCCAAGTGGTTCTTCACCCACTCAACCTCCTTGGCAGCACTGAGCTGCTGCGCGGCCGTCTTGAACCGCTCCCGACGGTAAAGCCGAAATGCCGCGGGCTCCGCAGGCTTCGGCTGTTGCCGACCCTCCGCCGGCTTCGACCGTGCCTCTATGTTCGCCTGTACGTCACGGCCCACCCGCTCCTCAACCTCCGCCTCGCTCGGAGCCGTACCCGCCAACTGACGCTCCAGAATCTCCTCCTCCGTCAAGGGCGGGAGCATCTCGTCGATGCGCTTCTTCAACTGAGCCCCGCTCGTGATCCCCTCACACGCCAGCCCCCGACGTGCCTCCTCATACTCCTCCAGCCGACCCTCACGCAAAAACCGTATCGCCGTCTTGCTCTGTATCCGAAAGTCGCCAGGATCTCGACGGCCAAAGGGCATGAGAAGCTCCTACGCCCCACCCTACCACGAAATCCCCTTGGTTGCAACAGAGGCGGGGAGGGGATATACGTAGGGTACGGCGGCCTCGAGGCCCGGGGGGCCTTTCGGGAATCGGTGCACGATTGGGTCCCATACGGCCGTAGACTGCTGTAAATGCTGCTGTAAACGCACGTTAAAGCACGTGCACAGTGGGGCGATAGGTGCCGATCGTCCCACCCTGCCTCGCTGGGGGCTGCTCGAGCCCAGAATCAAGCCCGTGCCACGACATGGGGTGATATCCCATCTTACCCATTGTACCACGTCGACATTGATTTCATCTTACCCATTGTGCGGGTGGGGACTGAGTGCCCACCTACCATGTTATCGGTCGTGCATTCTGCAATGGGGTGGGCAATCTTTACCCACTTGACAAACCGCGATTCAACCGCTAGCGCCTATGCGTTCGAGTTCGTTCTATGATCTCTTCAAGCTACAAGATGTACCTACGCTCGCCCCAGTGGCGTAGGCTGTGCCAGCGGGTCGTCAAGCGTGCTGGCGGCTTCTGCGAGGCCTGTCATCGACGCTTGAGGCGCATGAACGTCCACCACGTGACCTACGAGCGGATATTCCAGGAGGAGCTCGGCGACCTGCGATTGCTCTGTCGACGTTGCCACAGAGTAGCCCACGGAGCTCTACCCGCGAAGAAACGGCCGCCGAGCGACAAGCCTCGAGCACGCAGCTACATCAGGCGCTTCAACAACAAGCTGCCTGAGCGACCACGGACATCGGAGCACGAGCGTGAGAAGCGCTGGCGAGCTATCATGGCCGATTGACCCCGCTTTGCTGACGCTTTCCAGCGCCGGCAAGTATCGGTCACCGAGCCCGACGTCACCGGCTCGAGCCATGCCAATATAGTATGTATGGGTCTGCAAGATAATTCTCACTTCCCCTTGACAACGCTTGCAGGTGTGTTATGCTCCACGTGTAAGGTTTCAGGGTTCTCACGGGAGTATCATCATGGTCAACGAACTATTCAGTCTTGCCCGAATTCGCTGGGCGCTGGTTTGCATCGGCAAGAGCGTTCCGCGTCCACCGATCGGTGCGATCCACAGCACTCAACGTCGCGCGTTGGCTTGGGCAATCCGCGAGAATCGCCGGCAGTCCCGCCGAGTGTGGCTGCGGGGCGTCGGCTTGGCATAGGGTATCAGGGTTCTGACACGGAAGTAGCACGATGGAATGGCAGGGTCACAGCTTGAAGCGCTGGCGGGTTTACTGCCACGGCCGATCTCGGCCTTACTACACCTGGGCGATCTCGAGACTCGAAGCACGCAGCAAGGCGGAGCGTGCGGGGCTTGAACCGTACCGTGTTGGGCTGGCACGTTCCTTGCTCGAGTCATAGGTATCAGGGTTCTGACACAGGAGAAGGGATTATGGCAAGGCCAATAAATGAGCAAGCGTGGTATCGGCTGTGCGACACGCTCAACGTGCCGCCGGACATCTCGGACGACGACCTAGTAGATAAGGCGGCCACGATCGAACGGCTGTACCGCGAGTGTTGCAAGCGGGAACACGACCTGAAACAAGCGTTGCGAACCATCGCTCGCAGTAAGGAATTCGCTGGCGGCACGTGGCCGGGCAAGCTGCAACGTATCGCCCAAGACGTGTTAGCCTAGGTCTGATAACACGGGGGCGAGGGAGAACAGCTATGGTAACCGCCGCTCAGAATCGAGCGTTGACACGAGCCGTCGAGGTCTACGGCGACACGCTCGCGGTCGAGCCCGAACCGCAGACAGTTACCACGTTGCAGGGTCGCACAGAGCGAGGCTACATCGTGTACGGCCGTGCGTATGGTGGCGATCCTCTAGGCTGCGTTTTCCGCACCAAAGCCCAGGCTCGTGCCGCAATCGCCAAAGCCGCCGCCTAGCCGGCCCCAGGCGGGTTCGATTCCCGCCGACGCCTTAGAGTCTGATAACCGAACACAGGAGACGAGCTATGCGAAAGCTACACGTTGAAATCGAAATGGTGAACGCTGCATTTAGTCGAACCGAGTGTACGGAAGTAGGCCGTATCCTCGCCAAGGTTGCTGCCGACCTAGACTACGGCAACATGCCGAGTCCGGGCGTAAGCAACTATCTGTTCGACGCGAACGGAAACAAGATCGGCCGCGTTTGGGTGACTGGCCGTAGACCAAAAGACTGATCCGACCCCCGCGGGAGCGCCTGGTCGTGGGAGCCGCCGGGCAGTCCGGCCGCGAACACAGGAGCTAGACCAATGAAACACACGCCGCGGAAGCAAGCGACGAAGATACCCAACGCCTACGAAGAGTTCAAGAATATGAGTGCAGAGGGTTTACTGGCTGAGTACGCCGGAATGAATCGCACCAGGGCCGTACTGGCTAGCGTGGAACTCAAGCTACGCCTGGAGGTGAAACCGTGAAACACACGCCGATACCCGAGCAGCTATGGGGGTCCGGTTCCTCGGATGAATGCGGCATGATTCATATAGATCACCTACCCTGCGACCTCGCCCGCCTGTTCAAGGCGGCGCCGAAGTTGGCGGATGCGTGCAGAGACCTGCTACAGGAAGCTGAGCACTCTCCCGGACCTCCCCATAGTCACGTCTGCCTAGAAGCCGCCCGCGCCGCCCTGGCCTTGCTGGAGGAGTAGCCGTGCCCAAACCTGGAAGGTCAACTACTAACGCGCCCTTAGATTTTGTCGGCTGGATCATCCTAATAATCGCGTTTATGCTCATATTAGCTATGTTGGGAGTGGGGGACGAGTAGCCGTGCCGACCACGATGATCGAGCTAGCGGCCGAATACGAGCAGCTCTGGAAAGTCGCCGACGCGATGTACCGGATGCTCCTAGACGCGGACCTGGACTTCTGCGACTGTGTCACCAGTTATGGCGCCTGCCCGCTCTGCGTTGCCCGCTGGCGGTTCGCGCCCGAGCAGCTCAACTACGACAGCCTCCTGAGGATCAGCGAAGCCGCAATCGGCAAACAAGCCGTCGCACGTATTCTCGCCAAGGCAGAAGCAAAAAAGATTCCCGAACGCCCTTGACACCGCTAGCAACGCGTGATAAGGTCTTTGCAGGAGTGTAACATGGGACGCGAAAAAGGTGAGCCACGGCCTACCAAGGTCGTAATGGCCGAGGAGGCGGACAAGCAGGCGTTCGACGAACTATGCCGCCAGTACAAATGGACACAGCCGGTGATGTTCGAGTTCATCCTGCGGGCCTTCATCGCCCAGCAGGGCAAGGTTGTAGGGGGCGACAAGGGCACTGGCTATACAAGCCCATCGACGACCTGAACCGAGGAATCGAGAATGATTCGCCATTCTCTGAGCAATCCCTCGCCCGGCACGGCTTTGCTGTGGCCTACCCAGCCTAGCACCCCTCCTGATGTTCGAACCCAACGTGCCGTGCCGGGCGTCTCTTCTTTGCACCAGCGGTGTGACGGCCTATCACGCTGCGGAAGGCAACGCAATGGAGCGATACCGAGTCGGCCGATGAAGGGAAGCAAGCGGGTAACCATCCCCGCCTTTGCCTGCCGGACGCAGAGATGCCGGTTCGAATCCGGCCTGGTGCGGTTGCGGTGGCGGAAACGTAGCGGTGAAGGCTCCTGCTGGCCGACCGCGCCGAGCCGGGCTGTCAGGTCGCCCCTGGCAACTGCGTCCGGTTGGTCCACCGCATCTTCTTTGCACCAGCGGCGTGGCGAGCTTGACGTGTCGCGGCGACACGCTACAGTTAGGGCATGGCAAAACAGACACAGACATATCGGATACGGACACGGCAAGCAGCGCTTACTGCTCTTGGTGGACATTGTGCACATTGCGGCGAGACAGACTGGCGCGTGCTTCAGATTGACCACATCAGAGGAGGTGGATCAAAAGAACGGCGTGATGCACGCAACACGGGCACGATTACGAAATACTTGGAAATCGCGAAAAAGCCGGACTTCAAACGACTACAAGTTCTCTGTGCCAATTGTAATTGGCGTAAAAGATACGATGCTGCTGAAACCGGTAAACGGTATCAGTAGATGGTGCACCAGCGGCGTGGCGAAGATGACACGCAAGGAACGCGTACAGCAACGGGGCTTAGCGGCCAACGACTATACCAAAGAGGCGCGGAGCCGGGGCAGGACCGGCCTGGTGCATTTGCGGCGGGCGCGTGTCGGTAACACGTTCGGTCAAGGAGGTCTACGGCTAAGCGGGTCCGCAACCCGTGGGAGCTTACAGCCGAATAGCGCACGCAATGCCGTTAGCGTGCGCTGCCCGCCGCATCCTTCTCTCTCTCCTCCTCGTGTTCGAGCCCGTCCCGCCGGTCAGTCTGGTTGCCGCCTTTCACGGCCGGCGGGCGGGCGCTTGAGGTGACGCCATGAACATCGGCGGCGACGACGACCATCCCGATTGGTGGTAGCTATGACCAACGACGAACGCATCCTCCTCGACGACAGCCGGGAGGACACCCACGGCTGCTCGCGTGCGACCTGGGAATGGTATTGCGGCATGAAGCTACTCGGCAAGCTCGGCGTGATAGCGGTCGCGGTCGGGCTGGTGATCTGGTTCCTGGCGAAACAGGTTTGGAGCTGAGCATGAGCAAGATGCACGAGTACAGCGGCGACGTGACGGTGACGCTGAAGAGAACAATGCTATGCCAAGCTGAAAGCGAAGACGACGCCGCTAAACACCTGAAGAGCCTGGTTACTCATTTCGGTTCACTCGATGACTTTACCGAAGGCAACATCAAGGACATCAAGGTCGAGGACGTGGAGAGGATACAGTAATGGCCAAGCGAGCACGCAAGGGGGAGTTTTGGTTGGTGCGTCCGCGGAAGAATAGCTTCTATGGACTCTACAGAGACAACCCAGAGCGTGACGGCGACGGTTACTGGGATTCCACGCTTGGTCCCTATTATGATTTTTGCCCGTCGCTGTGGGAGGCAGTTATGCCCCGTTCCCTCCACCTCAAGCCCGGCGGTGGCCCGATTCGCATTCGGGTGGAGCAGGTCAAGTAATGCCGATCACCGACAAGCAAAGAGAATGGCGGCGGAACCATCTCGGCAGCAGCGATAGCCCGGCGCTGTTTGGCCTGCATCCGTTCAAGAACGCGGGTGACCTGTACCTTGAGAAAACCGAAGCTGGATTAGCGCCAGAACGCGAAAGCGAAATCGCTGAGATCGGCAAGCTGACTGAGCCGTGGCTGATCGACGGGTGCGCCGAGAGGTTAGGCGTCACAGTCATCAAGAATCAGCAGCGTGTTTGCAAGCCGCACCCCATTTTCGCGGCAAGTTTTGATGCGCTCATCCGGGAACGAGTATACGAAGCGATTGAGGCCAAGACCGCTGGCATCGGCTGGCCCCTCGCGGTGCAGGAACTATGGGGTGAGGACGGCACGGACGAGGTGAGCGACTATGTCGTCATCCAGACACACCACCAAATGCTGGTCGGCAACCTCAAGCGCGTCTGGGTGCCCGTGCTGATCGCGGGCCGCAGCCCTTGTCGTTGCCTGTTTCACGTCGAGCGGAACGAAACCATCATCGGCGAGATTATCGAACGTGGGGTGGCATTTTGGGAGCGCGTTGTCCGCCGCGAGTCACCTAGTGGCATCGTGCCATCGATGAACTACCTCCGCCGTGTTCATCGCCAGCCAAACAAGATCGTCAGCCTTGACCGACCGCTCGTGGAGCAGTGGCAGGCCGCTGAGATGACGTTGAAGAGCGCCAAGGCGACCGCCGAGAAGATGAAGGCCGCCGTGCTCAGCGCGATGGGCGATGCCGAGGGGGGCCAGATATACGATGGCGGCGGCGTCACGTACCTGGAACAGTTCACGAAGGGATACGAAGTCAAGGCCCATACAAAACGCAAAATGCTGTACCGCAAACCCGAAGCATGGAGAAAATACCGTGCAAAGCAACTCCCAGCCCCAGCCGACAGCGGAGATAGTCGAGGTGATACCAACCGCCTTGGAAGCCCTGAATCGGTCGGAGATTGACATCCAGGTTGCGACGGCCCACCGCTATCCGCGCAAGACTAGCGAGTTCAAGGCTCGGGCGCTCGCCTTGGCGACGCTCGATGAGGAGACGGCCGCCAGCATGTTCTATGCGGTGCCTAGAGCGGGCGAGACGATCCAAGGCCCGTCCGTCCGACTGGCCGAAATCGTGGGTTCCTGCTGGGGCAACCTCCGCTACGGGGCACGCATCGTCGAGGAAGGTCAGGAGTTCATCACCGCTCAAGGAATGTGCCACGACCTTGAGACGAACAACGCTGCGTCCGTCGAGATCAGGCGGCGGATCGTGAACCGACACGGAAAACGGTACAACCCGGACATGATTCAGGTCACGGGGAACGCCGCTATCTCGATTGCGCTTCGCCAAGCTATCTTCAAGATCGTGCCCTTTGCGTTCGTCAAGCCCATCTATGAGGCTGCCATCCAGACCGCAATTGGCAAAGCCGAGACCCTCGGCGGGCGCCGCCGCATCGCTTTCGAGTGGTTCGGTAAGTTGGGCGTGACGGAAGAGCGCGTGCTGCTCGTCCTGAACAGGGCCGATCGGGAGGACGTTACGCTGAAGGACTTGGCAGTCCTGACGGGACTACGCACGGCGATCAAAGATGGGGATACGACGGTTGACCAGGCGTTCCCGCCAGCCGTGAGGCTGGAGAAGCTGGGTACGGATGCCACGCTCAAGCGAATCCAAGGCGAGCCTGAAGAGCCTCCCCGCACGCCCGAGGAAAGCAAGGCCGTGGTCGAAGCGGCGTTGGGGAAGAACGCCGCCGCTGACAAGCCAACTGTCGATTACGACTTCAACCTCAGCGCCCGGACGATCGCCGAGCTGGTGAAGGAGGCTGCTGGGCTGAAGGACCACAAGGGTCGCGTCAGCAACGTCGATCGGGGAATCGCTGAGGGTATCTTGCGTGAGGCGACGGGCTCATATGCGCACGTCAAGGACATGCCGATGGATCCTGGCATATACGAACGGGCGATCGCGGCATTGCAGGCACGGATGGATGCGCAAAACGCACCCGATGCGCCATCGCAGGATGGATTGTTCTAGGAGCCCGCCTGATGTCCAAGGTTATAACCGACGCCAGCTTTGCCGAATTCGTGGGCGAAAAGCATGAAACCGTGCAGTTTATCGGCTTGGTAGAATTAGCCTGGTGTAACGCCAAGATGACGAACGACTTTGACGTGTTCGTGGGGCAAGTAAAGATAATAGGGGAATTGTGCGACAAGTACGTTGCCCTGCTTGAGACGCAGGAGCCCGCCTGATGCCTGATGAACCCGACAAGTGCCAAGCGAAAAAGCTGGGCATGAGCAATACGTCATGCCCCCAGTACGCGACCGAGACGCTCGGCGACGCTCGGTAGGTGGGGCTATGTGACAAGCACATGGCATACTACTGGCGGTTAGTGGACAACAACCCCGAAGAGGCCGAGCGGATTCGGCGGAAAGTGGGGATGAGAAAGGAAAACGATGTGTCTTAGCAACGTGACTGACAAGGCTGAAAAACCGAAAGCCCACGGGCATGGGTGGAAGATGTTTTGTCGAACTCGGGCAGGCAACCTGTACGGGGTTCTATACGGGCCTTGCGGCGCAACGGGTTACAATATGCGGGCGTGCAACCGTTATAAGCCTGGCACTACGCACGAAGCCGTTATACGTGAGCTGGGGATGAGATACCCATCTGGGTTTCATATCTACCGCAGACGGGTTGACGCTGAAAATGCCTATGGAAGCTCAGGCAAAGTAGTGCGCCGAGTCCGATGGTCTCATCAACTTGCCTTAGGAGTCCAGCGTCGCAGAGAGAAAGGACTCTGCGTTGTCGCCAAGTATATGACGATCTTGCCGGAGAAGGGCGACGCGAAGCCGCGGAAAGTGGGGATGAGACGATGAAGATGTGGACGAGTCCGAAGTTGGTTGAAAGTTTCGACACGCTTGTAGGCGCGGACGATAGCAGCGAGTGGTGGTTCTGTTCTTCCTGGTTGCGTCAGCATTTCAAGTGGCCAAGCACGGTAAAAGCCTTGTGGCTTACACTGGGCATACAAGCGTCGGCGGACCGCGTGGCGGTGGAATTCAAGGATTATGGGGCTTCCGGTATTCTTGGTCGAGAACGGGGTAGGCAGTTGTGGGAATTAACATACAGCGCATTCAAGTACGCCACCTTCGACCACTTCGGCCCCCGCCTGACCAGCGGCCCGCTGTACCTGGGGCTGCTGTATGAGGAATGACGATGAAGAAGAAACCGGTCATACACAAGCGAGTGAGTCTGCCTACCCATCACTGGGTTTGGACTACAGCGGCGTGTGGCTGTGTCGTTCGTTCTGACAACGCATCGGTGCACTGGCCCAACATCACCTGCAAGCGGTGCCTGGCAACGAGGAAGAAGAAACGGTGACCATCGGTGAACGCATCATCGACTCAATTGTAGCGGGACGGCTGGTCACCACCCGGGGCCAGGAGCCCGTCGTGCTGGTTTGGGCGCCTAACGCGGCGTCGCAGATAACGGCGCTCGTAGATGCGGAGAGAGAGGAACAGCGCGAAGACCGTGGATACACAGCTATGGAAAGAAGTCGCAGAAAGCAGGACTGGTGATGCGGCGGCGGCGCTGCCTCGCGGCGATGTGGCTTATAACCGCACCAAGGTGGGCAAACTTGGCCCGCCGCATCTTCTCTTGCGATCGAAAAGGTGGTGATGGAAATGACGCACGGAACTGATTGCCAATGCGAGCAATGCCAAATGTTCGTGCGAATGTGACTCGCGGGCGTGGCGGCAGCGTGGCAGCGCCGGGTAGGGTGTTGCGTACCGTAGGCCAACTGTCAGGGCTTACAACCGCATGGAGCCGGGTGGGGAATCCGGCCCGTCACGCCCGCATAACTGAACGCGTACCTGCCCGCCGCATCCTAACTGGAAGGAGAATCCGATGGCAACGAAGGAAGTGAGACTCTGTGATGTATTTGGTCTTGAAAAGGGCGTGCACGAATACACGTTTGCGCTGTGTCGCACAGGCGACGGCCCAGGCGGCGGCCCGTTCGATTCTAACTTCAACGTGACGGTGGACCTATCCGACCGGGCGGTGAAGCGTGCCGTCAAGCTGCTGGAACGCGCCGTGACTCCGCCAGCGAAGCGGCCCCGGAACTAAGCGAACTCGCGAGCGTGACGGCGACTGAGTGAGAGCCCGCCCGCCGTGCCCCATTCCTCCAGGGCCGCGACGGATCGCACCGGCGGGCGGGTATTCTGAGAACAGAACATGACCGAAACGCTAGAAATCCTACCGATGGTACTCAGCACGAAGGAGACGACGATGGAGCTGGAAGAGAACTACGACGTAGTTGAGGAACACGGCAAAGACAAACCGAGGGCGCTTAGGATAGGAGATGTTTTGAAACGCGGCGACGACCGTGGGCTTATCGTTGGTGCAGTCGCAGACGATGACCCAAGCGCATTGGTTCTTGTCGATCCCTCAGACGGTTACCGATGGGGTAATCCCGTAGCAGTCGAGGACATAGACGCTATCACCCGAGAAGAAGCCGAGGAACTAACGGAAGACGAATTAGCTGACTGGTCTCTCCTCGGCCACGCCCAGGACGTGCTGACCGTCAACGATCCGGGGGAGTAGGAGACCGACATGCCGCTCAAGATCGAGATTTTCGACAAGCCGGAGCCGGAGAAGCCAGCAACGCTGATACTGAACACGCGGGTGACGGGTGACGGGGCATACGAAGTCTTCGCGTGTGACAGAAGCGGCAAGGCACTAAGTTGCGGCACTCTCTGGACGCTTCACTCCAACGGTGGGCAAATTCGCTGGAGTGGCATTAGCAGGTGCCTCGGCCTCAACCTCGACGACGCCAGCCGAATCCGCGACGCCTGAAAAAGAGCTTGACAGCCCCCAACCTAAGGAGAAAACGATGGCTTCAGATCCAGATGCTACGAACGCCCCTGAGCGTCCAAGCTATGAGTGGAAATTCAAGTCTCCGCTTCCACCGCCACGCATCTTTACGACCGCTGGCCTGAGCCTTTACTACCACGCGCGGCAGGGCGGCTGGTTCGAGCTGGTGTTCACGAGCAACTCGCATTACCTCGCCCGTCGAGTTGTCGAGTGCCCCCCGGAGGCCAAGCTGAATTACGGCCTGGACCAGAAGCTCGTGGACGCCTGCCGCGGGCTCGACCTGTTGCCCAAAGAGGAAGAGTAAGGAGGTTGAGATGAGCTACTACAAGGATTTCTGTGGACCTTCCAAAAAAGATGGTAGCCGTGCCTTCCTGGTTCTCGTGAACTGCCACGGCGAGATGGTCGTCCATCGCCTAGACAAAGACGGCAAGTCGCTCAGCTTCAGTTGCGGAGATGCCGCGGATATGTTTCGGGAAATGCTGCAAGAGCAACACCCAGGTGCAAAGGTCGTCGTCGGGAGAACGAATCATGCACCGTGGCAATTCGTATCAAGTGTCTGGAAAAGCAAGCCGAAGACGTTTGCTGAGGTGGTGGAGCTTTTGAACGGTAAGAAGCAATCCACGGGGCGCGCCATCGCAACTTACGTCGTGTACCACACGCTGTGGGCGAGCTTCTACATTACGTGGGACGATGAAGCCAACCGCTGGAGCCTCACGGAAAAGGCTAAAAAGGCTGACGAAGCCAAAAAAAGGGCTTGACACGCCCGCAAACAGCCCGTAAAGACGGGGTATGGTTCAATGGTCAATAATCTCGTTCTCTCTGCAACCGCCCAGGGCGGCCCGATTCGCCGGCTGCGACTTAGCAACGTTAGCCATTGGACCATCGGGTCGGGTCGTTCTGGGCGATTGCTTTTCCCCCTTCTTCCTCAGCGGCTCAGCTCGGTGGGTCCGGCTTTGGCAACACCAAGGCTGGAGATCGAGGCGACGGCCAAGCGTGCGCACGCTTCGGGCTGGGTCGCTGAGGGCGAAGGGGGCTTCATCTTGTGGCTCACGGGTGCACCACAAAGTTGTTTGTCGCGCATCTCCGGTTGTTGGCGAGCCACAAGCATCACGCGGGTTCCGTGCTACCACTTACCCCGCCACTCGACAAGTGCCAAAAGTGGGGCAATCAACTGGCAGGATCGGGACGGTCGGCGAGCACCCCCCAGGGGCTCGTGCCAGCTCGCGAAAGTTGTCGCGCTTCCTCTCCAAAATCCGGGCAACGTTTTCCCTTGCGACCCGGGGCCGACGTGCGCGTTTTTGCTTGCGAGCCAAGCGACCCCGTTCTCTCTGAGATCGTCCGCCGCGATTTTTTGCTGTTCGGGCGGAGATCCAGGAGGGAGAGCGGCAAAGACCATGCGGATTTCACTTGCCCGTAGGGTCGGTCGTAAAGGGCTGGGTGCGCTTGACGAGAAACAATGCCCGTGCTGGTTGCAAAGCCGCTGGAACCGCATAGCCAAAGGCCACGGCGAGTTCGAGATGCGGGAGGCTGAACAGTGGGTTCGAGTCCCGCGACGGGCGTAGCCCTTGTGCCAAGGGATGCGGTGACGAGATGTTCACAGAAGAAGAAGCCCGCGAATTGCTGACACGAGCAGACCTGTTTTTCGGCAAAGACGACGATGACGGGGTCGAGGGCAAGGACTGGGCTCAAACCTTGAACATGAACGATACGTGGGCATGGGCGTGTGCGGACGGCCAATACGTGCCCGATGAGGAATTGCCCCTGCTCGCGGAACTGTTCTGGCGCTACGGTCACTGCGGCGTCCTGTACTGGGTGAGCCAACGCCGGGGCCGTGTACGGTCTGAGTTCAAGGACATCAACAGGCACATCGAGTTCGTGACCGAAGAGGAACGCATACGACAGGAAGAGCCGGACAGCTCGAAGCGCGCCTATTTGCAGCGGAGCTACGTTATCGGTGCGGTGACGAGATGACCAAGCGCAAGCCCGACCCATTATGGGACGTAGCCGTAGAACTCTGCAACGGCGGCGGCGCAGGCCCGATAACCCAGTCCGAACGCGGCAAGTGGAACAAGGGCCTCAAGGAGCTGCGCGACGCCGGGGCCACGCCCGAGCAGCTACGGGCCGCCATCGCGGTCTACAAGCGTCGCAACAAGGGCTGTGCGTGCAACCCGCTGGCGATCGCGGGGCAGTGGGGCAAGTTGCTGGCGGAGGGGCGGCCGAGCATAGCCCGTACAGCGTTCATTGATCTTCTAGCCCGGTGGCATGACATTCCTCTTGCGAAGCAGCACGAACTTGCTAGCCAAATTTCACTGCCGCCGTTGAGCCAGACGATGATCCCACAAGCGGGAACGCCAAATTTCCCCGCTGAGAACTTTGCGACGCCATATATGGTGAGCGAATCCCTTTTCCTCCTCCGCCAGGCCCTCGCGCTGTGGGACAAGGAACAGCCATGAGCCAGCCGTACATCGTTTCCAGCAAGCAGCTCGATCTCGCGGTGGCCTTCTCGCTTGAGTGTGACGGATGCGACGCGGGCATGGATATCGAAACGCTTGAACAGGCCGTGCTTCTTGGCTGGATAGAGATATACCGCGATGATGGACCGGCTTGGAACTACTTGGGTGAATGCCCGGATTGCCAACGCAAGGAACAAAAACCATGAGCATTCTTGATGAACCGATGTTTCCGCGGGGAGCTACCGACTGCGTAGACTTGGTTACTGGAGGGGGCGTTCACTTTCCTGCCCAACCTGGCAAATCTGCCCGCATCTACGCCGCCATCCACCTCTGTGTGCCGATGAGCGGCGACGAGGAGCTTGATGCGATGATCCGCACAGCGCAGCGGCAGCGGTTGGCGGGGATGATAGTAGGAACGATGATTCATATGTCTACTACGGGAGATGGCGGTTGGGATACCAGCACCGTAGTGGCGGGGACAGGCAATCTCGCCGACGCCCTTCTGGCCCAACTGGAGAAACCATGAGCACGAACGACGGTGGACCGGCGTTTCCGCAACAGATGCTTGAGACCGACAGAGGCAGGTTTTCGGTCGACGCTTGGGGGGCCGGTGGCATGTCCCTCCGCGACTGGTTCGCAGGGATGGCGATACGTCATGTTGGCGACAACTTGCGAGAATGTGCAAAGGCGGCCAGGAAAGGCGACAGACCTTGGGCTGAATGGACTGAACAGCAAGTGGCCGCTGCCTGTTATGGTTTGTCCGACGCCATGATCGCCCAGCGGGAGAAGAAACCATGAGCGACCTGACCGAGCTGGAGGCCGAACTTGCGACTGCTCGCTTGAAACACAAAGAAGATGCTGCGCAGATCGTGGGACTGATGAATGACCGTCGCGGTTGGCCTATTGCCAAGTTGGAGGCCGAGGTCAAGCAGGAAAAGGGCCACCGTATTCGCTATCAGTCCATCGTCTATGCTGTCTGCAACTTGCTCGATAAGTGGGAATGTCGCGATGTCACCCGAGGCCAAGGTGTCGTTGTCGATGAAGTCGTGGCGGCGGTTACGACGTTGACGCTTGAAAAGAACGAAGCCTTAGATCGGGCACACAAGGCCGAGGCCGAGGTCAAGCGCCTGAAAGACCTGGTGAGCAAAATTGGCTACTGGAAACCAGGGGAGGCGTCTCAGATAGTGTTTGGCGAGATACGCGACATGGTCCAGGATGAGCTTGACCGAGAAGTAGACGAGACGACAGACGAGGCCGGCGATCGCATCGCCGAGCTGGAGGAGCAGAACAGAAACAATGTAGCCGGATTTGAGCACGAGATCGAGCAGCTACGCAAGGCCGGTGCCGACGCGGCGGGCGACGCCGTGACATCACACAAGGCGTGTAATCGGTTGGAGGAAGAGGTCGAGCAGCTGAAGCGACTAATTGCGAACGCTTATGACAACGGCGTGCACGATGGCTATCACAGCACTCTGATCGAAACTGGTGACATGGAAAGCAAGGGGATTCCCGCTGACAAGGCCGGTGCCGACGCGGCGGGCGACGCCAAGGCTGAGCGTGAGCCTGAGCTGTTTGTTGATTTTCGGCGAAGCGACCATGCGCTGAGGGATATGCTGAAAAAGTACATTGCCGAGATTGAGCGGCTGAAAGCTGAGGTTAAGCGGACAAAGGCAGCGCACGTGCAAGGGGGTGATCCTGAATTTCTAGGACGAGTTGTTCGCAAGGCATGGATTGAATGGGCAGAAGAGCAGCGCGATCCGAAGCCAGGCTGGTGTGTGCCGTGGGATAAATTGACCGAGCCAGAGCGCGAAGTGGACCGGCGCATTGGCTTAGCCGTAGCGAACGTTTGCGTGTCACCTGATTTGTTGCGAGTCGAGGCCGAGGTCGAGCGGCTGAAGGCTCAGATCGCACGGATGGAGCACGATGGCATGGGCGATCCCGAGGAGTACATCGCTGAGCTGGAGGCTGAGATTAAGCGGCTACAAAGAGCTGCAATGACCAAGTGAGGAACTACCATGTACGTCATGGCGATTGATCCCGGCCCAGTGGTAAGCGGTCACGTTATGTTGCAGGTCTCGGAACGCGACATCCACGTAGCCAACTGGGGCTGCGAGGGCAACGACGATGTCGCCGAGCTTGTTTCTCGCCATGGCCAAGTCACCGATGACGCTCGGCTGGTGGTGGAGAAGACGGTGTACTACGGTCGCATGGTCAACGCGGCCATCTTCGAGACTTGCGTGCAGACCGGCAGGTTCATGGAAGCCTTCGGGTTTCACGACACCGAGCGCATGAGCCGCGGAGAGGTGCTGCGAGAGTTGTGCGGCACGACGCACGCTGGCCCGCCTCAACTGCGTGCCGCGGTGCTGGATCACTGGGGCGGCAACGAAAAGGCGGTCGGAACGAAGAAGGCTCCCGGCCCGCTCTATGGTATAAAGGGCAAGGACGTATGGTCGGCACTCGGCTTGGGGCTGGCCTACATCAAAACCAGGCGTGAGGACGGATGATGCTCGATCTCTGGAATGAGTGTGAACGGTGTCACAGCAAGCGGGGCGCCCCCTTCGAGGCGTGTTTGTGTGAGATAGACCTCGTCGGGTTCAAGCGGAGAACCTACCTCTGTGACGAATGCCGCAAGCACATGGCCAACGCCTGGAAGGCAGCGATGAAACTAAGCGGGCGTGAGGACGATGCGAGTTGAGAGGAATCGATACGCCTCAGATTCACCTACTCGGGATGACTCGCATCACCGTCGATGTTCGGCGGCACGCCCGCATAACTTCAAAGGAGTAACTGGTGGACATGCAAACCTGCAACAACTGTGGCAAAGAGTTTGATTTCGACAAAGGCGGCTTGGGTAGCAGCTTCGGTGGTTACGCTTGTGGCGGTCAATGCGCCAAGAGGTTAGCCGCCAAGCGAGGACATCGCCACGCCATCCACGACAAAACGGATGCTATTGTAAATACTAATGCTTCGGCCGAAGAACTTGAAAACTGGCCTTGAGACGTTCGGCGGCACGCCCGTACAGTTAGGAGTTGTAATGACCGATTTGGACTTACTGAAATCACTTGGTCCAGCATGGCACAAAGCGCTCGTTAGACTTGTCGAGCAGTCTGTATGTGGCTGGTTGCTATGTGGCGATTCGCGGATGTGGCAAGACACGAACATCTACGAGTTTCACGTGCGCGCATTTGAAGCGTTGGGCAAGCGTTCGGCGGCACGCCCGCAAACTTGAGGTGACGCGATGATGACTGAAGGTTCACGGCTGATATCATACCAGGGCGGGGCGTTGTTCAACCGAACCTGCCCCGTGTGCGGCCGTTTTGTCAAGCCGGACGAGACCATTCTAGTCAACGGGCTGGAACAATTACATCCCACGGAGCCGAATGCGACATGCAAGCAGCATGGGCGTGTGCGGATGCCGTTTGAGGGATACTACTAGGTGACGCGATGAAGTGGCGTGGCTTGATCTGTGGCCCCGAGAGCGTGCGGGCGTATCTGGCTAGTACGAAGATTCAGACGCGGCGGGTGGTGAAGCCGCAGCCCTTCAACAAGTCAAATCAGTCGGATACGGCATACCCATCGTGGGCGTGGAAAGAACAGTACGGCGTTGGTGGTATGAAGCTTTGGGCACTAAAGAACTTGCTGAGAAATAGTTGCCCCTACGGCGTTCCCGGCGATGGGCTGTATGTGCGGGAAGCATTCTGCCCCTGTGCTTGTGATGCTTGCCTTGCGGCGTGGCCAAAGCAAGGGCCGCACGGAGTTCTTGGTTACAAGGCTGATGGCAACTGCTGGTATACGATGAAGCCTGGTCGCTACATGCCCCGTTGGGCGGCGCGCATCTTCCTCGAACTCGTCGAGGTGCGGGTGGAACGGGTGAACGATTGGGTCTGGGTTCTGACGACCAAAGAAACGGAGCAGCGGCCATGAGCAACACCTGGGACAGCCTGACCGTCGAGCAGCGGAACGAAAAGGTGGCGACGAAGGTGATGCGGCTTGAACTAACCGACGAGCGATCGTTCGATTATTCAGACATTAAAGAGCCGAGCAATGCAGCCGAAGATATGAGTGGTTTCCAGTTATGGAGCAATGGTGTTTGTGTCAAAGCCTACCGCCCCACCAAGAACATCGCCCAGGCTTGGGAGGTGCAGGAGCGGATTGTGTCGCTAGGCTTGGAGTCCGCGTGGGCTGCCTATCTAGAGGGCCTGTTGAGCACGGCTGAGTTTATTGCGGGCAACAGGACTTGGTGTTATGCCTGGGCAACCCCCGACCAACGCTGCCACGCTGCCGTACTGGCGGTAGAGGGAATGAAGAATGAAAAAGACGAAGAAGCATAGCGAAAAACGCTGGGCCGCACTTTTGAACCACGGGGGGCGCGTGTTGTTTGTGCGAGATGAACACCAAAGGGCGACGTGGGCTACGCGCCGAGAGGCGCGGCGGACGAAATTGTTTATTTGGGGCGATCGGCCGGGAGTGCGCATCGTCCGCGTCGAAATCCGGGAACTGTGAACATGAACCAGCCGGAATACCACGCGGCCGTGCTGGCGGTGGACGGAATGAAGGAGACACCATGAATCCCCCAACGGCTGAACAGTTCAAGGCGCTGTGTGAAACGCCCCCATTGTGGTTGACGCACTACACCTGGAATCTCAGGGGCAACTGGTGGGACAAAGAAAATCATGCCGTCGCGGTCGAGTTCGCCCGCGTTACGAGGGCCGTGAGCCTGGCACTCAAAGACGACACCGATTGGGATGCTGGGATTCGCGTGGCCCGACAGACAAACGCCAAGGTCGCCGTGCAGTGGTCGCCCTACTGGGCGACGCGACATAGTAATGATCCCTGTGCGTACCTTGCCGACCAAGCTCGGTTTCTGGGAGAGGCCCGCCGATTCAAGGAACGGATAGAAGCGCTGTGGCCGGGGCAAAAGCTGTTCGTCCTGATGTTCGATCATGAGGTCTACACCTCCCAGGAGTATGTCTCCAAGATCGGCCCCAACGACATCCTGGCTGACTCCAACGACCAACTGGCTGCCCTGCTACAGGTTTTCGATGACCTCGGCCGTGCTGTTTACCCTGACGCCGCGATCGTCTGGTACGCCGCCCCGAACCGCAAGCACGGACAAGGTGTGTACGGCCCAGAGATGGACTACTACGCGGCGTCACTCTACCGCCCCTACGACATGGATGACACAACGACGCGATTCCACGTAAGCTCGGGCCAGGCCAACATCCGCTGGGCGCCCGACGGCCGTAGTTGCCCGCGCCAGGCCCCGTGGATCACGCTCGGTTCGGGCTACCATCCTCAGAGGGGCTGGTGGCAGAACCACTGCGTCTACCCGACCGACCTCTCGGAACTGTACGGGCAGTTTCTGCGGAACGATGCCGATCGGATGGACCACCTATGGCACTACCCCGAGCCTGGCCGGAGTCGGTATTTCTGGGATCACATCCTTGCCTACGCGCGTGGTGCTCAGGGCATGGGGATGGCTGAGGGAGACGAGAAATGAATTGCCCGTGGTGTGGCGCAAAGCCCAAGCGCTGGGATGCGAAAGCGCGCCGTGGCGAGTGGCTCTGCGGTTCAATCAAACATGGCCGGGAGCCCTACCAATTTGACAAATGTCGGATCAACGAACTCGAGGCCGAAGTTGACCGACTCGAACAACAGCGGGATGAGGCGGTGAAGGGCTTGCAGGAAATTCGAGATGGCTGTGCCGAGTGGGCTCGCGGATTGTGGTGGGCTGCAATCGCCGTTGAGACCCTCGCCCGCGTCGAGGGAGAGCAGAAATGACCTTGCCAGCCCCCAGATTTTGTGCTACGGTACGGGCTCGACCGCGAAATAGCTGGTAGGTGGGCCATGAGCAGGCTTGAGAGGTATGCACGGTTGTCTGTCCTCCTCGATGAGTGGTCCGCAGATGACTCGGGCTATGACGAGGAGGTTTGGCCGCGTATCAAGGCGGCAATCGAACACAACCGCCCATCCTGCCGGAGACGCTTCAGCACCCCCAAAAAGCGATTCTCAGCCCCGTCAGGCGATTCTGCGGGGCAGCCCGGTAGTCAGAGATGCCAGGACGGGCCGGACCGCGATATAGCTGGCAGGTGCTAGATGTTCGACCTTCTTGGCTACGCCAAACAGCATCGTCTTCGCACGCGAAATCTGCATGATGGCGGCCCTGTTCCTCCTGCTCGGTGCAAGCCTCGTATCCCCGCTGCGCGCCAGGCTTTTGCCGGAGCCGAAGACCGCTGGGACGCGATTGTAGGTCGCGATGGCTACGTAGCGATGGATGGTGACCGACTGAGCATCTATCTGTGCTACAAATCAGGCCGGGGCGTGAAAGCTGCTCTAGCCAAAATCAGAGCCTTGGGTGGGGAGATTCAACAGGAGGGCGATTTTGAGCTCGGGGCTACGTTGCCGTCCGATAACATATCTGAGGCCTTGGAACTTATCCGACCGTCGCGAGTCCCGCCTGGTGGACCGGGTGCGTCTGCTGATGAGATGGCACGTGTTCGACTTGGCAAGGAATCCTGCACACAGGGGGGCCTCTGGCGCCAGGATCGCACGAAACCAAACCAGCCGGGGCAAGATACTACCCAAGGCGTTTCGGGAGCGGTTCCGGGAGGTGGGGGATGCTGATGCTCGCCGTCCAGGCCCTCAACGCGACCGAGATAATCGGTATAGCACTCGGCGTGCTGCTTTCGGGCGGGGTTGTCGGCAGTATAGTCGAGCGGCGGCGGAACAACCGGCAGAACGGCCCGAACTGCAAGCCAGGGCTGGGCCAGGTCTGCCGCGACCACGGGGATGGCATCTCGGCCAACACGGCGGCGATCGCGGGGCTCGGGGCTCACCAAGAGGCGATCCACAAGTCACAGAACGAGACGAAGGAGCAGCTCCGCGAGATGCGGAAAGAAACCCACGATGGTTTCAAGGCAGTGCATAAGCGGCTCGACGTACTAGTGGCGAAAAAGGAGTGACCATGCTGGGTGAAAAAACATGGCGACCATAGCCGACTCGTACACGCGAAAGGTGCCGATGACTTCGTTGTCAGTTGGACAGACGTTTGTTTATGTTCAAGAGTAGTAGATAGCGAACTTGCGGCGGCGGCTGACCGCGGGTGGACAGTGACCTGCTTGCGGCCGTATCGCGACGAGGGAGGCCAGTGACTGTCGCTCTGGTGGCAGGAGGTCTCAGGATTGCGCCTGTTGACCGTGACAGCCGCAACAATAAATCACCGGCCCGCCGCACCTTTTCAGGAGATGAACGATGAGGAAGTTGCTGTTACTGATTACTGTTGTTCTGGCTGGCTTGCTTCTCGCGGCCGTGCGCATACCGCAGTGTCCGCCGCCCGGCATCGACGTGTACGGCTGGCCCGCCGTAATCGAGGTATCCAAAGGGGAGGACTTCTATATCGACATCAAGGTGCAGCCCAGTGGCCCCAGAGACCCCGACAAGTACCGCTTGGTTGAAGTGCTGTGTTACTATGACACCGAGCACATCGTTTGCACCGGCGTGGAGTGGGTGGACGTGGACTGGGACGCCGATTGGCACATTTGGCATTGGCTGATCGATCCTGACCCGAATGACCCAAACGACTATGATTACGACGACGGCGACTTTCACTGGCGTGGCTACATACAGCACAATGGGTTGCCGGACTTGACGTGCTCAGACGAGCCTTTCCCCGTGCGGTTCACGTTCCAGTGCATTGCCGACGGCGAGTCTACGGTGTTACTCTCACAAGGGAGCGGTTGCTGAGGGGGCGGCACAGCCATCAGGTGGTGGCAACGCAATTGGTGGTGCTGGCGGCATAACGACATTTTCGACGTTACAGTAACAGAGTAGGGGAGACAAACGATTGACTTTGTGTGTTTGTTCTGGGTACCTACAAAAGGAGCAAGCGATGATTTACTATCTGGACTGGGCCATTGAACTCTGGCGGCTGTTGTCGGGGGCCATCGACTACGTGATTCTGGGGGTGGAAGGATAGACCGTGGCGCTCCAGGTCTACAGGAACAAGAACACGAGCGAGCGCGTGCCGGCCGGTATCGTCACCTTAACAAAGGCTGGGCGAGCGTATTTCCACGAAGACGACTTGAAGTACGCCGGACTTGATGGACATGCTACGCTGCTGTTCGACGCGGAGACGAAGGTTCTTGCGCTGCGCCGACCGCTGGATGGTGAGGCTCCAGTTGCCGTGTGGAAGAACCCGCCGCATGGCAACCACCGTTACGGGCGCCGCATAGTGCCGCTGGCAGGCGCGATGAAGAAGATGGGTTATGACCGGCCCGGCCGGGTTGAGGCATTGGCTGGGCAACATCGTCTTCATCGCAAGAACAACGCGCTTTTGATTTTTCTGAGTGAAGCTGCTATGTGAAAGGAAAAATGGAATGCCATTCACCAAACGAGAAACGCAACGCGGCGAGCACTGGGCCTGGGCGATGAAGGTCGCGCTGGGCGTCATCCTGGTCGGTATCTTCGCGTTCGCTTGTGGGTGCGGTGAGGGGGCCGCGAACATCTCACTGCATGACGCACAAGCGTTTCTCGAAGACGGCAACGCCAAGGGTCGGGTGCTTGTGCGAGTCAACGGTGCGCCCCTGTCGGCCGGCACTCGATGGTCGCTCGGCTCAGAAGTGACATTCGAGTTCGACGGCGAGATGGATTTCAGCAAGGCCGACGATGACTGACTTCTCTCTCCTCCTCCTGTGGGCATCGCGTCGGCGCCACACCGTCGGCGCGGTGCCACCTTGTGAGGTGACCGATGGATGACCAGTTGCGAGACACGCTGATCGTGGTTCTGCGGAGCTTACGTGTTCTACTGGCTCGCCCCGGCGTTCTGCCACCCGTGGCGACACGGGAACCAGTTGGCCAAGACCTCGACGACATAATTGCAGAACTGGAAGGGATGACCGATGACCAAGCAACGCCCGATCCCTGACCCGCGTAAGCCCGCGCAGGTTCGAGATTCTGTCAACGGGCCGATATTCGTCATCGTGGTTTGCCTCGTGGTGATTGCGATTGGCGCCTGGCTGACGTGGGGTTGCCTGTAGTGATGGTGACAACGAAACAGTCGCGGAAAGGTGCGGTGGCTTTGCTCGTGGGCGGGGTCGCCGCACTGATCTTGCTGTCGGGCTGCACTTTGCGGATCGACCACCACCATTACGTCCACTTCGACCGCTCGGACGACGAAACGGTGACCTTCTTAGAGTTCGCGGCTCCGACGAGCCGCCCGTTGAACATGGGAGACAAAGATGCTGAAGTTCCTTGACGGCTACAAAGTTCACTTTGGCGCCATCGGCTGGGGCCTGCTCGGGATTGCCTATGCCCAAGGTTGGCTAGACACGACGATGGCTGGCACGATCGGCGCGATCCTGACCGCCTGGACTGGCGTTGCTCTCCGGAGTGCTTGGGCCAAGGGCAAGTAGCTATGAGCGAGAACATCACAGCCCTCGGGCTTGAACTCGTAGGCGCCCAGCAGCTCGTCAATGAGTTGTTGGGCCGTGCTGGGGGTGGTGTCATCCTGCTGGCCGGCCTACCACCTGGGTCCGGCCCGATGATTCCGCTGGAGCCTGGCCAGATGCCGGTCCTGACGGCCCACAAGGGGCACCCGGTAGCGTTGCTCAAGCTGGTCAACCAGTTCAACACGCAAATTCTGGGGACGTTCCAGGTTCAAGCCCCGCCTCCGCCCGCTTGAGGATGCGACCGACCGTGCGGTGGGTCCAGCGGACGCCGCGGCACCCCCGTTTGATTGGCGGTACGTTTAATCGTGCCGTAATGTGGCGGTGACTCTCCCCAAGTGCGCCAAACCGTTTAATGAAAGCGACAGCTTCCTGCTCGATCAAATCCGGCACGAGCACAGTGGTGCCGTCGATGGTTTTGCGTCGCCACCCATACGGCGGGTTGCCCGTTGCCAGGCCGTTACGTTGGCGGTATCGCAGGGCTTCGGAGGTCCGTGCCGCAGTCTCCTCCCGCTCCAGCTCCTTGAACGCGGCACAGACCGCCAACATGCAGCGGCCCATCGGGCTCTTGGTATCGACCTGCCCGCCCATGAAGTCGAGGAAGTGGATGCTGATGCCCGCCTGGTCCCATTCGTGAATGCGGTTCAGCGCCTCGCGGATGTTGCGGAACAGCCGGTCAAGCCTGTAGGCCACGACGTGCTGAATCTTACCCGCCTTGATCGCCGCGATCAGCTCGGCTCCCTTGGGTCGCTTCTCCAACGGTGTCTTGGCGCTGGTCTTTGGCTCGCGCAGCTCCAGCCCGACCGTCAGCCCATGCTGCTCGCAGTAGGCCGCCATGCGTTCGAGCTGCACGTCCAGCGTCAGGGTGTTGAGTTTGTCCTTCGGTCGGGGGCTGAACCGGGCGTAGAGGGCGGCGGTCATGGCTTTACCTTCTCAAGAGCTTCCTTCAACTTATCCATCGTGTCGCGGAGTCGCTGGACGAACGCTGCATTTGGGTTCAAGCCAGCATCATCTACTACAATCAACTCGCATACTTCTAACTGAATCCCCGCAGATCGGCACGCTCTTGTCAGCTCGTCGCGTTGCTCGCGAAGCTGGGTGTTTTCCTCGACCAAGTGTCCCATCGCACGGTCAACGAAATCCGTATAAGCCTGTAACGAGCCGGCGAAATCGGGAGTGTGCTTGCCCATGGGGTTCTCCTGCAAGAACAATAGCATGAATGCCAAGCGTTGTCAAGGGGAAGTGCGGGGGAATTGGGGATTCAGCGGGGTTACTGCTGCCTGCGACGAGCCTTCCTGACGAGCCTGTTGATTTGCCCCCTGGTCGGGACCGGGTAGCGTTCAAGCTTGGGCAGCCTGAGAGCTTTCCGAGCAAGGCCGATGACGAACTGCTCGTACTCGAACCGCTCCTCTCGGGTCCGCAAGTCCCGAGCCCCCTTGCGAAGCTGGGAAATCCAGCTACGGTATCGGTTGAGCCGCTTACGCTCACGCTTGAGCCGGTAGGGGACCTTGCCCTTACGCTCGGCCGCATCAATCTCCTGGTTCACCTCATTCGCCCGCTCGTAGAATCGGTCCACGGAGTCCGAATACTCCCGCGAGAAGGCGAAGCCCCGCACGATGGGCCACTCAGCCGGTTGCCGCTGCTCGCCGCGTACAATCTGCTCGATCGGTCGGACGACTGCGGTGAACATCCCGCCTGTCTGGCCCTCCAGAACGTGCTCCAGCTTGGCCGGCGAGACATTTAGGTAGTCGCCAAACGCCTTCATCAGTTCGGTTGTCCAAGGCCGGTACTGATAGCGTGGCTCGATGGCCTCAAGCTCGTGCGGTGGTACGATCGGTCGGTCACGCCATGTATCGTAGTTGAAGTACGCCTCGACGATCGGTCGCGGCGATGGGGCAATCGGTGGTGCGGCACTCTCCACGAATGCCGAAGCCCAACGACCGATCTCATGCGGCTCCCGGCGGTAGGCCGCATTCAGGATGGCCTCGATGCCTGCCGACATCGTCCAGCCCCACTCGAACGGTCGTGGGACACGGACGATCGACTTGCCGTCGTCGTCCGTGGCGGTCCAGTACCCGTACTTCAGCCAGTCGGGTTGCTCCTGATAGTCGTCATCGTCTTTCCGGGCCAGCCAGTACATCAACGTTGCGGTCGCCAAGCTAGCCGACCAGAAAAAGGCCCGTTGGGGATGATCCCGCCAGACTCGGACGAACTTGTCGGCCGACTCGACCGGGGCATTCCAGTACGGGATTAGTCGGTTCAGCAGCTTGCCGACCGAACCGAGCCGCTTGAAGTTGACCGTCACATCATGGGCGGCGTTGACGGCCTCGATCAGCACTTCGCGTGGGGGTAGGTTGCCAGCGTCGATGTCACCCCGGGTGAAGCCATGCCGGCCCAGGACGTGCTTGAACTCAGCAATGCGGCTGGACAGCTCGGTCGTGCTGATGATGTCGCGGAGGGAATCGACCGGGCTGCGGACAATGTTCAGGGCTCGACGCTGCGTGTTGTCGGCCATGATGTCGCGAACACTGCGCTCGATCCTGTGGTAGTCCAGCCCGAGCGTAGCGGACAGGCTGATGCCCATATCGAGTCCGAGTTCGACGAGCGGGTCACCCTTTTTGCCGCGTAGGTGCTGTGCCATCGTGAAGATGTAGCCCGCCAGCATCTCGGCTGGCGTCCCGACCTGTCCGATGGTCCGAATCTCCGGCGACTGGAACAGGTAGGTCATAAAGTCGCGGACCTGGTTCCGGGCCATGAAGGTCGGACTCAGCGT
>Ga0209977_10000023_pt1 | contig 51242 bp, 46 predicted proteins | sample SumtaG_2_FD_183113 | JGI IMG/M metagenome (GOLD analysis project Ga0209977, IMG submission 183113) | Deep subsurface microbial communities from Indian Ocean to uncover new lineages of life (NeLLi) - Sumatra_00607 metaG (SPAdes) (version 2) | ecosystem: Environmental > Aquatic > Marine > Oceanic...
TCATCCCACAGACGAGTAGTATCAATCAAATAATTTGGTGAATCTTTAGAGACTGAAATACTTTAAAAAGATAAAACATTAAACTTTTTTTTTCTGCCTATTTATCTCCCTCCCCCGTGGTGCCCCCTCCTAAAAAAGTGGTTTTAATAATTGGATGTTTATTGAAACCAGACTAAATTTCTTTCTATTTTATAATAAATTTATTTTTTTTTTTCTCGTAAATTGTATCCATGCGGCTCAAATGAATTATATTTCTTAATATATTCTTTCTGTTTTCTGTTTAACTCTTCTTCTGTAGAAGCGGTGTCTAATATTTCAAAATCAAAGTTCTCTAGGCCATATTTCTCAATATCTTTTCTTAACTTTTCTGGTAGATCATCTTTTATTTTCTCATATACTTCTTCCTTCATAGTTTTCACATCCTTTTTTTATAGAAATTTAAAATAGAATTATTTAAAGAAAAATTAATTCCTTGACTTTAGGAAATTATATTGGTGTCCTGAAAGGTAAATTCTTTTCAGCCTATATATAAATTTTTATTTATTTAATTCCTTTTTTTTAAATACTTGTAATATGAAGTTATCCCTAATAGAAATTCAGTAAAAGAAGTTTTTATAAAAAAATATTGAATTTAATTAATTTAGCTAAAATTAATTTAACTTTCAGTTGCTACTTAAGTTTTTTCCCAATATTCTTTTCTTTTAGGGATTACTTACTTATGTTGGATGTAAAAGATTTTAACAAAAAAAGACTATTTAATTATTGAATTAATAAATTGGGATATTTATTAAAAGTAATAAAATATTGCTTGTTGTATAGCTACATTTGATATAAATATTGAATATGTCATAAATAATAAAATCGTAATTGCCATGATTAGACTTATCCTACGCATTTTTTTGTTAAATAACTGATCAATAGTTATAGATAATAAACCAATAATGATGAGAATAAATGCAATATTTAAAAAAACCTTAACAGAATTACTAACTAATGAAATATAGTATTCAAATAGATAAGTTTCATATTCTAAAACGTCATGTCTGTCCTGATATTCAGTATAATCGATTAAATCATTTTTATAATCCATATAGAGTTTCTGGTATTGAACTGTTGTCCAATTACGATTAATTTCTTTACTACCCTCACATACTCCAATAACCGTCCCAATAAATAATGCTATGATGATCCCAATATAAATTCTCCTAATTTTTTTTTTTTTTAAATCCATTTCTCTTTTTTCTTTAAAATCTTTATTTTTCTGATTCATTTTCTTAATTCCTCCATTTTCATGCGAGTTCAAAATTCTTTTTATTTTAGAATTTATAAATTAAAAATATTTTTAAAAAAGCTTAAATATTTAATGTAATTATTGGCTTTTTTAAATAATTTTCTAAATACTATACAAACTTTAAAGGATTAAAAACGACAAAAAATCGATTTTGGCAAGTTTTAGAGTTATAATTTTTCTTTTTTTCAAAGCAATTTTATAAAATTGAACCAAAAATAAAGCAAGAAATTATTTTAGTCTCCTTCTGCCCATTTGGAATTTTTCTATAACTCTTTATAACTATCAAATATATTTTGAGTTCTTGCTCGAATTTCTAATTTATAATGATATAATTTAACATTATCATAAGGAATTGAGTCTAAGTCAATGGTTTTGAGTTCTTGCTCGAACCACGCATCAAATTCTACGGAAATCTGACCCTCACTCTTTCTTATTAATTGATACTCCAGCATATTAAATTTATAATCTCGCTTACATCTTTCTACATCAAGACATTCTTCACAACTCGGCTTGAGATTTTTTAGACACCTACTATGAGATTTCCATTTCTCCCAATATTCTTCATCTTCTTCCATAGTCCAACCCGAATAAAATTGAATTTTTTTAAAATTAATATTAATATCTCTTTAAAATGATTTTTGTTATTAAATCAAATAATTCCTCAATATTCTCGCCTGTCTTAGAAGAAATTTCAATATGTGCCACTAATCTATTCTCTATAGCTATAGCTGTAACGCTTTCTTTAGGCACATCTCGATGCTCCACTAAATCAAGTTTGTTTCCAATTAATATGATTGAAATCTTTGGATGGTTTTCTCTTATCGTCTGAATAAGTTCATTTAAACTAATCAACGTATTGAAATTAGTTATATCATACATGAGAGCAATTACTTGCGAGCCTTTGATATATGTAGAAATCAAGGTTTTGAATTGTTTATTTACAGTGATTATAAAATATTGAAACCTTATTTTTAAACCAGTAATTGTAATTTCCTTAGTTAAAAACTCGCACCCAAGTGTTTGTTTAGTCCCCGCATCAAAATCAGACCCCAGATAATTAGTACTTAAGGTAGTTTTTCCTACGCCATCGTTTCCCAAAAATGAAATCTTAAATGTTGCTCTATCGTCTTTAAAAACTTCAGATAAGGCAATTCTGGATATTTCTTCATCGGTAGCTACTTTAGTCTTATCAACATACCACATAATTTTATTCCCTTGTATAAGTGATCAAGCAGACAAAATGTTATAAACTTTACACAAATGTCGGAATATGAATAAGGCTGTCCCAACCACAAGAAGAAGCGATAAAACCTTAAAGCTTCTCTTTATAAATGCTTAGAATCTCTAGAAATATATCTTTTTTAGCTCTAAATTCTAAATCATATTGTGAAATTCCCTGCCTTACTTTAAATATAAAAGTGTGATTTTACCTTTAATATACTAGTGAAAATAAGTTAATAAAAAGTAAAAAATGAATCTAATAGAATTATTTCAGAAATTCAAAGAACTATCAAGAATCATATTGGAGGAAGTAAAAGGAAGACAAATAAAGGGGACTAGTTTTCAGCTTGAGCCATATGAAGTTTATGTTCCAGATTTAAGAACTATGCGTTACAAAAATGGGAAGGTTGAATACTTCTTAGAAACCATCGAGAAACAGAAATATGATATTGATTTTGAAGTTAAAGTTCCCAAATTTTGCAATGAGTTTTGTGTGAAACTTTCAGAATTCAAAGAATTACTGGTAATCTTAAAAGAATTCTTAGGTATTAATGAAGATCAAGCAGGAAATTTAATTAAAAATTTCATATATTACCTTATTTACAAAACTAATCGGATCCTAAATGATAACTATCTCAATCAAATTATTGATAAATATATTCGAAATCTTGAAGTAAAAACTCCCTATATTAAAACAAAAATCTTTTTAGATGGAATTTGGTTGGATGAAGAGCAACTCCAAATTAATGAGAATTTGAAAATAAGGAGAATTAAATCCTCTGATTTTGAAACTCACTCCCCTGAAATATTAAAACAGCAGTTTGGTTCTTTTGGTAACTTTCCTTATGTAGTATTAAAATATAAAATTCCCTTAAATTTTGAAATAAAAAATCTGATTCAATTACAGACAGAACATCTTAAAAAAATAAGACTCCTGATCTATGCATTTCTATTATTTAGATTCGGATCTGTATTTTCTAACAAATGTATTCTACCAGTACTTCGCTCAAATAATCCAAACATCATTTTTCAGGCTGTTACTGGTTTTGGATATAATTCATGCAAGGCAGATTTTATAAAAGGGCAAATAACACACCTTAATCACCATCTATATATAAGGAGTAGGTATACATATGTTATTTCTGAAAAAGATCTGATAAAAATTAATGAAATCATAGCTACTTTAGATAAATCCGAGAAAAGAGAGTTACTATTTCCTGGACCTAAAAAATCAAACTATATTACAATTTCATTAAATCGATATCAAAATGCTTTTCTAAATGCAGAGAGCCTAGAAAGTCAAATTTCTTACGCAATTTCTTGTCTTGAAGCTTTATTTTCGGAAAGTCCAGGAGAATTAAAAAGAAAGTTATATCAAAGAATATCCAAAATATTCAATATATTTGGCTTTAACCCTTTAATAATGAATGATATCATTAGAAGAGCTTATAATGTTAGGAGTAATTACAGTCATGGGGTAGTAACAACTATAAATCGAGAGGAATTGAAAAAACTATCAAGAAGCATTTTACAATGTGCGAGAATTTCTCTACTATTTTTTCTTCAAATTGATAACTCTTTAAAAAAGAAAGAGAATTTTATTTACTTAAATAGAAGGGAATTTGAAGAAGTAAAAGAAAAACAAATAATAAAAGAACGAAAACTTTTTTTTCTCAAAATTATAGATAATTCCTTAGTAAATGATAAGAGTTATGAGAGACTACAGAAATTCATCCAAAAAAGGTTTGGAATTTTCTTATAAATCATATTTATTCTTTCTGTTGTCTCCCCCCGTGGTGCCCCCTCCTAAAAAATTAGTTTACTATTCCCTTATCATTAATTTACTTTTTGTATTAAAAAATTGCATAAATAGAATATTGAACTTAAATAGATTTTTATCTTTTCTTTTAATACTTCCCTCTGTGAATTGTGAATAATATTATTTCGAGTATTATAAGCTTCACCTATATCGATTAAAATTTCATTAGATAATTCTTCTTCTGAAAACCACCACCTAAGACCAACACGGATCATTTTAGATAAACCAACATCTATCCAAAATGTTTTAATTTCTTCTGTACTTATTATATGTTGCTTAAAGTTTTTACCAATAGTTTTTTGTAGGAATTCATTTAAAACCGTCTCCAGTACAATTATCGCTTCTATTAAAGCAACTCGATAATTCATTTCTTTATAATGCATTTTTATATTTGTAGATAATATTTTTTGAATTGATGATTTCTTATTTTTATTCATAATAAATTCTTTAATAAGAGGGATATGCTCTTTTTTAATTGGATCTTTATCAATTAACACAGCAGGGACTTTTTCGATAGGAATTCTATTACAACTTGCTAACTTAAGATCTTTCCATTGTTCTTCATCACCAATTTTAAATTTAGCTTTCCATTTAGCAAAGTTCGCTAAACACCAATTTTTATAGTAGGGAGGAATCTCTTTAATATAATAATGACCTAATTCATTTCTTATACAATAAGAAAATCTATTTATCGTTTCTATTATTAAACTATTAATTTTATATGCTAAGCTATCATCTCTTTCACCATTTTTAACTTTTAATAATAACTTCTCATTGACATTTTTTAATATCAAAATGAAAGAGATTTCATTAGCATAAATCCAATCATTAGTTAGGATTTCATTAAAGGATAAAGGTTTTCTAGTAGTAGGATTTACCCAATTATTATTCTCTTTAATATTTTCATTTGAAAAATAAATGACACATTCAACATCATCATCTATTATAAAATGCATAAAATTATCAGAATTAGGAATCCATTTATTAAATTCAATCCGATAATCAGTAGGGATTTTTACTTTTATTTTTAAATTTGAATTAGACATTTTCTTATCTCAAGATTTCTCATTTCTTTAAGTATTAAATTTTTATAAGTAAATAAATAAATTCTATATTCTTGAGTTTTTATTTTTATTTTCTCTCTCCCCCGTGGTGCCCCTTCCTAAAAAAGTAGGTGTGGAAAGTAAAAATTCAACTTTTTATTCCCTAAATTGTATAACTGAATGGTCAGCATTCCAAGAATCTGTATTAAATTCAATAATTATAATTTTTTCTCCTCCAGTCGTATCCCCGTCGTTAATTTCTCTTTTACATCTCTCTAAAGAATTTCTGGCTCCTATTAATACTTCTATACCATAAGAATATCGCAAGTCACTATTTGTCTTAAATTCTACAATCTTTTTAAAATCTTCTCTAATATCCTCTTTCACCCGAGTAGCTAGTTTAAATTCTATGATTGCAATATTCCTATTAGAATTTGGTGAGTGGATTATAAAATCAGGTATTTTACCCTTCTCAAAACATTGTTGATACCTTTTATCGACTTCTGCTTGAATTATCGGACCATTAAAATCCACTATACCCTCATCTAATAATCTCCGAAGTTGATGATAAAATTCATAAGCAAAAGGTCTTTCCAAATATTTTTCTTTTTTGAGAACTTTGATGATTGAATCTGAAGCTTCAATATTTTCATAAATCAATTTTGATAGGCTACAATAATCTTTATTCATATTATTTAGAGCTAACTTTACTCCTTCAACAACATCAATTAATTGCAAATTATTTCACTAAGAATTGAAATTATAATACATAAATTTGTATTATTCTATAATAATTTAATAGAAATATATCTTTTTCCCCTATTCTCTTTAGATTGATTCCTTATCCAAATTTCTCAAATAGGGGGTTATTTTATCATTATAATGGTCAATTATAGAGAATATCTTTCTTATATATAGTTCATTTATTTTATCAATAATATATTTCAAATAAAGACCGATGTTAAAATCCTCCAAAGTAATCAATTTTTGCCAAGTATACATCTTATATCTGCTTAAATGACTGAATATAAAACTCAGCATGTAAAATATAAATAGATCGATATCTTCATCATAATCTAATTTTTTAGAACTCTTCAAAAAAGACGATAAATCGTCCATCACTAAAAACATTGTCTTATTTGAAATACCTATTGAAGTGGAGAGAAAGAAGGATTGGATTAATTCTATAAAACTAATTTCTCTTTGTTGTAAAAAATATTTGTCCAATGGAAATCCTAATGACAAAAAAAATCTTGATGCAAATCCTTGTTTAGTCAATTTAATTTTGTATTTAAAGAGATTAGGTAAATCTTCATTGATATCTATACTATTAAACTGATTGGAATCAATTCCATGCTTATAATATTTATTTGACATAATTGGTGATAAACTAGAATTTTCTTGAGTAAAATTATAATGCATATTTAGAAAAAAGGCCGACAAATGTTCAATACCATAAAAAAGTAAAACAGGTTTATTAATATATTCTAAATATTCTGTGCTTTTAATAAAAACAGAACCTGACCTACCAATATTCGCTAAAATATTACTAACGACATCTAACTTGGATTCATTTGTATATTTTATTTTATTATGATTGAAATTTTTAGATATTTCATCAAAGTAGGTCTGAATATAACTTTCTTCATTAGGGAAAAATTTTTCATTTTCCAAATTCTGAATTCTAATAAGCTTACTAAGATATTTTTTAATATTAAGAGGTTGTAAGAAAAGATCATAGTCAAAAGCATTAAATTTCTTATATTGTGGACTTTGAAAAGACTCATCATAACCTGAATAACTCCTATCCAACTTTCTGCGAGAATTCATATTTTATTTTAGATTTTTATTGATATAATTATTTTCTTGTCTTAATCCATAATAAACGCAACAGAAATATAATTTTTTCCCTATTATCGCCAATAATTTTAATCTCTCTTCCCAGTGTTGTTCCCTCCTAAGAAAGTAGGTTCCCTACTAAAATTATTCCTTTTTAAATCTCCCTTAAATATTCCTTTAAAATCGAATCTTGAGGTTTATATTTTGAATTTTTAAGATTTCCTGCAAATTGTTCTAAAGCCCACATTAGAGGTAAAGGATAATCATAATCAGGACGGAAAGGAATTACTCCGTTAGGATAATTTATTCGTACTTTAATACAATCAAAAGGTATATCATTCTTTAAGATAAATTCGGTTTGAGGTTCTTTATCAAAACCTTTCCAATTTGCGACCCAATCTAGTTCTATTTCAACCGCATAGACTACTCCATACCCACCTTGAATTAATTTTTCATATTTATCTTGAGTTTTTTTAATCATTTTAATATATTCTTGGTCTTTAGTTTTATTATAATTCAATATTTCCTGAGTAGCTTCAAGAATATGTGTAATCGTTTCACCCCCTCTGTAGCCTACGAAATTCCTAGAGATCCAATAATTCGGTGAAAAACTAGGAAATTTAATTATCTGGTTGTTATTACGCCCGAGTGATAAAGTAAAGCTATTTAATACCCCATAGTAAGTTTCTCTATTAAGACCAATATTTTCACATACATCACGTATATATTTAACATCTCTCATATCATAAGGAATGTTATTGACATTCCAACCCTTTGATTCTATCATGTTAGAAAATGTACTCCATGTTCCATGATAACAAATGTTTCCGTTTTCAAAGATTTCCTTTTTTAGTGGATATGTTATATTATTTGGATTATCTATTTCAATTGTTCTCATAGCTTAAAAAATTGAGGTTTTTAAATTTGCCTTATTTTTTTCCTAATTTATAATAACAGCAACAGAAATATATCTTTTTCATATATTATATTAAATCATATTAATTCTCTTGCATACTATGATTTATGTATCTTGCTTTTATTGATGAATCTGGAACAATTCAAGAAAATGACCCTCAATGCAATTATTATACACTTACAGCTATGGTTATGCAAGAAAAGGGTATGAAATTTCTTCATAGAGAGACTCAGGGATTGAAGGAAAAAATTTGGAGATTGATCCATGGAACAAAAAAGGTAATGCCACATAATTTTGAGATTCATATGACAGATATTGTAGATGCCAAGAAAAGTTACAAGCCATTACGTGGTAAAAGGGAAAAAACGGAGAAAGTTCTAAAGATTATATACGATTTTGTTAGCAAACTTTACATCAACATTATTTCAGTCATTATAATAAAGAAAGATTTTTATGAAAAATACGAAAAAGATAAATTTCTGCCTTGGGCACTTAGATTAATTATTGAACGAATTAATGGGCATTTATCGATAGAAACAATGAATAAAGATGGTAAAGAATATGCATTACTGTTAATGGATGAAGATTTCAAGAATGATAAAGAAAAAAGGGGCTTCATCTCTGAAATGATGGAAGAGGGGATAAAGTATAAGACTGGTGATGTAGATAGAGTTTTAGATACTCCGATTTTTTTGAAGTCTGAGCTTCACAATGGAATCCAATTAGTAGATTCAATCGCATACTTAATAGGGAGATACACACGAAAAGTATTAGATGGAAAGGGCTCAACACTTTTTGACGATCTTTCAGACTTCTTTCTTTTTAGTTTAGGCTCAAAATTCTACAGAGGAGTTCCTTTAAACAACTCGAGTCAAGGCATTAAATTCTTTCCATCTCATGCTCCTGCGAAGTTTTTTGATGCTTTTCGCACTAATCAATGGTAGAATAAATCTATTTAATCAAATCTCCAAAAGAAAATTCTACTTCTTTCACACATTCCATTGTGCTATGCCCCCTATAAAAGTAGATTTGTATATTAGAAAATTTAATTTCTTCCATTCCTCTTTTGTTTCTCCCAATCGAATGTAGGAATTGTAGATCAGAAATTCAATTTACTCCAAAAAATTAATAAGTCTAGAATTAACATTTTGTTATTAGAGGATATTTTCGTCAAATCCCGTAATTTCTAATACAACTTAATAATTAAAGGACAAAAAAGGGTCTAACCCATGAGTACAAATATAACTAAAGTGTATGAATTACTAAAAGAATGCTATAAATTTGTTGATTTTCGTTGTGCTTATTTTAAGGAAGATGATAAATGGATTAGTATTGTTTCAACTTTTAGATTCACAAATAAAGAATATGATGTAATAAAAGATTTCCACGATAGATTAAGAAAATTAAGCCATAATACAGATTGGTTTAAAGTTGAGTGTGAAATCCTAAAACCTGAGGATTGGAAAACGAAATGGGAATTAATTAAGAATAATGTTGATTTTTTAAAAGAAGATTTTGATTTGGATTCACTAGAACTTTACAGAAATTTAGAGCATAATTCCCATTCACCGACTACCCAAGTTGATAAAGAGTACAATTCAATTCAATTCAATGTAAGTTCCTATGAATATAAAGAACATCACAAAAGGCTTGAATATTTAAAAGAGAAGAAAGAATTAAGAAGTATAGGAATTACTTCAATATATCCAATAATAAGACAAATCATACAAATTCAGTTTGATAGGAATTCACAGATATTCTCTGTCTTCCTTTTTCCAATTTATTTTAAAATAAAAAATGTGAGCTATCATGATAATAAACTATCAGGAGATATTGAATATCATAAAGTTTTTTATAAATCTAATCTGATAATAAAACATTATTTAAGGGGAAACGAGGAAGGTATAATTGAGACCTTTTTAATTGAAGATGAAATTAAACCTAATCAAGAATATTGCAAGACTCAATTTGAAATATTAATAGAAGAAAATTTGCATCAGATTGAAGAAAATATCTCTGAATTTGTAATCAATCTTTATTTTAGCCCATTTAATACAGAATTAACAGATTTTAGACATTATGCAAGTAGAGTTAAAATAGCTCAAGATGATGAAATTTTAGGGAAAAAAGAAATCTTTGAACTGATATATGAATTTGAATTTGCTTTATCTTTTGCAGGAGAAAACCGGGAAATTGTAGAGCAAGTTGCAAAAATTTTGGATAATAGGGGAATTAAAGTATTCTATGACAAGTTTTACAAAGCAAAATTGTTGGGTACTGATTTGGCTGTAAAATTTAAGGAAATATATGGAGAAAAAAGCATATATGTAGTGGTTTTTGTTTCAGAACATTATGAAAAGAAATTATGGTCGAATTATGAATTTGAAATCGCCCGAAAAGCCATCCAATCCAGAGGGGTAGACTACATATTGCCTATTCGGCTTGATGATACAATCCTTTACGGATTAAAGGAGACAATTGCCTATATTGATTTGAATAAGGAAGGTGTGGAAAAAACAGTAGATATTTTATGTGAGAAGTTAGCTTTACATTTTATTGCAACTCAAAAAAGTATAGTCGTTCAAAATAAAATTAACGAGTTAAAATCCGAACTAAATTCATCTAAAATGATAATAAATTTAAAATCTCTCTTAAATAAGACATTTTTGAGACCCAAGGAAGTAAAAGAATTAATTGATATAATAGAGAATATTATAGAAGAAATAAATAATCCAATAGTTATTGCTTTTACAAAATCGTTCTATGATGATGAATCATTTCCCGACGGAGGACCTTATGAATTTTGGCAATGGTGTGATCAAAACTTAGAAGAATTGATTGAAAAAATAAATGAAAACATGTCATGTCTTTTCTCTGTTTGCGATGACGATAGAAATGGTGAAGGATACGGTGTGAGGATTGCTTTTTGGGGATTTAATTGGAAAGATTTTAAATATAAGTTTCTCCCCACAATTTATGATTGGGATATTCCTGAAATATTAAGATTTATGGATATCTGGGATGAATCTGCTAAGAGTCTTTTTTTAAAATTAGATAACTAATAACTCTGAGGTAATCTGTTAATACGGGAAAAGCTTAATTATTACGATAGATGTCTACCCCATTCCCAACATGATTGGCTTTTATTTAATATAAATATATGGAATAATATTATTAGCTAGGAGATCTTATGAAAACTGAAATAATTGAATATTAAGAATTATGATAAATGGTAATTTAAATTTTTATATATTGAATTAATTCTTTTAGAATCACCTCCCTCCAAGAGCAGTCGAGTGTAGGGATGTATTTCCCTGTATTTCAACCCTCCAAATGTTCGTAAATACACTAAAGAATAATAGATTAATATAATCATCATTTCTAAATCTCTTATCCTTTATTTACCAATATTTATTTTAATAACCCTTTCTTAAATGGGTTTATAGATAATTTAAAAATCCTGTTGGTTTATTTGGTAAATGTATGGATAAACGACCCAAGATTACGAAAAATTTTAGATAAAATAGAAATGAATCCAAATCTAAAACAACGCTATTCTTCTAAATGGCATAAGATTGTCAATTTTCTCTATTCCAATACTAATCTAAAGATTCGGAAAGTTGCTCAAGCAGGCTCATTAGGAAAAAAAACAGCGAATAAGAGAAGTGATCTTGATGTTATATTTTGTACTTCACAAGATCAACCAAAAGAAAGAATGATGAGCGTGCTATATTCAAAAGCGTATGAGAATTTCAATAATACTGCAAATATAAGTAAAGGTACAGATGCAATACATATTGATTATAAAGAACCTTTAGCAAAAATTGATCTCGTGTATTTAAAGCAAAATGAGTTTGATAAGGAATATAAGGAAATTAAAAACCGAAATCAAATATTTCCTCAACAGAGAGAAGCAATTAAAATCGTTAAGTATGCGTTTGATAAATTACTAAATGGGGTTATTAAGGGTTATGAAGTTGAAAAAGCTTGTATAATGTTAAACTGCACAGCACTTAATGCATGCACAACCTCCATCGTAAAATATTTTAGTGGTAGATTAAGTGAAAAGGGATTTACCGTTGATAAATTTTTACGAAAAATTTTAAACACTAGATAAAATCGATTACAGAGGATTAAAAATGGATATCAAATCAGAGGGACAAGCACTTTTAGAAAATCATAAGAAGCTGTATGAGCAACTTATTGAAATACCCGAGAAAAGAGAAATGATATATATTGAAGAAATAGAAGAAAGCGTTAAAGTCGGTAAACCTCGCTTTAAAAAGCCCCTATATCAATGGTCTAAGAGTCTACTTGTCGAAGTAAGAGATCATTTACAAGATATCAGGAATTTTTTTGATAATTATTCTTACTGGTTTGATGACACCCTACTACCCTTATTGGATACAAATGAAAGAAGAGTGTCAAAAAAATCTATTATATTTCTGTTAGAGGAAGATGTGTGGTGCACTGATGAGGTTTATGGAAAATATCTCATAGAAGAAAGTCAAGATGGTATAACAATTAGTTATTCCCGAAGGAAGAGAAAAATTAAACAAATTACCTTAAAACCTATGGAGGGGTCTGAGATAAAAGACTGGATTTGTAACGATGCGATTAGACAAATTAGGAACCAGTTCAAATTCCTATGGGGCAAGCTGGAAACAGAAATACAGGTGTGCATTGATGAGATTTTTCATAAGCAGCCAAAATTAAACCTCAAGCCAAATTATTTAAAAGAACAGCTTGAAAAAACAATTACTATTTCCGAACAATGGGCAGAAGCGGGATTACTTAACTTAGGGCGGATTATAGAACTCTGGCTTCTAACTAGTTTGGGAATGAAAAGTGCTTCCCGTTATGTGGATCTTATTAGAGAAGCGGAGATTGCTGGTATATTAGACAAACACGAAGCAAAATTCTTAAGGAATATTAGGACTAATTATAATTACTTAAAGCATAAAACCTATTATAAAATTGAGACTGAGGATATTAAAACAATGGTAGAAAGATTTTCTAATCTATTACGCCCATGACTGAATTAAAAAAAAGGATTAAGTAGTATGATTGCCCGATCAGATTTAAAGATTGAAATAAAGAATCAATTGCTGAAATGGAAAAAAGAATATGAGTTATTTCGGGATGCTTTTTCCCATACTGCGGGTAAGAATAAAGAACTTGCCTTAATAGGGGATAAAGTTATTGATCTTATCTTATATAAGAGATTGTATGGTGTAGTAAAAACCACGGAATTAGATATTGGTGATTTCAAATGGGAAATAGAATATAGACCTTTTAATAAAGGTTAAATGGATTCAAAGCGACAGGAATATTTTAGCCGGAATAATCAAGCAAAAATTTTTGATGAATTAGAGCTTGCGCATATGTTAATTACTCAGCATCAAATCCCAAGAATTAATGTGAAGCACACGGTTTTTGAGGCAATATTTGGAGCTATTTATCTCCTATTTGATATGGAAGAAACAAATAATTTTTTAAAAAAAAATGCAATTTTAATGAATTACGAGGAGCTAATTTAATTTATTTTTTAGATCTTATTTTAGATAATTAAAGACATTGAGTATTTCAAGAGATATTTCTTTAAGGAAGAGTAAAAAAAATATAAAATGTTAACAAAAAATAAAGTGGAGTGTTTTTATTAATAAATATTTAAAAATAATTTATTATATACATTATAGTATAAGACTAATTTCGAAGGGATAAAAATAATGGTAGGTTTAGCTTGGAGAAAGTGTGCATTACATATTCATACCCCTTGTTCTCATGATGTGGAAGAAGATGAATATACTGTTGAAGAACTTTTTGATCGAATAGAAGAAAAGGGAATAGAAGTTGTAGGCATTACAGATCACAATAATTGTGAATTTATAGATAAGGTTATAAAAGAAAATAGAAGAAGAAATAACAAATTTGTTATATTTCCGGGAGTAGAGATTAATTCTAGTGACGGGATCCATTTTTTAGTTTATTTTGATATAAATCAAGATGATATGTTATCTGTTGAATCGGAAGTCTCAAAAACTCGAAAACATATACGAGATTTTCTAAGTGAATTAGGTATACATGAAGATGATTATTTTGATACAAATACCAAAGCAAATAAAGCAATCTTAGGAGAATTTTCAGAAATTGAAAGAATCGTAAAAAAATTTAAAGGATTTTTAGTCTTTGCTCATGTAAAAAGTAATGATAATGGTTTATTCAGGAAAGCTTTTGCTTCGGATTTTGTCCAGAAGGATTTAAAAGAGAAATATATACCCTTTGAGTGTAAGAAGGATAAGATAAATGAGATTCTTGACATTTATCCTGGCAGGGCTTTAATTCTCCATACTGATATTCATCATTTAGAAGATTATGATTCATATGCTCCTACTTATATTAAATTTGGAGATAATCCGACAATAGATGGAATAAAACAGATTATGTATGATCCCAAATTGAGAATATGTTATGAAATAAGTGACATAACCCACCCTCACATTACTAAGTTATCCTTAGATACAAAATATTTTCAATCGACAACCATATCATTTAATCCTTATCTAAATATTATTATAGGTGGACGTGGTTCCGGAAAGTCTGTAATTATTGAAATAATTTCATATTTACTTAGTAAATATCCTGACATAAGTGATCTCCATAATCTTGTAGAATATTGCAAAAAAATGGATGAATTATTTAACGAAAATGATAAGATGAGTTTAGAATTTTACTATGAACATCAAAATTATAAACTCCAAAGATTTTTTTCCAAATTTCAAATATCTAAAGGTTTAGAAAAGAATGAAAAAAAAGTAGAGGAACTTCTTAAAAAATATGAATCTACTAACACCACTACATTATTTCAATATATTGGAAACGAATGGAAAGAGATTGATCCTAAAACTATTTTACCTTCATTAACACCGCATTTGTTTACGCAAACTGCAGTAGCATCAATACCAAAGCAAATTGGACAATTAAGTCAAATCATTGAAGGTTTTTCAAGCATTTCTACATTACGGGATAAATATTTTAAAAATAAAGAATTGCTGAGTGCTTATGTAAAAGAAATTCACAGCTTGGAGAATGAATTAGAAGATTTATACAATGTTATTTCAGAACCTGAGGAATTCAATTATGAAATCCAAAGTATTGAACAAAAAATTAAAGATCACGAAAGTTCCATCTCGAATATAGAGTTAAAAAACAAGCAAAAAATAGATGTTCTTAAAAAAAGAGTTGAATTGTTTTTAGGCACTTTAAATACTTTGATTCTTGAAGAACCCCAAATTGAAAAATTGGAATTTGATTATGAGGTTTTCGAATCTCTTCAAGAGAATATTCATAATCAAATTGATTTTCTTAATGGATTAAGCAAAAAAATATTTACAGACATTAACAACTATAATGATCTAATAGATAAATTGAAGGAATCCCTACAAATCGATTGGATAGCATTAGTTAAACAAGAGGAAAAGCGGATTCGAGACACTGGAATTAATTGGCAGGATGATGAATCTCAGATCAATCAATTAATAACAGATTTAAAGACTGATTTAACTAATCTTAATTCGGATAAAAATAAGAATGAAGAAAGTATCATTAAAATCAATAAAATAGAAATCCACAGAACAACATTAATCGAAAAAATTGAGAATATTACTAATGAGATTATGAAATTTTTAGAAAAAATCTGCAATAAAGTTCAAAGTAAAATTAAAATCAATGATATCTCATTAAAAGCCATACCTACAGAAGATCAGTCGAAAGTACGAATAATTTTAGATGAGATTTTAAAAGGAGTGCGTGGAAAGGATGAAAAAATTGAAAATATTATTAATGAATTTAGTTCTAAAGATCTCTTTGCCTTGATTGTAAATAAAGATGAATTGGTCAAAAAAAAACTTCAAAACATTCTTTCAGATAAAGTGATAGAACGATTTAAAAGATATTTTGATGATAAATACAGAGACTTAGAGATCGATGCGCTTTCTTTGCCATTAAAGGGAGTATTCAATAAAGATTTATTAGAAATCGAAAGATGTCCAATCAATCCTTATATCGAATATAAATTAAAAAAGGGAGATGAATGGAAAGAGATAAAAAACCTCAGTCCGGGTGAAAGGTGTGCGCTCTTAATCGCACTAATTTTAATTGAACATTCGAATATGATTATAATCGATCAGCCCGAGGATGAATTAGATTACAAAACTAGAAGTAATTTGGTGGAAATGATTAAAGTAAAGAAGAATTCGAGTCAAATCATTATGATCACTCATTATCAAAATATTCCTGTTCTTGCAGACGCAGATACAATCATATTAATGGATGAAATTGATAATCATGGTGTTATTTCTAAGCAAGGATGTTTCGAAGAGATGAAAGATGAACTTATTAACATGGAAGGTGGACCTGAAGCAATTAGAATTCGATTTGAGAAATATAATTTGTAGCTTGAGGTAGGCTCTTAAAGGCAGACTAAATCGTGTGTGCGAAAATATATAGAAATTACATTATTTCTCAATTGAAAACTAAAAAGATTTTTATGAGCTTCTTTATAAAAATAAATAAAATTGAGCTAGAATTATTTATTTCAGATCTCTTTTATCTCCCCCCGTGGTGCTCTCCTAATTACTCCGGGAAAAATTATTTTTAGTTAGACTTTTTCCAACTTTTTTCATTTAGTAAAGAGGAGACTTATAATTATGAGTTACACTCTCAATTCAAAATCTTTACATTTTCTATTATCACGATGTATTTCTCGCCAACCTGTAATCGTTTTAGGGATTCTTCCTATTCTACCTTTCCAACATTTACCCATAACATGAGAAACTGGATCAAAATATTTACAATTAATACATCTCTCTAATCTTATCATAAAGAATAGATAAATAATATAAAATTAGTAATTTATTATTAGGCATTTATTAATCCACATTTTTTACGATAATGGTGTCTCACCGTGGGGCCCTCCCAATCTTGTTAATTGGAAATGCTGCAATCTCGCCATAGACTTCTTAAAGATCCATGAGATACTAAGAAATTTAAATAAGATTATTAATTTAACTTTATACTATAATTTTATTCTATAATAATAAGACATTTAATTAGAGGGATTATAATTAAAATTTGTAAAACTTATGAAATCGAAGGTATTTTTAAAATAACTCAGAATGATTTCAATGGTTTTATTGAATGGATTGTATATTTATACCCTAGCTATGATTCAGATTTCTATAATGATGAGAGGATTGGATGGAAAAGTGAAGAGATTGAATCAAAAAGATGGTCTTTTTATAAGGTTATTCATTTAAAAAGAATTAATGAAAGAAAAGCAATATTTCAAAACAAACCATGTGATATGCTTAGCTGTGAAGGATGTGAATCAGGTATGGGTAAAACTATGCCCTGTTTTACTCCAAATTATGGTATTTTTCCAAGGAAATTAGATGGTTTAAATATACTTATTAAAAACAAAGATAAATTTTTATTTAAGAAGAATAAGTATTATCTTAGATTAGGAAATGATAAATCTCCGAAATTCTTAGGTGTAAGTTCAGAAAATATATATAAGAGTTACATTAGATTACAAATAGGATTTAAAGAATCCACTATTATTAACGAAAACTTTTTGCGGAATAAGTTTTATCGGATACTTTGGAAACTTACAGGTTTTATTTGTAGATTCAGAGGAAAAATAAGCGATCGATATTACATTTATGATAACCCAATTAAGGCATGGTCTCAAAGAATTATAATAAATGGTTGTAGACACTGGTTCGGTTATGAATTAGCAATAAAGAACTATTTGAAAGAAAAAGGTTATAAATTTCGATACCAGTATGGTATTATTAAGGATTCTTTTAGAAATAAAGTCTATCCAGATTTTATTATAGATCCAAATGAAAAATATAACGGAAAATCATTTATTGCTGAAGCAAAATTTCGCAATTTTGATTTTGGTAAGCTAATAAAGGAGGAAGCTCCAGATATCATTAAAAAAATTAAATTTAATAATGTTAAATGGCGTGCAGTAGAAATTGAAGGATTAAAATCGGATAAGGATTTTATTTATAAAATAGTAGACGATAGCCAGCTTTTAAACTCTAAATTTAATAATTTTTTACGGATTTTAAATCAAGTAAATAGATATTCTAGTCTAATTCATTCTGATTGTGGAATATTATTATCATTAAATACTACCTTTAATGTCGAATATAATAATAAATTAATAAAATTCATAGAAACTCCGCTTTATGACACTAATAATTTAAAATTTTGTGATTAAATTTAACTTTATTCTCGTGGTTTGATTACTAGAGTGTGATAATCTATCCTTAAAGCATTCTTGACAATTTGACAAGCTAAATCCATAACTATAGCGATGTCAGACATGTAATCTGCATATTCTAAATCACTACAATTGTTAATCCAATTATAAATTCTGACTGAGAAAAAGCGGTATTTAAAAATTTTTACACTATATTTCTAGGATATTTCTTAATTTCCATTCTTTTTATTTTATTGTTTTAATCATATAGATCAAACCGAAAGGTAAATTCAAGGTCTGATTTACTAGAAAATTCCCATGAAAATTCATTGACCGAATACACTAAAAATCTAATAGAAGAGTTTGGTTTCATTCCTATGGGTAGTATAAAGCTACCTGATGGAAGGAATAGTGGGGAGATATCCTATCAAAAACAAGATAAAAATTGGGTTTCTTCAGTATATGATAAAAGCAGTCGTAGTAAAATATTTGGAATAGAAAAAGGAGGGTTAAAGAACAAGAAGAAGTCTATATGGAACTGGTTAAAAACCATCCTAATAAAGATAAGATGGGATCTTTACAAGATACCACAATAAGGCATAATTCAATTCTCAAGTAGTAAAAAAGTATAAATCTCAATATTATCTAATAAAAATAAGATGAGAACTAATAATATAAATCAAGACATTAAGGAAGCTTTCAAAACAATTGAGGAGTCTTTAAAAACCTTTCAAAAATTAGACCCGAAAGTTCAAGAAAAAAATCGTTTAGTATTAAAAAATATACTTTTAAATATAATTTCTATTGTCAAATTTATTTTGTTAAAAATTGGACACCTCATAGAATGTGACATTAAACCGACTCACTCAATTTCCAGAAAGCTTGAGATAATCAATTCAGCAAATAAAAGTTTGCTTAAAGAAAATATGGAATTTCTAGTTAATATACATAAATTTAGGAATAAATATGAGCATAATGATTTAGAACTTCCCAAATTGGTCTTAATCATTAAGACAATAAATGAACTCAAAAAACTTATACAAGATATAGATGATAATATTTTTAACTTACATTACTTAAAGGATAATTTTAATTCTTACTTAAAAAAAGCAGAGAATAAAATTCAATCATTAAAAGAATTTATTTCCAAAGAACATTTTAATAGTTTGGTAAGAGAAGCTGATTTGATTAATTCTTTACCCTCTAATAATTTAGAATATATTAAAATATGTCGAGAAAAATTATATACACTAGTATTAGACCTGAATAATATATTCCCATTTTCAAATAAATTTACAGAAACGATTAGTAATATCAGTCTAAGTCTATCAAAAGATCCTTTTAAGATAATTGAAAGATATTGGTTTAAAATTTCAAACAATCAAGAATGTCCTATATGTGGCTCACAAGAACTTACGAATAATTTCTGGATTTGCAGAGAATATCCAAGCATTAAAAAAGAATTTATTTCTATTGTTCCTTTTAAAGTTAAAAAGAATGAAATAAATGCCTTTATTTCTAATGAAACATGGGAAAATGGTAGATATTGTGATTGTGAACATCTAGAAGAATGCAATCGGTTAAATGAGAATAATAACCAACCCATTGGATCAAAATTTTGTAATGATTGTGGATTTTATTTTCTTCCTTCAATAGAAACAGGACTTGTTCAAGATTTTACAGCATATTGGTTAGATCATTTACCGAGTTGGGATTAAAAATATTCTAAATATCATAAAATAGATTATTTAGATAATTATCTATATTTTTTCTTTCTCTATTATCTCCCTCCCCCGTGGTGCTCCCTCCTAAAAACGAAGAGGTGGAAATAATTTATTGGTATTCTGGATAAGTGTCATGAAACGCTAGAAGAAAAATCTTATCCGTTAAAGAAGAAATTTATACCATAAACCATAAAATTAGTTATACAATTAACCAAAATATAAAATTTAAATCCTTAATTTAGCTTAAACCATATTTTGAAAGACTTAGATAGATTAATATTATGGATAACGCATTATCTTTTGTATAAATATCATTAAATTGATTTATAGAGTCTAATCCGTGAGCAATTATATTTCTATAATTTTTCGATATTTGGCCTTCTTCATCCAAAAGTAACCATTCGATAAAAATCAAGGTTTTTTCGTTTACAATCTCTTTTAGTTTTGCTATTAAAGGTCTAATAGATCTTTGGTGTTCCTTGGTTTCTTTGATACTTATGGTTTCAATGTTGTTTTTTATACAAATTTCTCTTAAAATACTTTCGATCTGGAATACACATGATTGAATACTATCAAAATAATTTTCATTAAAATAGGACTTCAAACTACATTGGAACATTTTTTTTGATACTTCATTAATAACATCCGAATAATAGATTGGAGAAAGAATTATGGTAAAAAAATCATCTTTATCGAATTTATCTGTTAATCTTTGGAATAAAAACAATCGAAAGTTCCAATCACATTCATAACTAACCCATTTTGCCAAAATATCGGATGCTCCATGTGCGTTTATTTGTTTTCCTCCGTCAAATTTTTTTACATTCCCATCAGAAAAATATATCGTTGGTATAACACCTGTTACACTACTTATTTCTCTAGGTATAATCGGAAGAAAACAATCAGATAGAATAGTTTTTTTGATAATTTGTTCTGGGGAATCGTTTTTAAAAGGTTCTAATATCTTTTCTATTTGATTATCTGGGATTTTACCTCCTCCAGAAAGTCGGATAGAACCATTGTTGCATATAGGAATCAATTTGTTAATACGATCTATTTCACATCTCACATTATTACATATATCATCTCGATCTGAGTAGTATTTCTGGAGTATCTGCAATTTTATATCTAAAAAGTTTCGTTTTATCCCCATTGATTGCATATTTTCCTCGTCCCATTCCCCATTATCCATTTCGGTATTTAAAAAATTCAGATATTTAGTTAGAAAAATGCTTTTTTTTTTATTTATCTCATCTTCCTTATTCAATTTTTCATAAAATACAAGAATTATATCTGTAAAACGAAGATCGGTTGTCGCATTCCCATAAAAAACTTCATCTACCCAATAATCAATCGCATTAAATACACCATTAGGTATAGATGCACTTTTCAATACCTTTCCATCGAGTTTAATAAAAGTTTTTAAGATTCCTGACGGATCTATATGCTTTTCTAAAATTAGTTGCATTATTTTTCCGACATCACCAAACATTTCTTGATTTGATATTTTAACCTTACGAGATAATTTAATATATTCTTCTAATAGCCATCTTGGTTTATATCGCTTATTTTCTTGCACAAGAATGTTCATTGCAACATTAAAATATAGGGGGACTAAATGATAATTATTGAGTGTCTTGTATAAACATTCTTTTGTAAGTCCCTTCTTGATGTATTCAAAGTATACCAATTTTAAAAATTTATTACTAGTTTTCTCAATTAGATCAATGTAATATTCTTTTTTTTCGGAGTTAATGATACAAATCATTCCATCACCGCTAAATTTCAACATATTTAAATATGGATTGTTATCATTTATGTTATTACAAAATTCATCATCTGGAATAAAGTCCGGATTCTTAAATTTGTGTAATTCTTTAATGTAATCTATTCTTATCACCTCTCATATATATCGACTAGTTTGAATTTCTTCTTAATTGAACTGTAAATAAAGTCAATGTAGGTTTTTATATTTCTACAGCATTCTCCGAGATAATTGTCATCGCATTTTAATTCCTTATTTATTTCTTTAGCTGATAATTCTAATTTCTTAAGATATATCTTGGAAATCTTTCCATCTCATGCTCCTTCACGGTTTTTTGATGTTTTCAGAGTTAATAATTTATAATTTGAATCCAAAAATCATATACCTATTAGAGTGACTCTATTTGTTAGATTATCTAATATCTTTATTTTATTATTCCAATTGTATCTTCAGAAATTTCATAGGGGCTTTTGGGATGAATTTTGATTTTGTTGATGAAGACTCCATAGGAGATAATAAAATCACATAATTCTTGGTGTTTAATTTTTAGAGGTTCCTCTTCTCCAATAGCAGGTACTACAAGCATTTTATAATCTTTTGATATAGTTATTTCTCCTGCTGCCTGATGTGCATTTATATTCCTTAATTTTTTTAGTTCGTTACAGCATTTAGTTAAAAAAATTTGTAGGGCTTTAAAGTCTTTCAAATTATTTTTACACATCTTTATAAACTTGTCTTCCCAAAACTTTTTACTATTATAACGATAATATTTACCTTCATAAATTCTATCTTTCTGGGTTTTTATATGAACTAAACGATGTACATAAGAACAAAAATATTCAATATGAGATTGAGTGTAATGAACTGCTCTGAGAACATTTCTACCAAATTCTGTAGGATCATTTAAAATTTGCTTTCTGTTTAATTCTTGTTCTTTTACAATGTAAATAATTTCATCGATTTTTTCGATAATTTTAGCTTTAACTTCTTTCGAATAAAAATTTTGATTATTAAGAAATGTTTTGAGCTGGTTAAAACTTTCTTTAAAATTTCTTTTGATTAGAAAATCGCGAAATTTATTGAAGAAAACCAAAAAATCTTCTATATCTAAATCTCTAGAATCACCTGAATTAAGGCAAATATCTAGCAATTCTTTATTTTTTTTTGCAATTCTTTTATTCAATTCAATACTGTAAACAGGAAATAGATATTTAACAAATTTCATTGGGTGATCCAAATTCTTAATATTGAAAATTATTCTTTGAGAATATTCTCTTTCTTCTTGAAATAGAACAGGTTGAGCTTTCTCAATTTTTGAGTTGAATTTCTGATATTGAGAGACAGGAATGGTTTGATCATTTTCTTCAATATTATAAAAAAAGGGCATTGCTAAACCTTTTAATTGTTGAATTGTGTTCTTATCAAAAAACATTTTTCCTTGAAGCGAGAAATCTAGTAATTTATCTATTGCCTTACTAGTTCCTATTTGATCGTGTTTTTCAAGAAGGTTTTTTAAATCTTCAAGATTAAGCTTATTTTTTTCTTTGCTCATAATATTTATTGTTTAACATAGTTAAAATATTTAAAAAGTTTTTTTTTCTTAATCTAAATACAATCCTAGAACAGTCTATAAATTTATAGAAATATAAGAAATTTTTTTTATCTTAGTCTATTGTAATAAGTTCAATAAATTAAATCTAATAACCTTTGCGATTTAAGAAAATACTTGACTCCAATACTGTGCTGCAATTCCTTGAATAGCAAGATTTCTAATTCGGTTCTTTTGTTCTTTTGTTAAGTCATTTGAAATAATGTTATTAGAATTAGAGGGATCTTCAATTTTTGAATTTTGAATATTATCTCGTAAATATCTAAAAGCGGCGAGTAATTGAGATTCAAGTATAGATCTGTCATATCCTTTACATCCTTCTATAACACAGCTTTCTAAAATAAAAGTTTTGATTGGAACATTTTTTCTCTTCTTCCATAATTTCATTAATCTAATTACATCTTGTCGGCCACTTTTTTTTACAAAGTCAACTTGAATATATATACTTGTTTGAAATCTTCCACCCGTTTTATTATTATATAAATATGCATAATTTTCATCTTTACTCGAGAATTTTCCAGGAATTACATCAATATGAAAATCACCTTGAAAAGGGATTTCAAGTCCCACTTTCTTTTTTATAACAGTTTTCCAATTTTTATCAAGAACACTCTCTGCCGTTCTGTATAAGCTTTCGAGAGAAAAGGGAGAATCTGAAGGCCAATAAAATACGATATCAAGGTCATAACTTGCTTGAATCAATGTATTTTTAGCATAAGAACCACCATAATATGCTTTAGGCGTTCCCTTTATTCCTTTCCTTATTTGTTCTTCAATAATATCTCGATGCAACCTTAAATTTCTTATCTGATTGTCATTTAAATTTTGTCCGTTTAATAACTCTCTCAAATAGCTTTCATTAGTCAACAATATTTCACTTTTATCAATTTGATATTATTGTCTTTGGTTTATTTTTATAAGGTAATTTGGAATTATAAATTTATAGGACTTAATATAATAATATATTAATATCAAATGCTAATACCAATTGGATTATGAAAAAAAGGGATATACATAAGTTAATAGCAGATAGTGGTGGAGTATGTAGCTTTCCTGGATGTGGAGAAAAACTAATTTACAAGTATGATGATGGTACTTTTGTTAAACTTATAGAATTTTGTCATATAATTGGGGAAAGTTCCAAGGGTCCAAGAGGGGACCCTAAAAAAAGTGAATTAATGGCAAATGATCCAGAAAATATCATATTATTATGCGGAAAACACCATAAAATTATAGATAATAATGAAAGGGAATATCCAGTTGCTACACTTAACCATATGAAAGAAAATCATATAAAATGGGTAAATGAAAGATTAAATGGTTTGAAAGAAGCAGTTTGGACCTTAATAATTCATTCAGGCAATGTAACAGGAATAGGTACTCCAAATTTGGATAAAGAATTAATTTTTCAAGACTTTTATGGAACCCGCATAATTGCGGAAATGGAGGAAATTAATATTGAGGAATTTTTAACCAAAACTAAAAATTGGCTTGATTATAAATGTAAACAAGAAAATTGGTGGCAGAAATTTAAAAACCAAGTTAATAAGCCTAAAAAATTTCTTATATGCTCAATCAATTTCATACCAATAGTAATCCATCTTGGGTATCTCATTCACGATACATTCCCAACAGAAATCTATCAATATCACCGTGAAGAAAATACTTGGAAATGGAAAACTTTAGATGGTTCTGAATCTAAACATGAATTCTTTTTAATTGAAACATCTGAAACTAAAGATTCAAATATTCAAGAAATTGCTTTATCAATTTCCATATCGGGTACTGTTAATGATGATGATATTTTCGAAATAGTTGGGAATAGCATGAAAATAATTAAAATTAATGTAAACGAACCCAATAGAACTTGGTTAAAATATAAAGAACAATTGATTGATTTTCAAAATAAATTTATAAATTTAATAGATGTATTAGTACAACAACATAAGAACTTAAAGAATATTCATTTATTTTTTGCAGGACCCACTCCAATCGCATTTATAATAGGGTGTTCTCTCAATCCAACCATACACCCTCGATTTACACTTTATAATTATTCAACAAAAGATACTCCTAAATATTCAAAAACTTTTGATATTAATTAAAAATTCTATTATTTTGTTTAATATTAATTTTTTATTTTTCCCCAATTCTTCCTCTCACTGCTACCGCATCATGGTGCCTCCTCCTAATTACTGGGGAAAAATTATTTTGAATTTTTAGAAATTCAAAATACTCCAAAAAATTAATATGGTTAGGATTTACATTTAGTTATTAGAGGAGATTCTAACCAAATCTCTTAATATCAAATTTAACCAAGTATTAAATAAAAAATCTGAGGTGCTTAAGATGAGATTGGATTTAGAAAAGATTCAAATTGAAAACTTCTACAGCTATAAGAATGTTACTTATAAAAAATTTAAGAATTATAATGTAATCATTGGGAAGAATAATTCAGGTAAATCTAATCTATTTAAATTATTTAATCTCCTTAAGAAAAATACTAATAATGATGATATTAAAGTAAACGATCTATTTGACGAAGACCTTGAATTGGACAATAAAATTACCCTAGTTTTTAATATTAAAAAAGGGTTAAGAAATGATATTTTTGCAATTCTCTATGATGGAAATTATCTAAGCAAAATGTTTGAGTATATTTCAAGATTTCCCAATAAACATAAGGATTATCAACCTTATCCTGAATGGAAGGATAAGAAAGAAACTATGGAATGGCTGTTGGACAAAGGTCTTTTTAACAAGTTATCAATCGATATAGAATACAACAAAAAAAGGCAATTTCTAATTTTGAAAAAAATTTCAGTGTATCATAATCTTTTTAATAACCTCCAAAATCTCTTTGAGCTTCAAGACGAAAGAAATAAAGAAGTCGCATTTATTCTTAACTTAGGAAAGTTTGTTGAAAAATCCCGTAGTATTGAGGGTACTTTCAAATTAAACGAATTGAAACAATTGCCCCTTAGTACCACTTTTAACTTAAAAGGAACATTAAACTTAAGAACAGATAAAGAAACTGTAAAACGACATTTACCCTTTTTAATCCCAATTCTAGACTCCCTCTTTAATAACTTTTTCAATGCTATTCAAGTGATTCCTGCCAAGAGGATATATGATTCCGAATCTGATAGAGATAATTTAAGCAATACAAAATTGAATTTAAACGGCAAGAATTTAGTAAAATTTATTCATAAAAAGGCAGCTAAACAAGAGTGGGAATGGTTAAAAGAATGGAACTTGGATTTAAAGCATTTTTTAGATGGTATTGAGGAATTAAAGCAAGATATAAGGGTAAATGAGAAATCCACATTGATTTTAAAAGAATATGGTTTAAATATGGATATCACCTTAGAAAGTATGGGATCTGGTATTTTAAACATAGCACATTTCTTGGCATACATAAAAACTTTAGATAAACCAAGTATTATCTGTATTGAAGAACCTGAACTCCATCTTCATCCCGGTTTGGAAAGAGAAATAAGAAATGAATTCATTAGAAAATCAGAAAAACATCAGATCTTTATTACCACGCATTCAAGAGAGTTTTTAGACGATAATGAAGCAAAATGTTCAATTTACTTGATTAGTAAAAGAGAAGATTGTTCAAATGTTAAAAAGATGTCTAATGAAGATTATAAGGAGATTTACAGAGATTTAGAAATAAATTTGTCTCAATCTGAGGAATCTAATAAAACTCTTACAGATCACGAATTTTGGAGGAAACTCATTATTAAAGCAATGGAAATAGAAAAATATGAGACCGAAATTTGGGATTTTAAAGAGTTTCTTGAGATATGGAAAACAAATGACCCTCAAGTCAAGAGAAAAAAGAAAATTGATTTTTGTGGTCATATTGCATCATTTGCAAATAATAAGGGAGGCGTTCTTATACTTGGAATCTCTGATAAAACTCCTCGAGAAATTAAAGGTTTAAATGATGTTGAGACTAAAATGAACCAGTTAGAAGATTTAATCTTAAGATTCATCGATTATCCTAGAAACTTTGTAACTATCAAATCAATTTCGTTGATTGACAGTAAAGAAAGTGAAATAGATTGTATAATAATTGTTATTGCTCAAACTAAAGAAGGAGTAGCGGTTAAAAATGATAATAATAGTTATTCCTATTTTTTCAGGATAACTTCAGGAAAGCAGAAAAGATCACCACGAGAAATTAAAGAATCAAAAAAAGAAATAGTCAGAGATAATTACAAATTTCTTAATTTATTAAGAGAACAATTTAGGATATAGATAATCAAATAAATTTTTCCTTCCAATCTCTCTATTAACACCCTCCCCCGTGGTGCCCCCTCCTAAAAAAGAAAAATGACTCATATGAACTCAATTATTAGATTAGAAATATTTTTTTGGAAATTAATAATATAATTTTAAAAACTGTCTGATTTTTTTTCAATTAATATAAAAGTAAAATTTTTGCAAAGGAAAATGATCGAAGATTACCAAATACTTTGGAATGTCCTCTTTAAATGCATTAAATGCCACAAAATTCTGAACTGTGAAGACATTTATACATATTTAGAAAATAATTTTAGTCAGATTAGAAAAGAATATGAAGAAAGCATTAGATATATGATTCTTGAAGATCTATATGTCGAAGATCCATATGAATACCCCATTTATGGCAGAAAGGAATTTAAATGTCCAAAATGTGGTAAAGAACTTGAAATTAAAATTGTCTTTTCTGCTTATGACAAGAAAATTTGCTCATTTTATGATATTAAGGGAGTTATACCTTTCTTTCCATTTCAAGTTTTAAAGGGCGGGACGATTAAGGAATTAATTTTAGAATTAATATTTCGCTGGATTCATATCGCGAAGAGAATTGATATAGTAACTCCTTATCTTGATCGATATGGATATGATTTTTTAGGAAAACTACCAAGTTTTTTTTATTATTATGACGATAAATCATTCATAAATATAATTACTAGAAAAGGTAAGAGAGCAATAAAAACCAAAAAAGGTAAAATCATTTATGGAGAGAACGGAAAGGTGTTATTAGATAGATTATTTAAAGAAGAAGATTGTAAAACTTGCAGAGCTAATAACCCAATTATCTCGTATGGTGATTGTCTTGGGTGTATTAAATTAAGTAATCATTTAAAGTTAAAAATACCTAATATATCTCGTTCTCATTTTCACGCAAAATGGTATGCAGGAATTATAGGTAATACAGTTGAAATTGTTATTACATCCCATAATTTAACTAAAACAGGTAAATTTCAACCAGAAACAGTTGGTTTATTGATTATGGATAACATTGATTATGAAAAAAAATTCCTTTCAAAACTAAAGATTTAATAACAATTTCGCCTATTAGAAATGTATGTTTGTCACCACCTTTTCTATGTTAGCATAAAATGCTCCAAAGTATAAGTTGTAGATGGTAAGATAAAAAGCAAGCACTTGTTTAGTGTTTATATTATGTGAAAATTAATAACTTGTTTTATCTTTTTGGCTTCTAATTATCAGAGCAAAAGAGTCAGCAATAATATCCTTTAAATCATCACTTATAGGAAGAAGTAATAAATTCTGATATTTATCACAAAGGCTATTAAAGATTTCTTTTGTACTTTTAAGCTCAGCTTTTTTAATAGCTTCTCCATATCTTAATTTTATTTGTTTTTTTGTTTCCTTATTGAGGTCTTCTTCAAATCGATGCATTAAATTCTCAAAAAAATTAGACATTAATTATTCACTCTTAGAACAGCAAAAAAACTTATCATTTTAATTTTATAATAAAACTATTTTGATAATAAAAAACCCTTATAGACAATGAATTTATTAATTTTTTCTATTTTTTTTCTCCCTATTATTATCTCCCTCCCCCGTGGCGCCCCCTCCTAAAAAAGTAGGTATAGAATGATTTTAAATAACTCAAAAATAAGACAAATTTAAATTATCTTAATCCAAATTCTTTATATAAGTAAACATGAGGATGATTATATGATATCAAAGAAGAATAGCATTTGGAAATATATTTATGAAATGTTTAATAAAAGTGTTAGTGAATTAAATTCTCTTTATAATCATCCAGGTATAAAAGGACGAGAAAATGAGGATGTTCTCATCAAGTTCCTGAAATCATTTTTACCAAGAAAATATGAGTTAACACAAAGCAAAGTTTTACTTGATAGAAATGGAAAAGAATCAACTGAGAAGGATATAATTATTTGGAACTCAGCTGAATACCCTCGTATCTTTTCAGAAACAGAATATTTCCTTATTGAAAGTGTTTCAATGTGTATAGAAGTAAAAACAACTTTAAGGAATGAAAATCTAAAAGAAACCCTTTTAAAAATCAGAGATTTAAGAAGAATGAATTATTTTAAAAGGTTGGATGGTGATCCACGATGGCAAGTACACCCCCCGCTTAATTTCATTTTCACTTATGATACAATCTGGAAGAAGTTTGGTTCAATTTTAAATTATATTACTAAGATTGTAAAAGAGAATGATATAAAACCTAGTGAACGCTTTGATTATCTCTATATTATGCGGAAGGGAATATCATTTAACTGGGATCTCCCAGATTCCCCAACAACAAGAGGTATAGTAGATTTTTCAAAAAAATATGGGGGGAAAATACCATATAATCCTCGATGGCCTCAATTTTTTCCATCAAAACTTATAAAAGACTGCCCTATAATTTTATATGAAAACCAAATGTGGCAAAAAGAGGGATTTAGAGAAGGATTCTTTAATGATTTAACAATAGAAAACCAAATTAAAGGTATAATTAGTTTTCTATCAAAACTTTGTCAGTCCCTTGAAGATCAACGACTCTTCCATTCGCATAGTCTTGTTGTTTTTAGTATCCCTAATATGAAAACATCAAAGGGAGGAAGGTGTTCTGCTGAACCTTTTTAAATCTTTTTTTCTCTCTTTATCATCTCCCTCCCCCGTGGTGCCCCCTCCTAAAAAAGCAGTCAAAATGATAAAAGCATCAATTTTAATAAGTTTTAGAGTTAAACTTTCTCTTTAATTCAAAGCAATTATTTTAGTCTCCTTCTGCCCATTTGGAAGATGGGTAAGGAGACTTTTTGTTAAAAAAACTTTTTCAACATTAATATATATGTATTTCAAATTATTTAAAGCTATTGTTAATTATCGTTATTCACATCATTGATATTGGAATTCTGGATTATATTCTTTAAGAAAATCAATTATCTACTGATTAAATTGAGCTGGATTTTAACGGTGTAAAAATTAATAGCTTGACAATCTATATAAAACAATAAATTTCTATTGAGAACTAATGGATAAATCCATTCAAAAACTAAATAATAATCTAATTCATGCAAATTTAATACATAATCCTTAAATTAGATAAAATTGACCACACGATTAGGTGAAGTTCTAATAAAATTGGATAAAATTACAAATATCTATAAGTGATTATTTGTCATTCCATCTAAATTTAAAATCTGAAGTAGAATTCTAATATTTGTTGTTTAATTAGATAACCTAATATAAGTTCAGAAAATTTATAAAATACATTATTTTTATTATCCCTTATTTTCTATTATTCCTCCCCCGTGATGCCTCCTCCTAAAAAAGTAGGTGGGTGATATATGAGATAAGTTTTTTTATTTAAATACTCAAGAAATTATTTAGTTTTAAATCATTATATCAAAATATATAAGTAAAAAAGGAAGTGATCGGTTTGAGATTAGATGGAGAAGAAACCTTTTTTGGTGAAGATATTGATACGCCAGAAGAATTTATTGAAGACCTCTGCGAGAGAGTCAACACAGTCTATAGCACAGCAATGGACGAGGAAAATAAAATGCAGCAGTTAGCATATTTGATCGGATTTCTGACTGCTCTTAAAGGAAGGCTGAATCGAGTCTGCGAAAATAAATAGAATTTACTGGGTTGCTTGATCGAAAACTAAAAAGATTTTTATGACATTCCATACTTTTATTTCTATCTTAATTAGGATTAAAGTTCATTTTTAATTCCAAGTTAAGAGTAGCATTAACAAGCCAATGTGGCGTAGCCCGGTGAGATCGTTGGAACCTTCCAACCTCGGGTAAGAACGCACCAGATCTATCGGAATACCCGATACAGGTGAAACTGAAGATCTGGGTACCGTGAAGAGTGAGTCTCCTCGACCATTTTCGGTAAGGTTCAAAAAAGAAGCCCATTATCGAGCTTTTTGGGGTATCCCACCATTGGCACTTTTATTTTTTGGTAGTGTTTAGTTTCACTTTTAGATTAGAGATCAAATTTTTAGCTTTTGCATTTAACATATCTTTTTGTTCTTTTTTTAATCCTGTCCAATTGTCACTATAAGTCAAAGCATCTTCTAGTTCATTGAAAATCGACTCATCACTTACATCGTATTCGTATTTCTCACACAACCTCTTTAAAAGTGCATAATATTTTTTCGAATAATGAACTTTTTTATCAGGGTAAGGTTTAATCAATTCTTTTTCAATCAATTCTCTCTTTTTAGGATTACTAATACTTTTTAACACTAGTCCAAAGGTTTTTGCTCTGTATTCCCATTTTCTGGGGTTAATGGTTTCTATAAAATTTACAATATCCTTTTTTGCTTCAATTTGCGCATCATAAATATCTCTTTTTTTATCATGGTAAATTTTTTGAGTTGGTATATTAAAACTTTCACACATCTCTTTATAATCATTTACAAGAGGAAAGGAAGAGTTTTTAAAAGTAATGCGTAAATTTTTATTAATTTTATGAATATGTATAGAACCATCAGTATCGATTAATCCCCTTATGTTGCTTCTTCGATTTTCTCTTTTCTTTTTAATCCATTGAGGTACATCCACTTGATTTTTTTTCTTATCTCCTGGTTTGAGTCCTTTATTAACTAATCCTCTTACAATTTTTTTTCCACAAATTGTCATTTTTACAGCATTCGCGTCTTTAGGTTTATATATACCAGGTTTTTTCTTGAATATTTTAAGCATAGATTTATAAACATATCTCCTATATTGTGTTTCTTCAGTTTTATTTAGCGTTATTCTTACATGACTTTCATTTTTGGGTATACTTCCATCTCCAAGAATTATACCTACCATCTCAGCAAACTCACTATTTTCTTCAAAAACTACGAAATCTTTCTCTTCATTGAATTTTTGTATTTCCTGCGGAGCTTTTTTTGCGAGTTTAGAGTTTTCTTCTGATGTTAATTTTATAATTTCGATTGGTTTTCCTTTATCGCCATATTTTTCTTTGATGTATTTTCTGTCTCTTTCTTCAGTCTGCTTCTCGTCTCTAATTCTTCGGTATTCATCAGGATGACTATTGAAACTAGATTTTGGATTTAATTCTGCCTCGTCTATCGGTTCAAATGTATTATCCATTAAATCAGTGCTATTCGGATTTTCATCAGAGGGGACGAAATTGTTTTCTAAATCATCTTTTTCCTCAAATCTGGATTCAGGTTGAAACTCATTTTCAAGTTTCTCACTGATTTTTTCACTTTTTATCTTTTTTTCCTTCTCTTGTTCAGTATATTCTCGCATGAAGCCACCTTTTTGAATTTATTTCTCGTAAATTGATTTTTTATATTGTTTTTTCAAGAGTTCTTTGTTAATTTCCTCGTCTGATTTTACAAAAAACTTCTTCAATCCTTTTATAAATTCTTCAATTCCTCGGTCCAATTTATTCAAAAGGCTTTCTCCTGATTTGGAAGGCTTAGGTTGTTTTTCTGGGCTGCTTTTTTTTTCAGGTTGTTGAGATATATTAATAATTGTAGTACCTTTATCTTTAGGTGGGTTATCAGGCGGGACTTCTGGGAGTTTAGTTTTACTTTCAGGCGTTTCATTCATTTGGGTATTTGGTTTATCATTTTCAATTTTTTGTTCTTCACCCAAACTGTGTTTATCGCCCGGATCGGAGGGCTCAAAATCTTTCTGGTCGAGATTGTCATCAATTTCTTTTTCATCGTGGGGTTCGAACTCATTGTCCATTTTCTCATAGGTTTCATCATTTATATCGGTTGGTTCGAATTCTTCTTCAATATCAGATATTTCTTCTTCACTTTCATCATCAACATCTGAATCATCTAAATCTTCATACTCTTCACTTATTTTGCATCACCTTTTTTTTTTCATTTAAAAAATCAAGATTAAATTTATTCTGAGAGTCAAGTAAATCGGGAGATAATGGTTCTCCACAATACGTGCATATAAAATCATTATCATCAGCGGGATTACTACAGTATGGGCATATAGTTTTGTCATGTGACTCGTTAATTTGTTCCCTGAGCTCTTGTTTATTGACCTTAAAATCTAATGTTTCAATGATAAATTTTTCACCATTAATTCCGTTCAAAATTAACGCTTGTCGGTTTTTTTGTAACATTAGGAATTCCTGCTCTACGGGATTTCCGATCATAATAGTATTGCAAGGATACCCGACACGAAAAATAATTTTCAAGCTGGGGAGTATGGTAACACAATCAAAAAGTCTTGAAGGAGTTTGGTCTGATAAAATAAAGGAGAGTCCTTTGGAGCGAAATTCTCTTAAAAGCTCGTTGAAAATTTTTTCTAATTGTTCTCGAGAAATGAAATCGTCATCGTCATAATTGTTGGTGATTGATTTTTCTAAGATTTGGTGAGCTTCGTCAATTAAAATAATGTTTTTTAATTTACCAGCTTCTCTATCTGGAATTAAAACGCGGATTAATTGAAAAATCGCGCTTGTTAAGACTCTCTTTTCGTAAATCGTGCACATCGAGAAATCGAGAAAAATTTTCTTCCCCTTCTGCCAATCCATAAACCAACCAGGAACTGCTTTATCAGGGTTCAAACGGAGGGTATCTGTTAAAGTTTCGTTGGATAAAAGTGAGAGCACTCGATTTTTTATAGCCCTTACTATGTTAGTTTGAAACTTTACATGGTACGGGTATTGTTCAAAATACCTTAGGAGATTTTGAAATAGCGTTTTTAACGAGCTAGGTAATTTTCCTTTCTTTGTAAGAAACGAGTTCATTACGTTGACCATATTCTTTTCGACGATATTCTTTAGCCCAAGAGAGGCAATTAAGTAAGTTGCAGTTTCTTGTAAGCTTCTTTCAAGATACTGTCCTTCATGAAAATAAGGCACTCTGAAATCTGCGGATCCAAATTTAATAACTTTATCAACTTTATAGAAAAATTCCTGATTTCCTTTTCCAAGGTTTAATATTAGAATTCCGACATCAGGATTTTTATTATAAAACTCGTTAACGACTTGAGCTAAAAGATAAGTTTTTCCCGTACCTTGTTGTCCTGCTACCAAAAGACTTTGAGCGAAAGAATTTTTATGTAATAATATTTTTCGCTTGGTGCTTCTCCCATTGTTGACATATTTCCCGATTAAAATATGATTTGGGTCACTATCGCTAATAGGAATGTGTTTAATATTTTCATTTCCTAAAGTAAACGGTTTAGTTAACGGGATGTTCTCCGGAATGTTAAAATCAACGCACTTAGATGTAATATAACCTCCAGATATGAGATTAACCCGTTTAATATTTCCATGGGTTCCTAAAGGTACTCTTTTAAGCTGTGCTGGTTTTTTTAGGTTGCGGCAGGACAACGTAAGGCTCTTTAATTTACCTTCGAGGGTTTGAATTTCTTGTTTCATTAACACGGGATCAGTTTGGTTTATTTGATAATTGATATAAATCCGTACTCTGAAAATGTCATCTTGCCACATTGATAACAATCGTTTTTTTTCATCGTCATCTTTGAATTTTAAATTTCCAATTTTATCTCTAAATTTGCTAACCTTCTTATCCTCAGTTCTTTTCCAGATGATATAGAGTTTAACTTTTTTATCGCTCCGATGAAAAAGATTAATAAAATCGTTGATTAGTGTAAATTTCTCCATATAAGGCGGTTTAGGTAATTTAATTTCCCAAAACCGGTTATTCTTGTAAATTTTCTGTTTGGTAATGGGTTTTAATTCCAAAGTTCCATCTAAACCAGGATAAATACTCGTAATTCGGCTGAGAAGTGCTTCCCCCAATACTCTTGCTGTTTTCTCGTTTCGAGCTTTGAGAAAAAAAATCCATCGAAAATCTTTATCTGATTTCAATTCTAGGCCATATCTGTGTTTATCCGAGAAAAAATCTTTTAACCAAGCTATTTCATTCTCATTTTTCTCGCTTCCATATTCCATATTTTTACTAAGAACTCCTTGGGAAATTTTAACTCTAGCTTGCCAAAAGAGAATCTTATTTTTCTTCTCTTTTTTAGGCTTTAATTGCTTTTTTTCTTCGGGTTCATAACTTCTGACGCGATGACTTTTCGATATCTTTAATTTTAATACAATTGTTTGATAGAACGAGACTATTCTGTTTCTAAAAGATTCGTTTGAAATAGCTATTGTAAGAGAAACTAAGCATAGCATAAGAGACGCTAAAACAAAAACATCTAAAATTATGGAAATATAAAAGAATAGAGATAGTCCAATAAAAAAGGCTATTAGTTTATACTCTTCGTCAAATGGAACTACGATTATAGAAATAACTACGCCTATAATAGTAATGGTGAGCGTTCCAGTAAAAAACATATCTGGAAGTCCGACAACGAAAATATGAAATGCTAATAGAACCATTATCGAATGAAAGTATAATATTAGATTAGATCGAAAGTTCCTTTGAAATATGAATAAATTGACGCAAAGAACAATTAGGATTATAAAAAATTCCATTTCAATAAGAATGATGATATTTGGACTCAAAAATTTTAGAAGGAACATATCTTCATATATTTTAAAAATAATAACCATAAGAATAAAGGTTCCAAAATACTTCATTAAAGAATTAATCCCATCTTTCTTATCGGTAAGCCAGTAATAAATAGAAATTAAACTAATAAGCATAATCGCGATAATAATTCCTAGCCAAAAGTTCTCAGAAAAAAAGCTCATTTATTCAATCTTTAGATTTTATAAATAAATTCGAGAAAATTTATAAAAAGTAAGATAATTTTATATATCTGAATAGTAATAACTTCCCAAATGAGTTTATAAAAAACTAAGCAAATTAAAGAGAATAAATAGAGAGATAATCAATTGAAGAATAGCCAGATTAACATTTATTAGAAATTACTTTAACTTTTTAGGTTCTCCAATTCAGAGAGGTATTTATCTGCCTTTTCTATCCATTCTTGTCTTTTTATTTCACTTGATAAACTTCTTCCTTGGTTTAAATTCTTCATGGCATTATCATAATCTTTAAGATTAAAATAACAAATCCCTAATTTTACATAGGTTTCATGAGCATAAAATTCTTTTGGATTTATTTCTATTGCTTTAGTTAATTTTTCAATAGCTAATTCGTAATCATGAAATTCCATTAAAATTTCACCATAGGAGTCATAAAAATCCCCATTATTTGGTTCTATTTTGATTGCTCTCTTAATGGCTTTTATTGCTCCCTCTTTTTTTCCTAGATGACATAAACTATAAGCTTTCATATTGTAATTTCGAACATTATAGGGATCTTTTTTAATTAAGAATTCTAAAATTTCTAATTCCTTTTCATAATCCTCCATTTTACGGTATATCCCTACTTTTAATAGAAATAATTGATTTTTAGAAGGTTTAATTTCTATGGCTTTATTAATGGTATTGAGTGCTGTATCAAATTCTCCTAAATCTATATATATATTTAATTGTAAATTAAGAATAATAAGATTGGTTGGATCAAATCGTGAACCTTCTGAAAGTACAGCTAAAGCTTCTTCAAGTCTTTTATTTGCTTTTAAAATATGAGCTTTGCTAACATATAAGAAAATATTATTAGGTTCAATTTCGAATCCAGAATTTATTATTTCTAGTGCTTCTTTATATTTTCCATTTTCTGATAGAGTTAATGCTTTAATTTCTAAAAAATTCACATTTTTTGGGAAGATTTTAAGAGTTTTTTCAATAAACTCATAAACTTTATCTTTTTGGTTGAATTTTTTTAAAATTCCAACTTTTCTTATATAAGTTTTCGGATTATTTGGATCTAGCTCAATAGCGATATCAATTGCTTTTAAAGCCTCGTCTAATTTTTTCATTCTAAGCAAGACATATGCCTTTTCAACATTTAACTGCATAAAATTTGGTTGAACCTTTAATCCTTTATTAATTGTCTTAAGGGAATCATCGTATTTTTTTTGAATATTCAAAATTTTTGCTTTTTGGGAATAGAAAAAAACAATATATGGATTTTTTTTAATACCCTCGTCTAATGTCTCTATGGCCTTTTCATATGATCTCATACCTATTAAGACACTAGATTTTTCTAAATGAAGAGTTATAAGGTTTGGATGAAGTTCTAAACCATTATTGACTGTTGCGAGAGCCTCTTCTGGCTTATTTAATTTCATTAAGTAAGTGCTTTTCTCTGTATAGAGATTTTCAAATTTTGGAAACTTTTTTAATGCAAATTCAATAACATTTAAAGCTTCATTAATATTCTCCATTTCGCTGAAAATCGATGCTTTTGTAAGATATAAAGTGGGGTTATCTAAATTAATCTCTAAAGCATAATTAATAGTACTAATTGCTTCTTCAAACCTTTTTAGCTTTATCAAGAATTTTGCTTTTTTATTATAAGATGTTACATTTTTATCATCTAAATTTATGGATTCTTCAATGAGGATTAAAGCTTCTTCAACCTTTTCGAGGAAAAACAAGGTTTCTGCTTTGTAGCGGATAATTTCTGGATCGTTATCATCTATTTTTAGAGCAGCTTCAATTAAATTTAAAGCATTCTTATAATCTTTCCTGATTAACAAAATACCAATTTTGGTTAAAATTGAATGTATGTGTTGAGGATCTAACTTGATACCTTTATCAATAGCTTCCTCAGCTCTTTCAATTTGCGTTAAACTAAGATAGGAGATCGCCATATTAGAATATAGCCATCCGTAATTAATGGTTGAAGATTTAATTTCTGCTGCTTTAGTAAAAATTCCTATAGCTTCATTAAATTTATTAATCGAATTAAGTGTTATTCCCTTTTGAATTAGCAATTCATGTAACTCTGGATGACTATCAGGCATTAAATCTATTGCTTTGTTTAGAATTTCTAAAGAAAGATCGGACTTTTTTTCTCTTCTTAATATCAGACTTTTTGAGAGAAGTAGTGTTATGTTTTCTGGATTTTTAGATAATTCTTTATCTATTACTGTATTCGCTTCTTCAAATTGCTTTAGATTTACCAGAATTTGAGTTTTTAAACATATTAATAATGTATTTTGTTCTGTCGATAGACCTTTTTCGACTGTTTCTAAAGCATCCTCATAATTTTTCATATCTTCATAAACTTTAGAAAGAAGTAGATAACCGAGGTATTTTTTAGGAGTTAAATTTAATAAGACTTGAGCTAAATTAAGAGCTAAGTCAAACTTTTTTAAATATGAGAATATAATTATTTTTAAAATTAATGCTTCTACATTATCAAAACTCTCTTCATTCTCTTCTATAAAACCTTTGCCACTTAAATAATCTCTTTGATTAATTAATTTCTCAATTTTAGTTAATAGGGGTAAGTTCTCTTGTTTAAAAAACTCATTTTTAAATTTATTAGCCCTTAAAATTCCTAATTTTGTATAATATGCGATTGCTTCATAAACATCTTCCTTAGGATTTTCTAATATTTCAATATTATAAGGTAAATCTTGTTCTTGTAAATCAGAAATAATTTCATGTTCTTGATACAAATTTGAGATTGAATACCATGCAATTCCTTCTAATCTGTCGCTAATGTCAGTTAATGTTTTTTTTTGTTCAATCTTATACTTAAGAAATTCAATATATTTCCACAGGAATGTTCTCAGTGAATCAAATAATTCTTTGTGAAATAAATTCTCACAAATATCATCTAATATTTGATCTTCGATAATCTTTTTTGTTAATCTAATTTCTTCTGGATTACTAGCATTGTAAAACTTATTTAAATATGTCAATTTTGTGATAGCTGTTTCAACTTTCACCCTTAAATTCTTTTCAATCTCTCCATTAGCTTGAAAGTAATATATTTGGTCAGTTTCAATTATTAATTTAAAAAATTTCACACTAAAAATGTTTTCCTCAATAATCTTTTTAAGAAAGAAGTCGAGTGTCAAAGAATCAATTCCATATTTTATTGAAAAATCTTTTATTGAGATATAAGATGGATATTCGCTCGGATTGTTTATTGAGATAAATAGAATTAATTTTCGAAAATCATCCTCCTTCGGAAGAAAGGTTTGAACTAAAGAATAATCTAGTTTAAGGATATTAAATAAGAATCTAAATTTAATTTCATCACTTTCAATTTTATTTTCTTTAAAGAAAGAAAATGTTTTACTAGTAATTTCTTCGATTCTTTTAATTTCTTCGTTCAAAATTGATTGCCTATCTAAATCATAAGATTCGAGAACCTTCGAATATTCTGTCTTTCCTTCTGTGGTTATTTTATATACATCATAATTGAATTCAGGGATTCTTTCTTTCTTAATAAAATTCTGATTAATTAATAAATTTAATTTTTTTGATAGAGTAGATTGATTTAAATTAAGTGGCTCAATTGTAAATTCATTCCATTTACAATATTCATTATTATAGAGCAACCATATTATGATATCATTATAGTTTCTTTCCTTTTGTATAATTATGGGGGGATAGCTTAATCTTTTTTCACTCTTCTCAACATCAATAGATAACGAGTTATATCTTTTTATACCATTCTCTGTAATAACGTATATTTTTTTTCTTCTATTACTAATTAATTTTATTATTTTTTCAACTAAACCATTTCCTTGAAGTGTATTTAAATTATTAGATAATGTTGATTGTTTAATATTAAGAGGTTCAATATTAAAATCATTCCATACACAATAATCGTTGTTATTTAACATCCATAGGATTAGGTATTCCGCTTTTCTTTTTTCTTTAAGAATTTCCTTAGGAGGATAATTAATATTTCTAACTTCTGTCATTCTTTTTCAAAATTTATTTTTTTATATTAATATAAATAAGTAAATTACTATATTTATACTTTATTTATGCGAACCATTTATTGAACTTCATATATGATTCGGTACTCCCAATAGAGTTCACAACACCAGAAGAAGTTCGTATCAAAACATTATTATTGGTGTTTTCATATTATTATTATAAAGCATCATCATTAATTAAAATCGAGAGGTGTTAGGAAAAAACGATAAGCATAAAAAAATTTATTGAAATTATCCCAAATATAGAAAAAATTAATTTTATAATTGATGTTAGTAATGTCTGCTATAATGGTGGAGATAAACCTCGTTTGCAAAATCTTATTCTTATTCTTAATTATTTAGTTAATAAAGTCAAAATTCCTTCAAGCAATATCTATTGTATTTGTGATCCTGCTTTACAATACTACATTGATAATAAACAGGCGTTTCTTGTATTACTTAGAAATAAAACTATTTCTATCGCCCCAAAAGTAGCAGATGAATTTATATTATTGTTAGCAGAAGAATTCGAATTCTCCTGTATTATCTCTAATGACAAATACCGCGAATACTTAAACCAATTACCGAGTAAACAATGGTTAAAAATCAGGAAAATATCATTCATGATTATAAAAGACCAGATTTATCTTAGTCCTGATATTGATTATGGAATGCTTGATTTGATATTGGATGAGAAGAGTAAAAAGAAAAATAAAACTACACTTGAAGTTTTGGAAGAAATTGAAAAAACCGAAGGTGAATTAAATTTTTATTAAAAAAAAAAAAATTGAGGTGAAAATTAAAAGTTGGTTGAAAAAGTAAATAAAAATTACTCCTCCGTGAGTAAATTATTAGGTAAAACTTCTCGTTTGCAAAATTACTCCATTAAACATAACAAGCGAGGTAAAGTTTTACATAATATTAGAGCTCATTTTTTACAAGAAGCTCTAAAAACGGGTTATAGAAATAAGACTAGTTATACTATTTTTTGTCAAAGAATAAGAGAAATTTATAATAAAATATTAGCAGAGATTCGCAGCAACAATTCGATTAATTACCTTTATCGAGATGCCAATATTCTGTTAAAGGCACTTATGAAGGATGTAACTACAAAAGCAAAAGAAATTGCTAAAAGTAATAACTGGAATCTAATTCCACAAAAAGTTGAAAAAGACTTGTTTGGAGGTATTATATCATTTGAACAAGAAGAAAGTATAGAAATAGATGGAATGATAATTAATGCTCGTGTTGACGATTTTATAGAATTAGGATCTGGAAATTTTATTGTCAGGGAGTTTAAATCTTACCAATTAGATGGCGAGATTCCAGATATTAGAGAATCGGCTTACTATAAAGATTTCATTCAAATTTGTCTTTATGCTTTTATTTTACAAGAAACCAGGGGTCAACTTTGTTCATTTATCGAGTTAGTTTATTATCCCAACAAAGTCTTAAGGTATGAATTTTCAGAAACACAAAGAAATTTAGCTTTAGATTATATTAGAGATAACTCGATTGAAGCGTTGGACTTTAGAGTTGTATCTAAAAGTGAAATACATCACGAAGAACCCAATTCGATAAGTGAAGAAAATATTAACAATGCTAATAAAAGCCATAGTAAAATAAAAGCTCATGAGATTGACGACTTAAGCTTCGGGTATATTAATACTGTAAGAGAAAAACCCCTAACTTTGATAAATGGGAAACCTAATAAGCTTGAGGGTTATCTTTATATAGGAAAAGCAGAATTTGTGAAGGATGGTGATCTTGTTGCAGTAGAAAGGCAAGATGGATTACGCATTATTTGTCTCGTAGAGGAGATTAAATGTTATCAAGGAAATGTATCTGGCGAAACCACGGTTTTTGGTGTTGAAAAGATATTTAAAATAAAGTTAAATCCAATCTGGGAACTTAGACTGGAAGGACCACGAGAACCAAGACCTCAAACTATTGTTCAGGGTAAAATCACTAAACTTACTGATCCAGAATTTTATCAATTTAAAAAAATCCCTTACCATGGAATTCCTTTTGGAAGTTTAAGCGAGTTAAATCAAGATTATCAGTATAATTTTGATCCTGTTCTTTTATATCAAGGAATCTTCATGGGAGGGACTCAAGGAACTGGGAAAACTTCTGCACTACGATTTATAAGTTTAGCTTCCGTCCAACAAGAGGGTGCTCCAGCAATTGTAATTTATGATGCTGAAAATGAGTTTACAAATTTATGTACAATCCCTTCATCTAAGAAGTCTAAAAAAACGATGGAGAAATATGGTTTGGATACATCTCATAATCATAATATCCAACAAATTAATTTAAGTGAAGATGGAAATCAATGTTTAACATTTACCTATATAGATCCTCTGCATTTACTTCTCTTCATGCACGAATTAGCTCCAGTAAGTTATTCAATGTTAAAACGAATCCTCCAGGACATTAAAAACTGTTATAAAAATCAAGAATTTACATTCCTAGAATTACGCGATCACATTTTAACTTTCATTTCAGATCCCAGATACCGGTTAACCACTCAAGTTAGAGATGCAATATGGCGTGGTTTGCAGTCAATTACGCTAGATATGTTTGATAGGCCAGAAACGATGCCCATTAATGTTTTAGAAATGTTTGAGTCAGGTAAAATTACAATTATTAATACCTATAATTTGAGTGATGAACAACAGAGAATAGTAGCATTATACCTTTTAGCAGTATTTCATAAGTATAAGATAAAAAGAGATGCGTATAATTTGGGTGTATTTTTCATTATTGACGAAGTTCAGCGCCTTTTACCATCGATACTTTCAAGCTCAGAGCACCAGAAGAGAATAATTCACTTTCTGAGTGAGACTCAACATAGGGGAAGAAAGAGGAATTATGGAGTGATTTATGCAACGCAGCATCCAAAGGATATGAAAAAAGAAATTGTAGATTTGTGCAATACTAAAATATTTTTCCAAATTCAAGGGAGTGGTTGCGAATATATTAAAGAATATTTGAATAAGGGGCAGCGTGAGCAATTGAAGCAGCTTCCTGAAGGATATGCTTTCATACTGAGTAAAGGAAAACATGATCCCGTAGTTATAAAATTCCCATTAATAAATTAATTTTTTTTTAAGTTGTAAAGAATATTAAAATTGAAAAGATAAGGAGGAAAATAAAATTGTATTTAAAACTAAATTTAGAAAAATTGAATGAATTATATTCTTCTATCGGATTGAGTTTTGTAGAAGAAAGTAAAGTAATTAAAGTAAAAGAAAATCGTAAATATCTCTTGAGTGATTATCCCGAAGTAAAAGAAAAGCTTAAGCATAAATTTGGCATGACTTTTAACGATATGCATAAATGGCACATAAGCAAATACGGTGAAATGAATTTAAAAACTAAGATAATCAAAACAGAGCCAACCAAAGGTTTAGATGAATTAAGGTTAACCCTAATAAGTAACATTAAGAGAATTAAGGAAGTTGAATTAAAAGAATCAATAAATCAATTATTACATAATCATCCTGTATTTTATAGTGGTCCTGGCGCTAAATTGAAGCACCATGATTATAAATATGGTCTATTTGAACACACTATCCAAGTATTAAAATTATCTATAATGATTTCTAAAATCATCGGAGTAGTAGTAGATCATGATTTATTAATTGCTGGAGCCGTTTTGCACGATATTGGAAAAATCAACTGCTATGAGCAATTTGAAAATCATATTGATATCACGGACACATTTTTAAACCAAGATCATATTATAAACGGGATAAAAATAGTTAGTCAAGAAATTCAATCAGAAAAGTTAGATGGTATCCTGCACATTATTGCTAGTCACCATTATTTAAAAGAATGGGGGTCTCCGGTAGAACCAAACTCGATTGAAGCGTGGATAATTCATTTCGCTGATAATATTTCTGCTAAAATTGGGTAAATCTTCTAAAAAGAATATGGCTTCGCGGTTCATCTTTAAAACTTATATTATCAACTTGATGTAAGTTGTAAATCCGAATACGATGCTCAATATTATTCCTAAAAAAATTAAATTGATAGGCTTATATTTGGTGCGTAAAATATTCTTGTTATAAACCACCAAAAAAAATCCAAAAGATATTAATATTACTGAGATAAAGGACATTAGACCTATAAAAAATATGAAGCTTATCGTTATATCATCACAGGAGAGAAGATCATTTATTGTAATTATTGAATTAAGGGCGTCTTCAACTTCAGCTCCTCCAAACCAAATCACGAATGGGGGTAGAGTAAAAGATTGACCTAACCACAGTAAAAGATATGGGAGTGCTTTAAATAAAAATAATACTGCTACAGTCATAAGTATAGCCGCGCTAATTCTCCCTCTCTTTTTTATAAATTCTAAATTCCTTCCATAAATTTTTTGTTTATCTTCAACATTTTTTGCTCTTACTAATAAATATCCTCCTAAAACTAAGTAAAATAGGAAAAAGATAAGATTGCCATACTGAAATATATTATAACAAACAAAATTGAATCCCCTAAATAAACCAGTAAAACTCTCAAGAATCGATTCTACTATATCATCTATGATATTTGTTTGTCCAAGAAAAATCATTAAATTATTTCTAAATCAAATTATAAAAAATTGTATAATTTTGTTAGGATTTTAAGAGGATTTTTCTTTTTTCCTAGTTTTCCTTTACGTTTATAGGAAGTATCTATTTTTTTAAAATTTCTGATTCTAATTCTTCGATATACGCTTTTTGTGAATTAATCAATTTTTCTCTCTTTTTTATCTCAAGAAGTAACACATTTTCTCTTTCCTTTAAGCTCGTAGATTGCCTTAGTTCTGTCTGTAATCTATTTATGGTGTTCTTTGAATCAGTCAATTCTTTTTCTAAATCGTTAATTTTTCTCCTTAATTCGAGCAAGAAACGTTCATCTATCTTAATTCTTTTATACGGTCTTTCTTCTCTTGGTAGAAACCAATCGTTTACCATGTTAATACCTCTAATTTAATTTTCACTATAAAACTCATCCTCTTCTAATCCCTTAATTAGTCAAAGATCGTTTTTATCAGTTATTGGTGTTTTATTAACCTTGATTCGCGTATCACGAGTTATTTTTACAACTTTATTCGATGGTTTAGTATTCTCTACTACTAAACGCAATTTTCCTAACCTCTTGGGAGTATCTGGATCGCCTTTTTGTGCTATCGTCCCCAATATCTCTACAAGGTTTCCGCTTACAACTGGTTTATCGATTAGCTTTGCTAAGATAGAATCTATTAGTTTTTTAAAATCAAAATTCGGGGTAGTTGGAGTTAATTCAATTTCTTTTGCGGGAAGCGCTCTTACTAATTTAATACTAACATAATCGCCAACTATAACTCCCGCGTTTAATCTTTGAAGCTCGTCAAGTCGAATTATTCCGGTACCTCTATCTGGTTTACTCGAAACTACAATTCCGGCAGTGATATTTTTTCCTTGGATTTCAATGAGATCTGTTCTTAATCCCATTTTTTCGACTATCTCTTGATCAAGATAACATAACGAACTCCCACTTCGACTTTTATCCAATCCCTCAATTCTTACTCTATAAGAGAAGTTTTTTTCCTCTTCATTTTTCCATTTTTCATCCAGTACTTGTGCTCTGTATATCAGCTCTGCGATTTTCTCAAGAACTATATTAACATTTTCTCCAGTGAGCGTTGAAATCTCGTAATATGGAGCGTTTAGTTTTTCGCCTAAATGTTCAGCCATAGGTATTATAATTTTCCTTTCGTCTTGTAAATGCAGATTATTTCCCACTAAGATTCCTGGTATTCCACCTAATCCGTACTTCACAGCGACGCTATACCAATTAGTAATATTACTAAACGTACTAGATCGCGTGAGATCAAATACTAAAAGCATCCCGTCTGCTCCATTAAAATAAGGGCGATGAAGCATGTAAAATTGAGTTTGCCCAGCGATATCCCAAAACATTAAATTAACTTTGACATTGTAATGTTTCAATTTGATCGATTTTTTTAGAATTGAAGCACCAATGGTTTCTAGATTAATCTCCTCAAGCGAATCAGTAGAAAAATTATTAACAAGTTCTCTTTTACCAACAGCAGGGGCGCCTACTACGATGACTTTATAAATTTTGTCAGTTTCTCCGTTAAAAATGTTCTCGTTATTACTCATATTTATTGCTCAAAGAAGAAGAATGATATTATTTCATAAAAAACTACGCAATTTTGTCGTTAAAATTTTTTGGTAATCTCGTTTTTAGGATTAGCAAATCGATAATACCGATTACTGTTTTTTTACACAATAAGAAGTGAAATGTTTCTTAAAGGTCAAAAATTAGATCTTAGGTAATCCTAAGTTTAAGTTTGATTCTCCTTTCATCATTTTCTATGAATTCTTTGAATTCTACATTATTATCATTGATAACCTCCCAGAATTCGTCGTATACGTCTTTAAGGCTTCTTTTTCCCGTATTTTTATCAGTAGCATGTGGAGGTGGGCGTGAATCTCTATTGATTTTCCGTTTAGGATTAAATTCGACATAGTTTCTTTCAATTTCAGTCTTTAACGAAAACTTCGAGCCAATATATCCCGATCTTTCCTATGGAAAAAATAAGGAATAGATTATTCACCCTATAATTTGCTTGATATTATTGAAATTACCTGTGCTTTGAACCTTTTCCTCGCCTTCTCTGATGTAAAACTGTGCGTCTTTAAAGGGCCAAAATATACGCTCCTCTCCCGGTAAACTTGTAGTTACCGCCTCAAAAATATTTTTCACGGTCTCACAGGTTGTTTGATACTTCTCGAACTGACTTTTGGGATCTCTCTCCGCTTCCACATTAAACACAACAATTTCCTTTCCTTCAGCGCGAATCAACTGAGATATTTTATCGATAATGTACTGCCACTTAACCATCCAATCGTTGCGCTCAAAACTTATATTTACTCACATCCTTTAAGTTACTAAAAACCTTCTTCTCCTAAAAGAAAGCGGGCAGCGTTCATCAAAATTTCACAATCGCAATTACCACCGTTTTCTTTACAAATTTCTAACGCCTTCTCTTGATCTTCTTGGGGGATTCTCATTAATGTAAGAATTTCTCTTGCGTAGGGAAACTCAGGACCACCGCACTTCCATTCGGCTCCACCAAATTGACACTTAATTCCTAACGCATCGAGAAAAAAGCGAAGTTGTAACTGGGTGAGTGGCATACCTTCAATCATAAAGGATTATGAATTTTGTTGTATTTAAAGAAAAAATTGACTGCGATATTTATATGGGTAGAAGTTCTTAATAATTCTAGGAATAAATAAGATGCGATTTTTGAATCCAAAAAAGGGTGTAAAAGATGTCGTCCTATGACGGTACATTCAAGATTTTATTATTAAGTGACTCCGAAGTAGGCAAATCAGCTATTAAATGGAGAAATGTTTATCAACGCCGCACGCCAAACGAGCGGCTTACTATTGGGGTTGATTTCTTCGTTAAAACCTTCGTCATCGATAAGAAAAAATATAAATTACAGCTATGGGATATAGGGCGAGAGGAAAGGTATAGATTTTTATTGCCTACTTACTGTTTAGGGGCAAATGCAGTACTTCTACTATATGATGTTACCAAACCTCAGACGTTAAGTAATATTGGAGAATGGATTAATATTGTTCGCCAAAAGAGTGGGGAAATTCCCATTTCTCTAATAGGGATTATACCTAATGAAAATCTTAAACGACAGGTTTCAGCAGAAGAGGGAGCAAAAATCGCTAAAAAAAAAAAATTAAATAGTTTTATAGAAATCAATGCTATAACGGGAGAAAATGTAGGAGAAGCATTCGAGACTATAATAAGACTGATGCTTGCCAATTTAGAATATGAATTCCCCATAAAAATGAAAAAATACGAAGAATTCATTGTCTACGACCTAAAAAACACGGGTGACCCCACTAAGTTAAATATTAATCCAGAAGAGCTTCAATATCATTTAAATCCTAAAAAAGTGCTAATAATAATACTCAACGACCTTAGAAGGATTTTTATTTGGAAAGGTGCGAAATCTCCTGTAAGAAAAAGGTTCATAAGCGCTCGAGTAGCACAAGATTTACAAAGAGAATTAATTAAAGACGCTCGATATCAAAGATGTAAAATTGTCTCCATAAAGCAAGGAAACGAAAAACAAGAATTTTTAAACGCATTTGGACTGGAATTCCTTGAAAGATTTAAAGCTCTTTCTGATGAAGAATCTAAGAAAAAAAGCGATAGAGATGATGATGGCGATGATCGATATCCATATCCTTATATTTTCAAACCTCCAGAACCCCCTGACGATTTAGCATTGGCACCTCAATCACAACTTCTTGCACCCTTAAAAGAAAAAGAACCCGAAGAAGAAATTTATTGCCAGTATTGCGGGATGAAGCTTACAAAAGAAGAACAATTTACTCATTCCTGTAAAAAGAAGCCATAAAATAAAAAAAGAAAATGATTTAATTTGATTTTGTTTTTTTTCTTTAAAGATCTTTTATTTTGTAATAAGAAGGTTTATTTTTGTTTCCTAACTAACTTTTGTAGTGATTTTAGAAAAAACTATTATTTTAACAATCAAGGCGTATTACTGTGCAAACAACTCAAAATAAGAGTACTGTGAGTGTGATTGATGCCTCGAGCGATTCCCTTTCCAATGCTATAGAAAAAGCACTAAATTTGCACGGAGGATTATCTAAATTTATCTCTAAGGGAGATCAAGTTCTTCTTAAACCTAATTTCAATACGGGAGATCCATTTCCTGCTAGCTCAGATCCAGAATTCCTTCTAACAGTCATAAAGAAGGTTTTAGACATAACTTCGGATGTTAATATCATCGAATCATCCATGCTTCGCTTAAAAACGGAAGAAGTAATTAACGGTATAATGGGAGATGAATTAAAGGAATTAGGAGTTCCACTCATAACGGAGCAAGATTTTAGATATGAAAGCATTGATCTCAAGACCCTGGGTGCTGAATATATTAAAAACATTAAACTTCCACGAGAAATTCTTGATAATGAAGCAAAAATTATTCTGTTACCTTGTCTCAAGACTCATTTTATTGCGCACTTCACGGGTGCTTTGAAACTCGCAGTAGGATTCATGGAAAAAAAACAACGCATCCGCTTACATTTGAGCCGTAGTGTCCCTGAAAAGGTCGCGGAACTAAATCTAGGTTATAAACCTCATTTAATAATCATGGATGCGAGAAAAATATTTGTTACAAAAGGACCCACGGATGGTCAAGTAGAAAAACCACAAAAAATCCTGATTGGGACGAATAGAACGGATATTGATCTTGAGGGGGTAAAGTTGATTCAGTCATACGGAGCCGATAATAAATTGTTGAATACAAAACCAGAAGAAGTCCGCACAGTTAAACGGGCTTTAGAACTTGGAATAGTGTAGAATTTATTTTATTTAGTCCTTTAAGTTATCATTTAATAATTCTCTTACCAAATTAAGAGAAAATCAATCATTTAAAATCTCTTCTAATTCTTTGATCACTTCTCTTCCTTGAAAGTTTAGCTTATCCTTTTTCCTCCTCTTATCACTTAAGGCTTTCTCAATTGCATTTATGATATTCTTCTTATCTACCTTGTATCCATGCTTTTCACTTAAATTTTAAAAATGAGCACGATTATACATCGAAAAGCTTTATATAGAATAACGACAAAATTCTAATGCACATCTTAAAAAATTAAAAAATTAAAGATGTCATATATCCACAGCAATTAAAAAAAAAGGAGCTGATACAAATTCTAGCACAAGATTTTAGCACAGCTTGGGCAATCCCTTGGTATACGACTATGGTGATTATTAACGTCGTAGGTCTGGTGTATTGCGCAATTGTTTACAAACGATCCCTGATTCCAAGGGATGAAAAGGATTTAACATATCGGAAATGGATGCGAATTATGGGTGTAATCTTTGCGGTAGTTTCTGCATATCGAGCGATTAGTGTATGGGCTACACCATATACTTTCCGAATACCGAACACGATAGCGGAAGTTTCATTCGCGGGGTTAATTGCGTATGCGATGTTACGATTTAATACTTATTTGCCTGCTACCGACGACGCAAGTACTAATAAATTCAAGTCATTCATAACAAAGACTCCCTATATCCTAGTAGTATGTATAGTTATAGCACAACCCCTTGACACATGGGATAACATCTCCGGTTTTGTAATAGGGGGTACAATCATGGAGACATTATGGGGGATTGGGTTCCTGTCAATACTCCCACTCGCTATTATTCAACTGCGCCGCGTTCTCTCGATAAAAGATAAGGAAGCAGCAGAACGGTTACGAATAATGAAGTATTCTGCGATAATAATTGCAGTTTGGTGCGTGGTTTATTGTATGTACAGGTGGATCTTTACTTTACCGGGAATGTGGGCCAGATCGTTAGCTATATTAGAATCGGGGTTACCTCCTCTTAATACTGGCATACAAGCGATAATTGATGTCTTGGGAATTAGAACGCGAACATCGCTAGAGTACAGAGATTGGGGTTTTTATTATCTAATATGGCACTCTGCCTACTTTAGCATCTTAACTTGGATTTCAATATTCTTAATGAAAGCGCCACGACCCCGGGAAATTTCCGGGAAACGTGACAATAAGCAAACTCTAATAACGCTAGCGCTAGTAGCGATAGCGCTAATAACGCTAATAACGCTAATTGGCTTACCAGCCGACTTGGATGAGATAATTATTCTTATCGTATTGGGAGGCTTATTTCTCTTACCA